>Ga0114940_10000292_pt1 | contig 26606 bp, 29 predicted proteins | sample ColdCreekSource_FD_87195 | JGI IMG/M metagenome (GOLD analysis project Ga0114940, IMG submission 87195) | Groundwater microbial communities from Cold Creek, Nevada to study Microbial Dark Matter (Phase II) - Cold Creek Source | ecosystem: Environmental > Aquatic > Deep subsurface > Groundwater ... | reverse complement strand
TTGATGGCAGGTGGCGGCATGTACGAAACAGGTGCTGGCGGCTCTGCGCCCAAGCATGTGCAGCAATTGGTGGAAGAAAACCACCTGCGCTGGGATTCACTGGGCGAATTCCTAGCTTTGGCTGTGTCTTTAGAAGATTTAGGTCTGAAAACAGGCAACAAAAAAGCCAAAGTTTTGGCCGATGCCTTGGACAAGGCCACAGGCGAATTGCTGGACACCAACAAAGGGCCAAAAACCAAAACAGGCGAATTGGACAACCGTGGCAGCCACTTTTACCTTGCGATGTACTGGGCGCAAGCGCTGTCAGAGCAAACGGAGGATGCTGACTTGCAAGCGCATTTCGCGCCGATTGCCAAAACACTCACGGCGAACGAAGCCAAAATTGTCGAAGAACTCAAAGTCGTTCAAGGCAAAGCTGTGGATATTGGCGGTTATTTCATGCCTGATACGGCAAAACTAAACGCCATCATGCGACCAAGTGCGACGTTTAATGCCGCACTGGCTTCTGCTTAAACTGGCTTAAACCGACTTAAACAGCCTTGTAAAAAATGTAATCAGCCTGGTAGCGAACAATTTGTTTGCTACCAGTACTGCTTGCATCACAAACACTTGCCGGTGCAACGCCGCCTGAAGTCGCCACACGCTGAATGTAAGTCACCCCCGTCATCGCGCCTGCGCCCATCGCTGGGTTGGCTTTGACCAATTGCAATGGAATATTGCCCGCGCTGCTAGGCGCTACCGCTACTTGCGCGCCTGTGAGTTTTGAGCCATCCATGCTTTCCCATGTCGCTGGTGGGCCGTAGTATTTGCCCACTTGTTTGCCGCTGCGGTCGTTCAACTTGGCATCTGGCCCGACAAACACCCATTCAAACTGGCCAGCCATGTCTTTTTTCGGGTTGCATTGGTAAGTAATATCGCCAGCACCCACGGTTTCTAGGACGACTTTGTGACCGGCTGGCACTTGCACAGCGGCTGGCAGACCGGCTTGCGAATACATAGGCGCTGCTGCCATCATCGGCTTAGCCGACATGCTGCCGCAAGCAGAGAGCACGGAAACAGCCAAAACGGAAGATGCTGCGATTAGTTTGCGGGATGTGATTTTCATAAGAACTCCTAAGTTGTTGAACAACTTATACGCAGGTCTGGGCTGCGTTGGATTCAAACAAATACAAAGAAAATCGAAAAAGCCTCAAAAAGCTTTATCTAGCTGACTTCACAACGACCGCTTCAGCCCCTGCTTGCCACGGCGCATAGTTTTGCATGATAGTTTTGAAAGCAGCAGACGCCTCAAAATCTGCCAGCGCAGCCTGCAAATGTGGCCAATTTTGCGCTGCAAACCAAGCTTTATCAACGTGTGAAAATTGACGTAAAAAAGGCATGCAGCCTGCGTATTTACTGCCTAAGCAGCTATTTAAATCATAGCTGTTTATAGCCATTTCTCTATCAATGGCAGCCACAAACTCTGCCGCTTTAGCCCGATGAACTAAGGCATCGCAAACTTGCCCATCCTTCTCATAGCGATTCGGGTATTTGTAGCGGTCTAGGTGAAACTTAAAGTCGCCATCGCATTCAGCAATCAGCGCCAAGACCTCTTCTTCGCTCTCCAGCCAGCCGTATGGGTCGTTTTGCCGCAGAGCCCACAGCATGATGTCTAGGCTTTGGTCGATGACTTCGCTGTTTGGCAAAACTAATACGGGAACCGTGCCTTTGGGCGACGCTGCCAGCATTTCTGCGGGTTTGTTTTTCAAAACGACTTCGCGGTGCTCGTAATCAACACCAGCTTTCATGCCACTGGCCAGCAAAGCCAGCCGTGCCCGCATGGCGTAGGGGCAGCGGCGGAAGGAGTAGAGGATGGGCAAGTTAGGCATCATCCCGCAGTTTGGCGAGCTTGATTTGTCGCTGCCGCTCTGCAAAACGGGCTAAATCTGCTTCGGTTTTGCTTCCATGGCAGTGTGGACAACTCAAACCTAACACAAAAAGTGGCGATTCTTTGTCCGCTTGGCTGATGGGCTCGCGGCAAGCGCGGCACAGGCCGTAGTCACCGGGTTTCAAGCCCTGCCCCACCGTCACACGCTCGTCAAACACGAAGCATTCGCCTTCCCACAGGCTTTGCTCTGGGGGCACGGTTTCTAGGTATTTCAAGATGCCGCCTTCAAGGTGGTAAACCTCGTCAAACCCTTGGGCTTTGAGGAAAGCGGTCGATTTCTCGCAACGAATGCCGCCTGTGCAAAACATAGCGACTTTGGTTTTTTTATCAATTTCACCGGCCTTTTTGGCTTCAGATTCCGCAATCTGCGGCTGCGCCATCAACCACTCGGGAAACAGCGAAAAGCTCTTCAACCGTGGGTCAACCGCGCCTTTGAAGGTGCCAATATCGACTTCGTAGGTGTTGCGAGTATCGATGACGAGCACATCAGGGTCAGAAATCAGCGCGTTCCAATCTTGCGGTTTGACATATTTGCCCACCGTCTCGTTCGGGTTCACCGTCGGCACGCCCATGGTGACGATTTCTTTTTTCAGCTTCACCTTCATGCGGTAAAACGGCGGCTTGGTGGACCACGATTCTTTGTGTTCCAAGGTCGCCAAGCGCGGGTCGTTGCGCAAATACGCCAATACCGCACGCACACCAGCCTCTGGTCCAGCGATGGTGCTGTTGATGCCCTCATTCGCCAGCAAAATCGTGCCTTTCACGCCCTGCGACTCGCAAAACGCGAGCAACGGCTCTTTCATCTCAGGGAAATTTGAGAGTTCGACGAATTTGTAAAAGGCAGCGGTTAAATAACTTGAATCTGAAGTGCTTGTCATAGCCGCTATTTTATCGGTTGGCTACATTCGCAACATTCTTTACAAAGCCTTTGCACAGCAGAACTTACAGAAGCAAGCGAGAACCGTACAATTCACTTTGATAAGTTACTAACCAATGGGTTATTAACCTATTTTTTGTAGGATATTGAACTTGAGCCTTAGCACTCCCTCAAAGCGAGTGCTAATATAATTACCTGAAATCGCAAGATTGCTGAAAACACATTGTTTTTTCTAAGGATTAACCACAATGTCACTGACTATGAACGCTTTGCAAGCTGCTAACTTGAGCAATACAACAACACTCGCCACCGCCACATGGGGCGTCGTGCCATCGCTCGGCAATTTAGACGCCTACATCTCTAGCGCCAACCGCATGCCCATGCTGACGCTGGAAGAAGAACAGCGTTTTGCCAAAAACCTGCGTGATAACAACGACTTAGACGCGGCTGAAAAGCTGGTTTTATCGCATCTTCGCTTGGTTGTTTCCGTTTCCCGCAAATATTTGGGCTACGGTTTGCCGCACGGCGACCTGATTCAAGAAGGCAATATTGGCCTGATGAAAGCCGTCAAACGCTTCGACCCCGACCAGGGCGTACGCTTGGTGAGCTATGCCATGCACTGGATCAAGGCTGAAATTCACGAATACGTGCTGAAAAACTGGCGCATGGTCAAAATGGCGACCACCAAAGCGCAGCGCAAGTTGTTTTTCAACTTGCGCTCGATGAAGCAAGGCTACAAAGCCGACGCTGCCGCTTTGGGCGACGAAACCCACAGCGCGACGATGAGCGAGTCTGAAGTCAATTTGATGGCCAAGACCTTGAACGTGAAGCCCGAAGAAGTGCAAGAGATGGAAATGCGCCTCTCAGGCGGCGACGTGCTGCTGGACCCAACGCCCAACGACGACGGCGAAGAAGCCTTCGGCCCGATCTCTTACCTGTCCGACACCCACCATGAGCCGACCAACATGATAGAAGCGCACCAGCGCGACATCTTGGCGAGCGACGGTATCACCGCAGCCCTGAACAGCCTAGACGAGCGCAGCCGCAAAATCGTGGAAGAGCGCTGGTTGAAAGTCAACGACGACAGCTCAGGTGGCATGACCCTGCACGACCTAGCGGCCGTCTACGGCGTCAGCGCCGAACGGATTCGCCAGATTGAAGTGGCGGCGATGAAGAAAATGAAGAAGACGCTGGCTGAGTTTGCGTAAAACTCGCTAACTTTCTCAAAAAAGGCTCTCACGAGATGTGAAGAGCCTTTTTTAATGCCAAAATATGGCTATAGCCGGCGTATTTGCTGCCTAAACAGCTATTATATTTATAGCATTTTTGTAGCTGTGCAAGCTGGATTTTTACCCAAATTACCTCTTTCCATCTTCTCTTGGACAAAAGAGGAAGCTTTCATGAAAGTAAATTTTGACCTAAAGCTAGACATTGGTTGGAATAGTGGAAACTGATGCTTTAGACTAAAGCAAGAGTGTTTCGCAGATCTACGACAAATATTACGTAAGGTGTTCATGCATCAATCCATTTACATACAATGTGGCTAATCGATTGGTACTGAAGAGTTGCGCACATCCGAAAGTGCTGCTTGTCCGAACTGTGGCGGAAAGACATTCACAATGCAATTCCACTCCCGCGTTCAGCTTCGATCGCTCGGTGCTATGACTATCAAACAAAGAGACCCAAATAAAACAGGAGATCCGATGACTGGTTATGGTAAGCCTTCGTTTGAACATGTTATTGGCCCCGAGTTCTCCGCATCAGGCAAACTAGTGATGAAGGAGCGTATTTTCGATAAGCAGAGCGACTCCTACTTCGAACGCATCACTGACATGGAAACTGGTGAAATCATTCACGAATGCGAAGAGCCTTTTAGTCTGCATCGAGGTCACGGTGATGCAAAAAAAATATTCCCAAGGAACAAAAATGACTGACCCAAGCCCTGAAAACATCGAATACGCTGGCTTCTGGATACGTTTATTCGCTTCAATCATCGACTCTATCCTGATCGCACTGATCACTTACCCGCTGCTCTTTGCCATTTACGGCTGGGCGGGGGCTGATTACAGTAGTGCGTTGAATTCATCTGGCTTCGTTGCCACGCTGTTTTTATGGGTTTTACCCGTGGTCGCTGTCATTTGGTTTTGGACTAAAAAGCAAGCTACGCCGGGCAAGATGCTCTTTTCTTTAAAAGTGCTTGATGCCAAAACTGGTAACAATTTAACGCCTATGCAGAGCATTGTTCGGTATTTAGGCTACATCATTGCCGGTATTCCGCTTTGCCTTGGTTATATTTGGGCTGCGTTTGACAGCAAAAAGCAGGGCTGGCACGACAAGATTGCGGGCACAGTGGTGGTGCGCAGCAAGCAGCGGGGCACGGAGGCGGTGCGGTTTCCGCAGGCTTGAACGACTTTAATTAAAGAGCTAAAACATGCCACCAGACATCAACATTGCCCTCACCTTGGGCGCACTGCTTAGCGCACTAGCTGCCGCAGCGCACATTGGCATCATCATCGGCGGAGCAGCTTGGTATCGGTTTTTTGGGGCGGGGGAGCAGTTTGCGGTGGCTTCTGAGCAGGGGAAGATTTACCCTGCGGTGGTGACTTTTGGTATTGCAACGGTGCTGGCGGTGTGGGCAGCTTATGCACTGTCGGGTGCGGGGTGGATGCCAGTTTTGCCGTTTTTAAAGGTTGCGCTGTGCGTGATAACCGCCGTTTACCTGCTGCGCGGCGTGGGCGGGTTTGCGATGCTGGCGGCGAAATCGCCCTATTCGAAGCGGTTTATCGTGGTGAGCTCGTCGATTTGCCTAGGGTTTGGTTTGGTGCACTTGCAGGGAGTTTTACAGGTTTGGGGCAGGTTTTGAGGTGATTTTGAGGTTATTTTAGAACAATTTATGCCTTTAGCCACCGTATTTACTGCCTAAGCAGCTATTAAATTAATAGCAAATTTACAACACTTCAACCCGATACTCCACCGCCAAAGTGTGCGATTTACCGGCTGGCACGGTGACCGCATTGCCCAGTGCATTAGCGCTTTCAACGCAGACAAAGTGTTTCCAACCATCAGCACCTAAATCGCCCATTTGCGTAGCTCTGGCTGCCCAGGGGTTCCAAACAACGGTGCTTTGGCTGCCTAGTTTGGCAATATGGATGCTGCGTTTGAAGCCGGTGTCGACGATGGTACAGCGGTCTGGGGTGTTGACGTAAACGCGGTCGACCTCTTGGCCGAACGAGATCGCGCCCGCTTGATCGCCCTCGGTCCAGCCGGCAGCTTTGTCGTGGAAATGGGTGCCGTGTAGGCCGTTAACTTCAATTTGGGCAATGCTGCTGACAGCAAAGTAGGTGTGCAGTGCTTCGGTGATGGTAATGTCTGCAGCGCCTAGGTTGCGGGTAATCAGGGCAATTTTGAGGGTTTTGCCCACGTTGATAAGCATGTCCAGCTGGGTCATATTCAGGGAGGCTAGCGACCACATGGTTTGCATCGCTTGCGTCAAAGGCATGGTCAGGCTGATTTCAGTGGAGCCGTCGTCCAAACTGCGGCTGCCTTTGACCTGCCAGGGCTGGGTACGGGCAAAGCCGTGGGCTGGCAATTTGTCGTCAGAGGCATGCGCGCCAAACCATGGCCAGCAAACGGGTATGCCACCACGTATGGATTTACCCAAGGCAAACTGTGCATCTGCGGACATCCAAATCACGGGCTCGGATGTGGAGGTGGGTTGCCAACTCAGCACTTGGCCGCCTTGCAGGCAAATGCGGGCTGTGGCGTGGGGGTTGGTGATGTCGGCGCTGATGAGGCCACCATCTTGAGCAGCTTCCGTCTCGACAAACCGCAGTTTGAAGGGGATGGCGTAGCGGTCGTTGAGGTCTTTAAGCGTTGCTTGAAAGTTGTCTTGTTTTGTATTTATGGCATCCATGAGTGCATGGATTGTGCCACTTATTTCAAGAGTAATTTCAAGTCTGACGCTAATGCGTCAGCGCCGCTGCCGTAGCGGGTGTAGAGGCGCACATTGCCCTTGGTGTCGTAGACAAAGCTGCCGGCCGAGTGGTCCATGCTGTAGCTGGTGTCGGTCTTACCGGGGATTTTTTTGTAATAGGTTTTGAAGTCTTTGGCAACGGCGACCAGCTGCTCTGGCGTGGTGCGCATGGCGAGAAACGTGGGGTCAAAGTTGCCCATGTAGGCTTTGAGTACCGGCAAGGTGTCGCGCTCGGGGTCGATGGTGATGAACAGGCCTTGTATTTTGTCGCCATCGCCTTTGTTATTTTTTTCGAGGATTTTTTTAGCTTCTGCCAGCTCTGCCATAGAGGTGGGGCAAACGTCGGGGCATTGGGTAAAGCCGAAGAACAAAACGACAACTTTGCCAGCGAAGTCTTTGACGCTGCGGGCTTGGCCATTGTGGTCAACCATGGTGCCGCCAGCGGTGAAGTCTTTGGCGTAGTCTGCACCAGTGATATCTACTGATTTGAATGCTATTTTTTGCTCTGTACAAGAAGTTAATAAGACTGCAGCCGGCGTAATTATTGCCAGAGCAGTTATTGATTTAATAGCATTTTGGAGCAAAGAACGTTTGTTCATAGAAGGTTTCAAGGTTCTTTTCCGTTTAAAAAAGGTAATGATCAATCAACAAAGCAGCAAAAAGTGCACTAAGGTGAATCAAAGAAAAGCGGAAGGTTTTGCGCGCTAACTCATCAGAATAATTGCGCCACAAGGCGAAGGCGTAGCCTGTGAAACCGATGCTCAAAACAACGGCTGTGGCCAAATATAGCCAAGAGCTCATGCCAAACACAAACGGCATCAAACACGCGGGAAACAACACCAAGGTGTACAAAAACACCTGCAAGCGGGTGAACTCGTTACCGTGGGTGACGGGCAACATGGGCAGGCCAGACTTGCGGTAGTCTTCCACGCGGTACAGCGCCAGCGCCCAAAAGTGCGGTGGTGTCCATAGGAAGATGATTAAAAACAAAATCAAAGCTTCAGGACCAACGCTATTCGTCATCGCTGCCCAACCGAGCACGGGCGGCATCGCACCTGATGCACCGCCGATGACGATGTTTTGAGGGGTGAGTGGCTTCAAAATCACGGTGTAGATGACGGCATAGCCAATGAAGGTGGCGAATGTGAGCCACATGGTCAGCGGGTTGACCCAAACATACAAAATCGCTGAACCGATGGCACAGAGCACAGCTGAGAAAATAAGGGTTTGCGTGTCGCTCAACTCGCCTTTGGCCGTAGGCCGCCAAGCTGTGCGTTTCATTTTGGCGTCAATGCCTTTTTCAACGATGCAGTTGAACGCGGCAGCCGCGCCAGCAACCAGCCATATACCTAGGCAGGCGAGCAACCCGACTTTGAGTTCAGCGGTTGATGGCATGCTTGGCACGGCCAAAACCATGCCAATCAAAGCGCAAAAAACGATGAGCTGCACCACGCGCGGCTTGGTGAGGGCATAAAACTGTTGAAAAATTGTCATGGCTGGATTGTAGGCTTAGGACTGTAGCTATTGACGGTGCTGCAGTTTGAAACTTAGTGGCTTTTTGAGAGCTGTTTGCGTGCTGCCAGAACTGCCTATGCTGGTTTCATGGCTTTTGCACAACATCCATGTCAACGCCATCACCAAGCCGGCTGCCCCCGCCGTGTGCGCCAGTGCGGCAAAAAGTGGCCAGCCCATCACGGCATTGGTCACACCAGTGAAAAACTGCCATAGTGCGAGCCAGATAAGCCAATTTGAATACCGTTTAAAGTTGGGCATGTTGTGGCTTACGGCAGCTTTAGATAACAGCCAAGCACTGTAACCCAGCGCCATAAACACCACATAAGCCGACAAGCGATGCGTGTAGTGGATGGCAGTGAGCGCTGAAAACGGCATGTTTTCACCCAAGGAAGTGAGTCCTAACTCTCGCCACAGGCTAAAGCCATTGGCGAAATCCATATCAGGCCACCAGCTTTTTTGGCAGACTGGGAAAGTGTCGCAAGCCAGCACAGCGTAATTGGTACTGACCCAGCCACCCAGCGCGATTTGCAGCCAAACGAGAGCGAAAGTGACAATGAGCGTAGTTTGCAAATGCTTGGGAACGGTTGCAGTATGAGCAGTAGAGCTCATTTGTGTTGTTACCAAAGCGTAGTGCTTGGCTTGGCGAGTCAACAAAGCCAACAACAGCAAAGCACCTAACAAATGCAGGGTGACGATGGCGGGAAAGAGCTTCAAAGTCACAGTGAGTGCGCCAAACGCACCCACCACGCAAACCCATACCAAGCTGGCAGTGGGCCACCAAGGGCTGATTTGCAAACTTGTGTTGAGTTGGTATTGCGACAGTTGATGCACCTTCTCCTTTGCCTGCTTGCGTGCAGTGAATCTCGTCCACCAGCTGTGCAAAGTCAAAGTCAAAATCAGCACCCCTACGCTGGTGGCGAGGTAACGGTGCAGCATTTCTATCCACGCTTTGGTGGTGGTGACCGCGCCTGTGGGTATGGCTGCTTGGGCGGCATCCACGTGCACTTTGGCACCAAACGGTGTGGCGCTGCCGTAGCAGCCTGGCCAGTCAGGGCAGCCCAAACCAGAATCAGTCAGCCGCGTGAACGCACCGAAAATAACCAAATCAAAGGTTAGAAACAGCGTGAATGCTGTTAAAGCTTGCATTCGTTTGATGCGCTGCCCTTGACTTTCTCTTTGGTTATGGGCGCTTTTGTGCTGCAGCCACCACCAAGCCAGCGGTCCGCAGGCTACTGTGAGCCCGAGTAACATCACCTTTAAGAGGGGCGTGAGGTTGACTAAAGAGGTCGTTTCCATGCGTGTCTGTGCTTCAACTGTTCGGACGATTTAACGACCAGCTTGGTCCCAAGATGCCGATGCGCGCATGACGCGGTCAATATCACTTTTGGCTTTCTTCGCAGCTGCGGCATCTAAACCGGGCGGGAAGCGCATCATCCAGTTGCCCATGGGGTCTACAAGATACAAATGGTCAGCGAGTTGTTGACCAGCTGCGGGTTGCATCCACGTGCTAATTTGTTCTGCAGGTAAACGTAAAACGGTTGCGCCTTTGAGTGCTGGCAGCAACACATCGGGAACAAGTGCAGCATCTGATACCAGCCAAACCCAGTCAAGCCTGTCTTTTTCTTTACCCAAGGTTTCGCGCATCTGGCGCTGCAAATACAAATGCTTTTGGCAAGTTGCATCGCATGCGCCGCCTGCTACGCTGACCAGCAGCCATTGCCCTCTCAGCGTTTGCAGGTTAACGCTAGCACCGCTCAATGGTGTAGCGCTGAGGTTTGGAACGACTCTTTGTGGATCAATCAACTCACCAAAATTACGTCTGCCTTCTGGCCGAATAAAGTAGTAGGTGACGTAAGACGCTATCACGGGTGAGGCGCAAAGTAACAAGACCAACAGCATTTTCCAACGACCCGTTTTAGTACGCTCTGCCGTGGCGGCGTTGCTAGATGCTGAATCGCTTTGTGGCATGCTGTGTACAGTCATCTCTAGCGGATGCGGTGATTGTTTGCTTTCGTTATTCATAGTGCTTGTTGTTAGTTTTATGCTTTGATTTTAGGACAGGGCGGATCAATTGAAACCATGCATAAAGGGCAGCAATGAGTGCGCTCAACGCCCACCACTGAACCATGTAACCGTAGTTTTTTTCAGAACCGTAGTTAGGTTGTGCCCAACGGCGCAGCAGTTTATCCTGCGTGACATTTGCCTTTTCATTTGTAACAGCCATATCCAGCTGAAGTAATGAATACGGCAACAATTCAAGCTGGAGTTCTTTAGCCAAAGCTTCAATCTCAATATTTTGCCGTAAAGCGCCACGCTCAGCGCCCTTGAATTCAAATAGCTTAGAGGGTGACAGGGCAATACGACCCCTTATCGTCACCTCTGCAGCATCGGTCACAACTTCAGGCAGGGCATTGCGGTCTAAAAAATTCCTTGGCAACCAACCTCGTTGCACCAAGATGGTTTGTTTTCTTAATGTCGTAGGCTCAATGAATTCAAACGGCGTGAGAACAAACAAGCCGGGTTTGTTGTTCATTTGCCGATTGTCTAAAAATAGGGTGCACTGCGGCAACCAACGCCCCGTCAGAGTGACGGTTCGATGCAAAACTGTTGCAGCCTGACCAGATAACAACGATGACGCATTTAAGACCGGAAGTGCAGCTTGCGCCTGTATAGAAGCCTGTAGCGCCAGCTTTTCTTGGGCTCGGCCAAGCTGCCAAAAGCCTAGCTTTAAGGTCACAGCTGCTGCAAGGATGGCAGCAATGGTGATTACCCAGAAGCGACTGTTGAAGGCCTTCAAACTCACGCGATAATCTCACTCATGACATATATTGCAATTTTTGGATTTTTAGCTATTTTGGGCAGCCTAGCTGCGGCCATGTACTTCATGCTTAAAGGCGGAGATACAGGCAAACAAGACAGCAAATTAAAAGCAAACAAGATGGCGCGAGCATTGGCGTTTCGCGTTGGGTTTTCAGTGCTGCTATTCATTTGCGTGTTGGTTGCTTGGCACTTAGGTTACATACAGCCTACTGGGATACCAGCTGGGCGTTGATTGTTCCAATTTTGACGATATAAAACACAAAAAAGGCGCTTGAAAGCGCCTTTTTCATTGAAGCAAATCTGCTCTTATTTCTATTTTCTTCTTGTTATTTACTTTATTACTTGTTGTATTGCTTACATCCAGTAAATGAGGATGTAAAGACCCAACCACACAACGTCCACAAAGTGCCAATACCAAGCAGCACCTTCAAAGCCAAAATGGCGTGTCGGTGTGAAGTGTCCTTTTTGCAAACGCAAAGTGATAAATAACAACATCAACATGCCGACAAATACATGGAATCCGTGAAAACCAGTCAACATGAAAAACGTCGAGCCGTAAATACCCGATGCTAGCGTTAAGTTGAGCTCATGGTAGGCATGGTAGTACTCGTAGCCCTGAACAAACAAAAAGACCACGCCAAGCAATACTGTCATCCACATGAACATGATTGTTTTACTGCGATTACCTGCAACGATTGCATGATGCGCGATAGTTAATGTCACACCAGAAGTCAACAACAACCCCGTATTGATGGTCGGCAACCAAAATGGCCCCATGGTTTGAAAGGGCTCAACAATGCCAGCAGGCGATGCAGTCGCACCCGCCACGGCACTAGGCCAAACTGCTTTGAAGTCAGGCCATAGCAATTGCTGATCTAAGCTGCCTAGCTCAGGTACAGAGTGAGCACGCGCCCACCACAAAGCTGTGAAGAAAGCACCGAAAAACATAACTTCAGAGAAAATGAACCAACTCATGCTCCAGCGAAAGGATAAGTCGATTTTGTGGCCATACTGACCACCTTCGCTTTCAGAAACAGCCTCACTGAACCATTGAAAAAGTACGGTCAACCAAATAACCATCCCAGCCAACAGAGAATATTTACCCCAGTCTGCGCCATTGATCCATTGGCCAGCACCCAAGATCACAAATAGCAATCCAAATGCGGCAAGCACAGGGTGTCGCGAAGGATTTGGAATGAAATAGTGTGGTGTCGAACCTTGTGCGTGTGAACTCATCTGAACTCCTAACTCTCTCTACATTTATAAGAAACCAAAAACAAAAATTTTTACTTAAATCAAAACTTATTTAGAAACCACAAAATTTACAAGACCAATCAACCCACCAATCATAAATATCACCAACACAATGGCAGTGATAACAATGTGAACTGGATTTAGTTTTTGTAAATCTTTTTGATACTCGCTGTTTTTTCGAATACCCAGAAAAGACCAAGAAACCGCCTTCAAAGTATCAAGAAAAGCGTTCATGCGCCCTCCTTAACGTCTTCTTTAGAAACAGATTTCATCGAAGCTACTGGCGCTGCGGGTGTTCTACCACCAACTTCAAAAAACGTATACGACAAGGTAATGGTCGTGACATCTTTCGAAAGTTTTGGGTCAATCACAAAAGCCACAGGCCATTGCTTTTTCTCACCAGCTTCCAGCGTGTATTGTTGAAAGCAAAAACACTCCAACTTGTTGAAATGTGCACCAGCTTGCGAAGGTGCATAGCTAGGTATTGCCTGTGCAGCCATTTTACGATTTTGCACATTTTGGAATTCATACATAACCGTAGCCAGCTCACCCGGATGCACCTGCAACGATCGCATAGCAGGCTTGAAATCCCACGGCCCTCTGGCGTTTGCGTCAAACTCAACAGTTATCAAGCGTGTCTTGTCAACTTGGGTATTGGCAGGTGCTTGAGACGTTGCACCTGCAATATTTTTCTCACCAAGCGCCAAAATATTGATGCCCGTCATTTCGCAGATGGCTTTATACAGGGGCACCAGCGCATAGCCGAACGCAAACATAGCCAACACGATGACGGCTAATTTGCCGACCATATTGGTATTTTCTTGTTTGCGAATCATAAAAGCTTTACAACAGACTAATGGCTCAAAATGTACATTTTCGCCATGAATCCAAGAAAAAATACCACAGCAATGGATGTCAAAATCAACGCCATCTTGCGGTTATTTTTCTTTTGTTCAGATGTAGCCATTTAAATTTCAACCTTTAACAAAGACTGCGCAAATACTGCGGTTAAGCAATGATTTTCGTTGCAGCGGCGTTCAACTTAGGCGGTGTGTCAAAAGTGTGAAATGGCGCTGGAGAGTCAACTTCCCACTCCAAACCTTCAGCACCTTTAACCAAGTTCTCAGAATTTTTGTCTTCCCATGGGTTGCTAGATGCCTTCACGCCCTTGCCCATCATGGCAGGCAGTACGACAAAGAAGAAGAAATAAACTTGAGCCAAACCGAAGGCAAAAGCACCGACTGATGCAATAGCGTTGAAATCAGCAAATTGCATTGGGTAATCGGCATAGCGACGTGGCATACCAGCCAAACCCAAGAAGTGCATTGGGAAAAATGTGATGTTGAATGAAATCAACGACCACCAGAAATGGATTTTTCCACGCGACTCGTTGTACATCACACCCGTCCACTTAGGGCACCAGTAGTAAAAACCAGCAAACATGGCATACAAAGAACCAGCAACCAAGACATAGTGGAAATGCGCAACAACGTAGTAGGTGTCATGAATCTGAATATCGATAGGTGCCATAGCCAAAATCAGACCTGAAAAACCACCGATAGTGAACACAAAAATGAAACCAACCGCAAACAACATAGGCGTCTCAAAAGTCATGGAACCGCGCCACATGGTTGCAATCCAGTTGAAAATTTTCACCGCAGTTGGAACTGCAATCAGCATCGTCGCGTACATGAAGAACAATTGCCCTGTCACTGGCATGCCGACCGTAAACATGTGATGCGCCCAAACAATGAAGCTCAAAATAGCAATGCTTGAAGTTGCGTAAACCATAGAGGCATAGCCAAACAACTTCTTACGTGAGAACGCGGGAACAATGTGGCTGATGATGCCGAAAGCAGGCAAGATCATGATGTAAACCTCTGGATGTCCAAAGAACCAGAAAATGTGCTGATACATCACAGGGTCACCACCACCAGCTGGGTTAAAGAAGCTGGTACCAAAATGGCGATCAGTCAATGTCATGGTGATTGCACCCGCCAAAACAGGCATCACGGCAATCAGCAAATAGGCAGTAATCAGCCAAGTCCAGCAGAACATAGGCATTTTCATCAATGTCATGCCTGGTGCACGCATATTCAGCACGGTCACAATAATGTTGATGGAACCCATAATAGAGCTAGCACCTAGCAAATGCAAAGCAAAAATGCTTGTATCCATCGAAGGACCCATTTGGAGCGTCAAGGGTGCATACAAAGTCCAACCCGTCGCAGGCGCGCCACCTGGAACAAAAAAGGAGCTTACAACCATCAAAGCAGCAGGAATCATCAACCAGAAGCTGAAGTTATTCATACGAGCAAAAGCCATATCTGCTGCACCAATTTGCAAGGGAATCATCCAGTTTGCAAAGCCCACAAAGCCGGGCATGATGGCACCAAACACCATGATAATGCCGTGCATGGTGGTGAGTTGGTTAAACAACTCAGGATTGATCATTTGTAAACCTGGTTGAAATAATTCAGCCCGAATTCCCAAAGCCAAGATGCCACCAATCATGAACATGGTGAAGCTGAACAGCAAATACAAAGTGCCAATGTCTTTGTGGTTGGTCGCAAAAACCCATCGACGCCAGCCAGCCGGCGCGCCGTGGTCATGGTGGTCGCCATGCGAGTCATGCGCATGAGAAGAATGGTCTAGTACTGCACTCATTTTGATACTTTCTCGAAACTAATTTGATTCAAAATTTCTAAACTAATATTATTTACGGGCTGCCAAAACTTCAGCTGGTTGCACCAGTTGACCTGTTTTGTTTGACCATGTATTTTTTGTATAAGTAATCACAGCGGCCAAATCAGTATCACTTAACTGCTTCCATGCAGGCATAGCGCCGTTATTTTGACCATTCAAAAGAATCGCAATTTGTTTTGCCTTATCGGCATCCAATACAACAGCTGCACCATCTAGCGCTTTGATAGCACCCGCACCTTTGCCGTTAGCTTGATGGCACGCAGCACAGTTAGCGGCGTAAACCTTTTCACCGCGCTTCAGAATATCGTCCATCGTCCAAACTTTGCTTGGATCATCAGCCTTGGCTGCCAGCTTCTTTTGCTCGCCAGCTACCCATTTTGTGTAATCTTCCGCCGAAACCACTTTGACATGAATCGGCATGTAAGAATGCTCTTTACCGCATAGCTTTGCGCATTGACCATAGTAATCACCAATCTTTTCTGCACGAAACCACGTGTCGCGCACAAAACCTGGAATTGCATCTTGCATGATACCGAACGCAGGCACAGCAAAAGCGTGAATCACATCATTCGCCGTCGTGATAACACGGATCTTTTTGTCAACTGGTACAACCAAAGGATTGTCAACTTTGAGCAAGTAGTTATCTACAGTTTGACCTGCTTTGGGGCCACCGTTTTCGGACATTTCGCGGTGTGTAGCATCTAAGGTTGATACGAAACCAATACCTTCACCCTCACCCTTGATGTAGTTGTAACCCCATTTCCACTGCATACCCGTTGCTTTGACTGTCAAGTCGGCATTGGTTGTATCCTTCATAGCGACAACGACTTTGGTCGCAGGCAAGGCCATCAAAATAACGATGATGAATGGAATGATGGTCCAAACCACTTCAACCGTCACTGATTCGTGAAAATTAGCAGGCTTATGACCTACGGATTTGCGATGCTTCAAAATTGAATAGAACATCACACCAAAAACCAAAATAAAAACCACGGTACAGATGATCAACATGTACCAATGCAGCCAACTTTGCTCTTGGGAAATTTTGGTCACACCCGTGGTCAAATTGAGCTGATTGACACCAGGTCCGCCAGGCAAATCAGCCAGTGCAAACGCAGCCGTTGCTGCAAAAGAACCCACAACAACACCAGCTTTTTGCAAAAGATTGGTCAATTTATTAGAAATTAATGTGTTTAACATGTTCGCCACTTTTTCACGTCTCATCAAATTTACAAACCCAAAAGTTGCAAACAACACGCACAGATGCGTTTGCACTAAACTCCCTATTGTATTCGCCTTGGCCTTACCAATCTTTACGCTCGTATAAATTCCGACTTTTTTGCCCAAAACGACACTTCAGGCTTTAACACTGTGGACATATTGCACCGCTCAAATCAGATTAATAAATTATATGTTAATTCAAAATTAGATATATCAAATTTTGACGAGGGTTGTGCTTTGACAATTGGCAACTTTGACGGCGTACACCGAGGCCACCAAGCCATGCTTGCTCTACTAAAAAATGAAGCATCGCACAGAAACATCCCCAGTTGCGTGATGACTTTTGAGCCCCACCCCCGTGACTATTTCGCCAAAGTTTCCCAAAAACCCGAAATGGCACCTGCCAGAATAGCCACTTTACGAGACAAACTGACAGAATTGGCGCGTTGTGGCATCGATCAATGCGTTGTTTTGCCCTTCAATGCCACCTTTGCATCGCAGTCACCCGAAAATTTTATTGATGATGTGCTTATTGGCAATTTAGGTGCCAAATACGTTTTAGTCGGGGACGATTTTCGCTTTGGCGCAAAGCGTGCGGGTGATTACGCCATGCTAGATGCTGCGGGAACGGCCAAAGGCTTTGAAGTCGCCCGAATGAACAGCTATGAAGTCCACGGATTGCGCGTTTCAAGCTCTGAAGTACGTGAAGCCTTGAACCAAGGAAGAATGGACGATGTCGCAAAACTGCTTGGACGCCCCTACAGCATCAGCGGGCATGTGGTGCATGGTCGCAAATTGGGTCGTGAATTGGATTGCCCTACCCTCAATTTACGCTTTTCGCACTGGAAACCTGCTGCCAGCGGTATTTTTGCTGTTCGGGTGTTTGGTTTGGCAGACAAAGCTTTAGATGGTGTCGCGAATTTAGGTATTAGACCTTCCCTTGACCCCAACGACATCAACGGTGGCCGCGTTTTGTTGGAAACCCATTGTTTAGACTGGCCTGATTCTTTAGGTTCAGAAGGCGGCTACGGTAAAATTATTCGCGTGGAACTCCTGCATAAATTGCATGATGAACTTAAGTATGACGGCCTGGAAGCTCTAAAAGTTGGCATCGCTAAAGACTGTATGGATGCACGCAACTACTTCGCAACACATTGATTCCCTCTATTTCGCCCTATTTCTCCCCGTTTAAAACAAAATGACCGAACAAGCCACCGCCGACTACCGCAGCACACTCAACCTGCCAGACACGCCCTTCCCGATGCGTGGCGACCTGCCCAAACGCGAGCCGGGCTGGGTCAAGGCGTGGGAAGACAAAGGTATTTACAAAAAACTGCGTGATGTACGCGCTGGCAAACCCAAGTTTGTCCTGCACGACGGCCCTCCGTACGCTAACGGGCAGATTCACATTGGCCACGCCGTAAACAAAGTGCTCAAAGACATGATTGTCAAAGCCCGTCAATTAGATGGTTTCGACGCCGTTTATGTACCGGGCTGGGACTGCCACGGCCTACCAATTGAAAACGCCATTGAAAAACTCCACGGCCGCAACTTGCCCCGTGACGAAGTGCAGGCAAAAAGCCGTGCCTTTGCCACCGAGCAGATCGCCGGCCAAATGGCAGATTTCAAGCGTCTGGGTGTGCTGGGCGAATGGGACAACCCGTATCGAACCATGGATTTCGCCAATGAGGCGAATGAAATCCGTGCCCTCAAACGCATCATGGAGCGCGGTTTTGTCTATCGTGGACTAAAGCCCGTGTATTGGTGCTTTGACTGTGGCAGTTCGTTGGCCGAGTTTGAAATCGAATACGCCGATAAAAAATCGCAAACCTTGGATGTAGCCTTCCAATGCGCCGAGCCTGAAAAACTGGCCACAGCGTTTGGTTTAGAAAAGCTCAGCAAAGACGCTTTTGCCGTGATCTGGACCACTACCGCTTGGACGATTCCTGCCAACCAAGCGCTGAACCTGAACCCCGAGCTGGAATACGCCTTGGTCGATACTGAGCGCGGTTTGCTGGTTTTGGCGGCTGTGTTGGTTGAGAAATGTCTTGCCCGCTTCAAACTCGAAGGTAAAGTTTTAGCCACAACAATGGGCAAAAACTTAGCCTTGATGAAGTTCAAACACCCACTTTATGACGTGGTGATCGATGCTGACGCAGGCGACACTGCACAAAACTACAAGCGCCTCAGCCCCGTGTTCTTAGCCGATTACGCCACTGCAGACGACGGCACGGGTATCGTCCATTCAGCGCCAGCTTATGGCGTAGAAGACTTTAACAGCTGCATGGCAAACGGTTTCACGACTGATGACATCTTGAACCCAGTGCAGGGAAATGGTCGCTATGTGGACGAGCTGCCCTTATTTGGCGGTTTGAACATCTGGAAAGCCTGCCCTATCGTGATCGAGGCGCTGCAAAACGCCAACCGTTTGATGGCGACAGAAAACATCACGCACAGCTACCCGCATTGCTGGCGTCATAAAACACCGGTGATCTACCGCGCCGCCGCGCAGTGGTTTATCCGTATGGATGAGGCCACGCACGCCACAGCCGGCGTATTTACTGCCGATGCTGCTACAAAATCTTTACGACAATTGGCACTGAACGCGATTGAGGAAACCCAGTTTTACCCTGAAAGTGGACAGGCACGTCTGCGCGCCATGATCGCCGGCCGACCCGACTGGTGCATCAGCCGCCAGCGCAACTGGGGCGTGCCACTGCCGTTTTTCATCCACATCGCCACCGGCGAACTGCACCCGCGCACCATGGAACTGATGGATTTAGCAGCCAGCATGGTGGAAACCGGCGGCGTTGAAGCATGGAGCAAGGCTTCAATGGAAAGCCTGATTGGTGCAGACAGTGTCAACTACACCAAAAGCACCGACATTTTGGACGTGTGGTTTGACTCAGGCACCACCCATTACCATGTGCTGCAAAAGAGCCATGAAACGCAATCGACTTGGCCAGCAGACCTCTATTTAGAAGGTCACGACCAGCACCGTGGCTGGTTCCACAGCTCGCTGCTCACAGCCTGCGCCATGTACGACCACGCGCCGTACAAAGGCCTGTTGACGCACGGCTTTACAGTGGACGGCAAAGGCCGCAAGATGAGCAAGAGTGAGGGCAACGTGGTAGCGCCACAGGCGGTGAGCGACAAAATGGGCGCAGAGATCATCCGCCTGTGGTGCGCAGCGACCGATTATTCGGGCGATTTGAGCATTGACGACAAAATTTTGGCCCGTGTGGTGGACATCTACCGCCGCATCCGCAACACATTGAAGTTTTTACTGGCCAACACCAGCGACTTTGACCCTACGGTGGATTCCGTGCCGTTGAGCGAGATGCTGGAAATCGATCGTTACGCCCTTTCCCGCTTTGCGCAGCTGCAGGCCGAGGTCTTGGCGCACTACCAAGTGTACGAATTCCACCCAGTCGTCGGTAAATTACAGGTCTATTGCAGTGACGATTTAGGCTCGTTCTACCTCGATATTTTGAAAGACCGGCTCTACACCACCGCTCCAAAATCCAAAGCGCGGCGCAGTGCACAAACGGCTTTGCACCAAATCAGCCAAGCCTTGCTGCGTTTGATGGCACCGTTTTTGAGCTTCACCGCTGAAGAAGCTTGGCAAGTGGTTGGCAACTCGGAATCCATCTTCATGGAAACCTATGCCAAGTTTGACGCGCCAGACGAAGCCTTGCTGGCCAAGTGGAGCCGCATCCGCGAGCTTCGCGATATGGCGAACAAAGAGATTGAAACTTTGCGTGCGGCGGGCACGGTAGGTTCGTCACTACAAACCAATTTAACATTGGAAGTGAATGCTGAAGACCACGCCTTGCTGAGCAGTTTAGGTACTGATTTGAAGTTTATATTTATCACATCTGTTATAAATTTAGTAGCTGCTCAGGCAACAAATACGCTGGCTACAGCCTCAATTAATGTTAAATGCGAGCGCTGTTGGCATTACAGCGCTGATGTCGGGATTGACACGGCACATCCGACCATTTGTGGCCGATGCAGCAGCAATTTGTACGGTGCAGGCGAAGTCAGGACGGTGGCATAAATGGCGAAATCTACAGTCAAAAAAGTCTATGCAACCAGCAACAGCCATGCCCGTTGGTGGACATGGTTGGGCTTGGCACTCATTATTTTGCTTGCCGACCAGTTCACCAAAATATTGGTTGTTGGTTACTACCAACTGGGTGACAGCACACCCGTCACCAGCTTTTTCAACTTGGTTCGCGCGCACAACACAGGTGCTGCCTTCTCGTTTTTAGCCAATGCTGGCGGCTGGCAGCGCTGGTTTTTCACGGGCATTGGCGTGGTTGCTGCACTGGTTATCACTTGGTTTTTGCGGCAACATGCTGGTCAAAAACTCTTTGCTTTCGCCATGGCCTGCATTTTGGGTGGCGCGATTGGCAATGTGATCGACCGCGTGATGTATGGCTATGTGGTGGATTTTTTAGATTTCTACTACGGCGGCTGGCACTTCCCAGCGTTCAATGTTGCAGACAGCGCCATCAGCATTGGTGCAGTGTGTTTGATTTGGGATGAGTTACGACGCGTTAAAACCGGTAAATAGACGGGCAAATAACCACACGTCATCACATTGTTTAGCGCGAAAATTGACAACTTCGCGCTTGTATTGCAAAATCAAAAATTGAAGGGGAGTAACTCCCTCTTTTGCAGATAAAACTAGCCTTCGGGTTAATCCGCAAAAGTACACAACAAGCCGTCATTTCGAAGTTTTACTGAACAAGTAATCTTCCGGTTTGTTGGTCATACAGCCTTTGTATGATGAGCCAGACCTTCGACTGAAACCACAACAAGGTTTGTCGAAGCGTTTGCAAGTAAGTTCAAGCTCTAACTTCACTCGTAAAGTCTAACCCTGTTGAATTTCAGTATGCCGGATATCTGCTAGTCAGACATTCGATTTGATATTTGAAGCGCTTTTAGGAGTTTTTACATGGAATTATTTTCAACACCTTGGTGGTCCGCCCTCTTGGCCATCATCTTGATTGACCTCGTTTTGGCAGGGGACAATGCCATTGTTATTGCCCTAGCAGCCCGAAATTTGCCTGCGCATTTGCAGAAAAAAGCCATTGCGTGGGGAACAGTGGGCGCTATTGCCGTCAGGGCGGTGATGACTGTTGGCGTCGTTTGGTTGCTTAAAATCCCGGGGTTGATGCTGGTTGGTGGGCTTGGGCTTTTGTGGATTGCTTACAAACTGCTCGCAGACCAAGGCGAAAAAGAGCATGACGACCCAGTGGCCAGCACCTTTTGGGGTGCGATGAAAACCATTGTGGTCGCCGATGCTTTGATGGGCGTTGACAATGTGCTTGGTGTTGCCGGCGCTGCGCACGGCTCATTTGACTTGGTTGTTATCGGCTTACTCATCAGCGTGCCTATCGTTGTTTTTGGCAGCACGGTGGTTTTGAAGCTGGTCGAACGCTTCCCCATCATCATCAGCCTTGGCGCAGCTGTTTTAGCTGTCACCGCCGCAAGCATGATCGTCAAAGAACCCTTCTTAGCGGGCTACTTTACCGAAAACGTCGTCAAGTGGGGCTTGTACGCCGTTTGCGTGGCTGGTGTGTTGGGTTCTGCGTGGTTAAAAACTCGACCCACCAACACTATTGCAAAGTAATAACCGTGCAGCCCGTCGTTTTGCGGGCTTCTAAATCACGGTGCGCTTGCTGCACATCGGCCAGTGGGTAACGCTGGTCGATGCGTATTTTCACAGCGCCGCTCGTCACCACCGCAAACAACTCATCCGCCATCGCCTGCGTCGCCTCGCGGCTGCTGATGTGGCTAAACAGGGTTTGACGGGTCACGTAAATCGAGCCTTTTGCACCTAATGAGCCCGGAGCAAACGGTGGCACAACACCAGAAGCATTGCCAAAACTGGCCATCAAACCGAAGGGTAGCAAGCAATCCAAGGATTTGTCCCACGTGTCTTTACCCACCCAGTCGTAAACCACTTTGACACCCGGTTTCAAGCCCTTTTTCGCATTTTCAACAGCTGTGATTTCTTTGACACGCGCTGCAAAATCTTCGGTGTTGTAATTGATGACATATGCTGCGCCGTGTTCTTTGGTCAACGCGCATTTGGCGTCCGAGCCTGCCGTGCCAATCAACTGCAAACCCAGCGCCTTCGCCCACTGGCAAGCAATCAGCCCCACGCCGCCAGCAGCCGCGTGAAAAAGCACAAAATCACCCGCTTGCAAACCGCCCTGTGGCAGCGTGCGGCGTAGCAGATACTGGGCAGTTAAGCCCTTGAGCATCATGGCAGCGCCAGTTTCAAAGCTGATGGCATCGGGTAATTTGCAAACTGTCATCGCTGGCATAACGCGGCGCTCGCAGTAGCTGCCCGGTGGGTTACCTGCGTAGGCGGCGCGGTCGCCGACTTTGAGGTGGGTCACGCCCTCGCCCACAGCTTCCACCACGCCCGCGCCTTCCATGCCCATAGTCAACGGCATAGGCAGCGCATAAACGCCGCTGCGCTGGTAAACGTCAATGAAATTCAAACCAATCGCGTGGTGCTTGATGCGGATTTGACCCGGGCCAGGCTCGCCAACTTCGAGTTCGACGATTTTGAGCTCTTCTGGACCACCGTTTTTGTCGATTTGAACTGTTTTTGAAAGAATTGTGCTCATGGTTTTGTCTCCTAAATATGTTGATATATGCCTACTCAATAGGTACCTGAATACGCACCACCATCGGTCAGCACATTCTGCCCTGTGATGTAACCCGCCTGCTGGCTGCACAAAAACGCGCAAGTCGCGCCAAATTCAGTTGGGTTTCCAAAGCGCAATGCGGGGATAGTTTTGCGGCGGGCATCCATCACGTCATCCATGGTTTTACCTGACTTTTGCGCTGCGCCTTGCATGGTGGTTTTCAGGCGGTCTGTGTCGTAGGCGCCGGGCAGCAGGTTGTTGATGGTGACGTTGTTGCCCGCTAATTTGGTCGTTCGAGCGACGCCCGCGACAAAGCCTGTCAAGCCACTGCGTGCGCCATTGCTGAGTCCCAAAATATCAATCGGCGCTTTGACGGCGCTGGAGGTGATGTTGACGATACGACCAAAACCACGCGCCGCCATGCCGTCTACCGTGGCTTTGATCAGTTCAATCGGCGTCAACATATTGGCATCGACGGCTTTGAGCCAGTCTTCGCGCTCCCAAGTGCGGAAGTCGCCAGGAGGCGGGCCACCAGCGTTGGTGATGACGATGTCAAAGTCTTTACCCGGCCCGCCAGCGACTGAGAAAGCCGCAGCGCGACCAGCTTCGGTGGTGATATCTGCGGCTACGTAAAGTACTTTAGGTTGATTTTTAGCCTCATTTTTGTCATTATCCGGCGTATTTACTGCCTGAACAGCTATTAAATCAGTAGCAGATTGCTGTAACACATCTAAACCACGCGCGACCAACACGACATTAACCCCCTCAGCGTGCAGCGCTTGCGCACAACCCAAACCCAGCCCTTTGCTCGCACCACACACCAAAGCCCATTTGCCAGCAATACCTAAATCCATGAACAAATCTCCTAATTTTTTCTAGACACCCAATACACCCCGCCAAGCACCAACACCGTACCCGCAATGATCCACGCATTCAACGGTTCACCCAAGATGAACACCCCCATCAAGATGGTCGACATAGGCCCAATCATGCCAGTTTGCGCCGTCAACGGTGCGCCTATGCGCTCAATAGCCATCATGACGGCAAGGACAGGCAAGGCGGTGCACAGCGTGGCGTTTAACAGCGACAGCCAAATCACCTGCGGCGCGACCACCATGGCACTGAGCGGACGCAGCACGGCAAATTGCGCGATGCACAGCAAGCATGCCACTGTGGTGGCCAAGCCGACCAAGCGCAAAGAACCCAGCCGCTTGACCATTTCGCCGCTGTAGCTGAGGTAAATGGCGTAGCTCACCGCACTACCAAACACCAATGCTGCACCCACAATGGTGTTGCTACTTGCTAAACATCCCATAGCACCGTCAAATTTCAACTCATGCCCAAACACCAGCAAAATGCCCGCATAACTCAGCGCCATCGCCCCAATTTGCTTGGACGACATCTTCTTTTTGTACAGAAGCCAGCCCAAAATCAACACCAGTGTCGGGTTCAAATACAAAATCAACCGCTCCAAAGCTGCGCTGATGTAGGCCAAACCTGCAAAATCAAGGTAACTGGCTAAGTAATAGCCAGTAAACCCCAGCCCCAGCACACCCAACCAGTCGTTGCGGGTCAAAGCAGCTTTGCCTCGGCTAGCCCACCACGCCATGACCGCAAAAATGGGCAGTGCAAACAGCATGCGATACATGATGAGGGTAATGGCATCAACACCATAGCGATAAGCGAGTTTGACGATGATGGCTTTGCCACTGAAGGCGATGGAGCCGACGATGGCTAGCAAAAGACCCGTTGCGAAGCGCTTTTGTGCAGATATTTTGAGCTGTTCAGTCATCTGGTTTGCGATATTTACTCTTGTAAATTTACTATGATTTTGATAGCTGCTTAGGCAACAAATACGCTGGCTAGATGCCAATTTTAGCGCTATTTTTGCTTAATTTTTAAGCAAATAAGCAACAACGACATCTTGCAGCAGTTTTGTACCCAGTATGCCAGCATCATGCGTGGCTTTAGGTACTTCTAGGTAGCGTGCTTTAACGCCGCGCGCTTTCAGCGTGGCGATATAGCCTGTGATTTGTGCGGGCGTGGTGTTGACATCTGCATCGCCAGTGATAGCCGTGACTTGAACGGTTTTGAACACCTTGTCAGCCACCTCATGCGGTGAAATGCTGCGTCTGACGATGTTTTTAGCCCAGCCTTGGCGGCGAATATTTAAGTCACAAGGGCAGGCGATGAGCACGGCTCTATCTATCAACTCTGGGTGTCTGCCCAAAATCACACCCGCTGTGGCCGCGCCGCCCGAATAACCCACCACCACCACGCGGCTTGCACCGTATTTGGTTTTCAGGGTCTGTAGAGCATTTGCCACAGCGTCAACGTTATGAGCGGTGTAGTTGTCGCCACCGCCCATTTTGTCGCCAGTGGATGCGTTTTTCTTGGCATCTGCGTAGCCAGGGCGAATCAAGCCGACGAACACGGTGTCTGCGCTGGCAAGAGGTGCGAAATGCTTGAAATGCCGGTCGTACAAACCGCCACGGCTGCTGTCGCCATGCAGATAAACCAGTAAATTGCGGGCTTTTTGAGTACTTGCGGGCTTTGTCGTCTGAATCACCAAGCATTCAAGCAGCCCGTCGACGCGATGCACACCATCTGCTTGTGGGCAGCCTTGCGCCAGCGCGGCAGTGCTACTTAAAAAACTTAAAAGCAAGCCCACCCGTATTAAGAAAGCCGAAATCCGCACGCTCAATATCCCGCAGCTTGCCCATCACGCCGTGGGTCGCTGGCAGCCATATAGCCTTCCACAGCTGGGTCGCCCATGCGCCAAATGAACTGGCCAGCACCAAAGTCTTGGTACGAGTCTTGAATCACGCTGACTTGGTGACCGCGGTCTAACAATCCTTGCACAGTGTCGGGGTGCATGTGCGCCTCAACGTTGATGTCAAAACCCGCGTTATAGCGCCAGCGCGGTGCGTCACAGGCGGCTTGCGGGTTTTGTCCAAAATCTAGCATGCGCACCAGCGTTTGCATATGGCCCTGAGGTTGCATGTTCGCGCCCATCACGCCAAAGCTCATCACCGGCTGACCGTCTTTGGTCAAAAAAGCGGGGATGATGGTGTGAAATGGGCGCTTGCCTGGCGCGACTTGGTTCGGGCTAGGCTCCAAGCTGAAACCGTGCCCTCGGTTTTGCAGGCTGATGCCAAAGGTCGGCTCCACACAGCCTGAGCCAAAGCCCATGTAATTGCTTTGAATCATGCTAACCATCATGCCGGACTCGTCCGCCGCCGTGAGGTAAATCGTACCGCCTTTGACGGGGTTGCCGGCTTTGAAATCTTGCGCTTTGTTGGGGTCAATCAGTTTGGCGCGGGCGGTTAAATAGTCGTCATCCAACATTTGCTCGACGGTGACTTCCATCGCGCTGGGTTCGGCGACAAAGCGGTACACATCGGCAAAGGCGAGCTTCATGGCTTCGATTTGCAGGTGCTGGGTGGCTGCAGCATCAACATCCATCTTAGACAAATCAAACTTGGACAAAATGCCCAACGCAATCAAAGCGGCGACGCCTTGGCCGTTGGGAGGAATTTCATGCATGGTGTAGCCACGGTAGTCTTTGGCGATGGGTTTGACCCACTCGGGCTGGTAGGATGCCAAATCTTGCGCTGTGATTGCGCCACCCTGCGCTGCTGA
>Ga0114940_10000290_pt1 | contig 26781 bp, 23 predicted proteins | sample ColdCreekSource_FD_87195 | JGI IMG/M metagenome (GOLD analysis project Ga0114940, IMG submission 87195) | Groundwater microbial communities from Cold Creek, Nevada to study Microbial Dark Matter (Phase II) - Cold Creek Source | ecosystem: Environmental > Aquatic > Deep subsurface > Groundwater ... | reverse complement strand
CTAAAGAAATTCTCCAGCGAGAGCAGTTCAAACGAATCTTACTAGTTACTTCCGCTGCCCATATGCCCCGTTCCCTGGCTATATTTCGCCGAGCCAAGATTGATGCCATCCCCGCCCCAGCGGATTTTATGGTCAGCGATCGCAATTTGGTTGAAAGTAGCTATAGTAAGCAGTCTCGAATTCTCAGTTTAATTCCCACTTCCGAAAGCCTTGATTTCACTACCCAAGCCCTAAAAGAATATATCGGCATGCTTATTTACCGCCTTAGAGGATGGCTTTAGCGAAGTCAGAAGTCACAAAGGCTTTAGCCGCATGTAGTCAGAAGTTTATTTTTGTAACTGGAATTTACGCCCTGATCTAAAAACAGTTTTTTTAAAAAGAGAGATTTTAAAACCGTTTATTCAGATAACTCCGAACTCCTTAACATGATTGCAAGTAACACTAAAAAATCACGGCATCCTTTAAGTCGTTTATTGCAATATGGCGATAAATATCAAACAATCCTTTGGCAGGCAACAATCTGTTCAATCCTCAACAAACTTTTTGACCTCGCTCCCCCCGCGATTATTGGTGCTGCTGTGGATGTGGTAGTTCAGAAACAAGACTCGATAGTAGCCAAGTTGGGGATTACTGATATTTTTCAGCAGCTTCTGGTGTTATCAATCTTGTCGGCAATAATTTGGGGTTTAGAATCCGTTTTTGAATATGCTTTTACTCGCCTGTGGCGCAATCTGGCTCAAGATGTGCAGCACGATATTCGTTTGGATGCCTATAGCCACATCCAAGATCTAGAATTAGCTTACTTTGAAGAGCGGAGTACAGGGGGGTTACTTTCTATTCTCAATGATGATATCAACCAACTGGAGAGATTTTTAGACGTTGGTGCCAATGAGATTATTCATGTACTGACTACCGTATTTCTCGTTGGCGGGACATTCTTTTTCTTAACCCCCGATATTGCTTGGATGGCAATTTTGCCGATTCCGATAATTGTTTGGGGTTCCGTTGCCTTTCAAGGATGGCTTGCCCCTAGATATGCTGAAGTACGGGAAAGAGTTAGTACCCTTAATTCTCGATTAGCCAATAACCTGAGTGGCATTACTACCATTAAAAGCTTTACTACCGAAACCTATGAAATAGAGCGCCTGGGTAAAGATAGTCACGCCTATCGACAAAGTAATCATAAAGCGATCGCTCTTTCTGCTGCTTTTATTCCCTTGATTCGTTTGGTAATTCTGGCAGGTTTTACGGCTATCTTGCTTTATGGTGGGCTGCAAGCGGCATCTGGGATTTTAGCTGTGGGTAGTTACAGTGTTCTAGTATTTCTGACCCAAAGATTACTTTGGCCACTAACCCGTTTGGGACAAACCTTTGATCTCTATCAACGGGCAATGGCTTCCATTTCCCGCGTCATGGATTTATTAGACACTCCCATCGCTATCTACTCAGGAGAAAAGTCTTTACCCCTAGAGAAAATCAAGGGTGCAGTAAGTCTCAATAATATTACCTTCGCCTACAACCAGAGAGAACCCGTCATTAAAAATCTTTCCCTTGATATACCCGCAGGTAAAACTATTGCCATTGTTGGCGCTACAGGTTCGGGGAAGAGTACTCTAGTTAAACTGCTGCTGCGATTATATGAAGTGCAGTCTGGGGAAATTACTTTAGATGGTCAGAATATCAAGGATATTGTGTTGTGGGATTTGCGCCGTGCTATTGGCTTAGTCAGTCAAGATGTCTTTTTGTTCCACGGTACAGTGAGAGAAAACATCAGCTATGGTTCTCCCGATGCCACCATTAGCCAAATCGAGGAAGCTGCCCGAATTGCTGAAGCTGCTCAATTTATTAGAGAGTTGCCCCAAGGCTATGACACCATTGTGGGAGAAAGAGGGCAGAAACTTTCAGGAGGACAAAAACAACGTATTGCGATCGCCAGAGCCGTATTAAAAGATCCCCCAATCTTAGTCTTAGATGAAGCCACCTCCGCCGTAGACAACGAAACCGAAGCAGCGATCGCTCGTTCCCTGGAAAAAATCACTCAAAATCGCACCACGATTGCGATCGCCCACCGTCTTTCCACCATTAGGCATTCAGACTGTATCTATGTGATGAATTATGGTCAACTAATCGAACGGGGAACCCATGAAGAACTATTAGCCCAAGATGGCGTTTATGCTGGCTTATGGCAAGTACAGACAGGAACAAGAAGGGGTAATGGGTAATTAATTTTGCATGACTACTTATATCCATTATAATGAGGCGTTTTAACCAGGCATACTAGAATCCATGAAACTCATTGATTGGTTAATTGTCTTAGCTTACTTTGTCCTTACTACTGGATTGGGCATCTTACTTTCCCGTAGAGCTTCCCGTAGTCTAGAAGACTTTTTTGTTTCTGGGCGATCGCTTCCTTGGTGGTTAGCGGGGACAAGTATGGCTGCCACAACTTTTTCCATTGATACCCCGTTATATGTCTGTGGAGTAGTTGCCAGTCGAGGGATTGCGGGGAACTGGGAATGGTGGAGTTTTGGCATTTCCCATGTAATTTTGATCTACATTTTTTCCAAGATGTGGCGGCGATCTGAAGTGGTCACGGATGCGGAACTGACAGAAATTCGCTATGGGGGGCGTAATGCAGCGATTTTGCGGGGGACAAAAGCCTTTTTGTTTGCTGTGCCAATCAACTGTATCGGCATTGGCTACGCGATGTTAGCAATGGTAAAGGTAGTAGATGCCCTGGAATTGTGGCAGAGTTTGGGGGTTAATCCAGGAGAAAATCTCAAAATTTGGAGTGTTGTAGGGGTTAGCGCTCTAGTGTTACTATATTCGGGTTTTTCTGGGTTGTGGGGCGTAGTAGCAACAGATTTCTTTCAATTTTTCCTAGCATTGTTTGGGGCTTTTGTGGTGGCGATCGTTGCCGTTAATCATGTTGGGGGCATTCACGAGTTGATTCCCCAGGTACAGCAGGTAAGCGACTTGGATGTGCTATCTTTTTTTCCGTTTCAGTTTAGCAATGGTAGCTTTGGTTGGAGTGATGCTGCGGGGATTACCGCAACTACCTTCTCCACCTATTTGTTTGTTCAGTGGTGGTCTTTTCGTCGTAGTGATGGAGGTGGGGAATTTATTCAACGTTTGATCGCGGCTAAGGATGAAGCAGAGGCGGAAAAATCTTCGTGGCTGTTTAATATTCTCAATTATGGTATTCGCACTTGGCCCTGGATTATCGTTGCTTTGGTGGCGATGGTGATCTATCCCGACTTGGAAGACAAGGAACTAGCCTATCCCAAATTAATGCTAGATTTTCTCCCCCCGATCATGCTGGGGTTAGTAGTAAGCTCTTTGATTGCCGCCTTTATGAGTACAGTTTCCACTTCCATTAATTGGGGTGCCTCTTACCTAACTAACGATCTCTACCTCCGTTTTCTCAAACCTGATGCTACTCAAGCAGAATTAGTGATGATGGGTCGACTTTCTTCGATCGTTGTCACCGTGTTTGGCGCGATCGCTGCCTTGTACTCAACAGATATTACGACAGTATTTCGTTTAGTAATTGCCATCGGTACAGGGCCTGGTTTAGTCTTAATTCTCCGCTGGTTTTGGTGGCGCATTAATGCGGCCGCGGAATTGGCGGCTATGTTAGGGGGATTTATCATTGGTTTAATTACCAGTGTTTATCCTGAGCAAATTGCTAATCTGGTTCCTGGATTTGAAAATATCCTGGCGGATTTTGGCTCGAAACTGCTCTTTATTTCCATAACTACTGCTGCCATCTGGATTGCAGTAATGTATTTGACCCCTCCAGAATCGGATGCTACTTTAGACGAATTTTATCGACGGGTGCAGCCAGGGGGGATTGGCTGGATAAAACAACGGGAAAGAACAGGAATTCCTCCTGCCCAGGATTTAACGCAAGATTTACTGAAGGTGGTGGCAGCTACGTTACTCTTGTTTGGTTCCATGTTGGCGATTGGGGGATTTTTACTCCTACAGTCTTGGACAGGGTTTATCTCTCTCGTGGTGGCGGTTATTGGTGGTTTTTGGCTACGGCAACTAAATAAACATAAGCCGATGGCAATGCCCAAACCTGGTTTGGATATAGAAGTTTAGGGCTTCTCGGGGAGACAACAAATATAAAAAGAGGACTGGGATTAGGGGTTGGGGAATAGGGAATTGGGCAACTGTGACAAAAAAGCTCAAAAATTTAATTAGTCAACTACTACAGATAAAGCTTTTTACCTTTGTCAACACTAAATATGGATTAGAGGAAATTAATATGGCGATTGCTATATTTCTTAGTTTGTCCTCTAGAAATAGTTAAAAAGCTTATGGCTTAGAGCTTAGAGCTAAAAACCGATTGACAAACAATGTAGTCTCTTAACTTGTCACCAATGGGAATTGGGGAATTGCGGTTGGCATTAGTTACCAATAAAGCTTTAAATTATTAGCTAGAAGCTAGAAGCTAGAAGCTAGAAGCTAGAAGCTAGAAGCTAGAAGCTAGAAGCTAAAAAAAGCTACTTCATTTAACTGAAAACTGATGGTAGATCTCAAACAACGATGACAAGTGTTAGCAAAAATGTTAGCTTAGTGGCCTTTTATGGTGATAAACCAGAGGCATTTGCCAGCTTAATTCAAAAATTGCAGACATATCTGGCGAATCATCAGCTACTTCAGGCTAAATTTATTCCCTATCAATTAGTCCAAGTTCACGGCACGATTATTGGTTGTGAAGGGTGGAAAACCAATACAGGAGTAGTTAATCAATGGTTTCAGGAAAAAAGACAAGAAACCAGATATATCGATTTTGCTGGTTTAATTAATTATCTGAACCACCAAATTGAGTTACCGATCGCGATTCGCTTTGGTGGTTATGATCGCAATACGAACTACGATTTCCTAAGTCGAGGTCAGCATTTATATCATCGTTCTTTTCAACTCCAATCAGCAGACAATGACACTATCCCTGTTTTAATTGGCTGGTCATGGCAAAATTATACGGTTACTTCAGAAATTGATAATCTCCGTCATGAGTTACAGCAATTTAATTTGCTGCACAAATATCATGAAACCCCTGATGCGGTGGATAATGACTTTTATCTGAGATTAGGGACGATTAAAGCTGATTTAACTTTATCAGAGCTAGAGGCGATCGCCATTGAGATCCGCAATCTATTAGAAGCTCAAGCTGCTTTATCGATCCCAATCCAACTAGAAAACCTCGCTTTTGTGCAATATCAGGACTTAGCTCTTACTCCCGCTACAACTACAGCGATACCTGTGATTGAGATATCCCCCCAGGAGTTTTTAGGGCTTTTTGATTTTCCTGTAGAGTAGATAGGGAGTTAGGGGATTAGGGAGTTGGGGAATTTAGGGAATTAGGGAATATAGGGAATTAGGGAATTAGGGAATTAGGGAATATAGGGAAAAATGAAGCAGAAATTATTAGTTACGGGAGCAAGTGGGTTTTTAGGCTGGAATTTGTGTCAGCAAGCTCAAACTAACTGGGAAGTATACGGCACTTATTTTAGCCATAAGGTAGAAATACCTGGAGTGACTTTATCCCAGACGGATTTAAAAGATTTTGGGTCACTTGATCAACTATTTAAGGACATCGACCCTGATGCTGTAATTCATACCGCTGCTGCTTCTAAACCCGATTTCTGTCAGACTCACCAGAATGAATCTTTTGCGATTAACGTTACTGCTGCGGTAAATATTGCCCGCTTATGTGGTGAACGCAATATTCCCTGTGCTTTTACTTCTACCGATTTAGTCTTTGATGGCAAACATCCTTTCTATAAAGAGAGTGATCCTGTATGTCCAATTAATTATTACGGTGAACACAAAGCGATCGCCGAACAAAAAATGTCTGAGATCTATCCTGCGATCGCCATCTGTAGAATGCCTTTAATGTTTGGTGCGCCATCTCCTGTATCTGCTAGCTTTCTGCAAGGAATGGTGCGTAATCTGAAGACACGTCAAGCAATTAACTTATTTATCGATGAATTTAGGACTCCTGCCAGCGCGACGGCTGCATCTCAAGGGTTATTACTAGCGGTGGAACAACAAGTGCAGGGAATATTACATTTGGGAGGAAAAGAACGTATTTCCCGTTATGATTTTGGTTTACTGCTAGCAGACATATTGCAATTACCGACAGATTCAATCAACCATTTAATTAAACCAGGTAAGCAAACAGATGTAGTTGCCGTAGCACCGCGATCGTCCGATACATCTTTAGGCAGCAGTAAGGCTTTTGCCCTGGGATATCAGCCTTTATCTTTGAAAGAAGAATTAACTAATTTACTGGCAAATTAATCAGGATTTTTTACTGTTTCATAATAAAAATGGATTTGCATTAAAACACTTTAGTCAGCAATATATTAGACATCTCCATAATACTATCAAAATCTAAAAATAGAGGATAATAAATTAAATAGTTAAGTAAGTATTGAAAAAATGAAGAATTATACTTGGGATTATATCCAGAAACATCCTCAAGAAACTAAAAGGCTATTAGGAATTAATTATGAACAGTTAAAGCAACTGCTTGCACAAGGAAAAATGATTCATCAAAAAAACCAATAAGAACTGAAAGAAACTAAGATTAGATTGATTAAAGTAGGTGGAGGAAATCATCATAAATTGTCCGAAGAAGAACAGATAATTTTGATGTTAGTTTACCTCAGGCATCACTTAAGTTTTTATTAATTCGTTTTTCAGCATCAATTTGGTATCCAGCCTTGCTCAAGGCTTGTTTATCTGTTAATGCGTTCCATCTAGCGATCGCAATCCAGCTAACGTCAGGAGAACGTACTGCCCCGTTGGATAGTTTAAATCCAGTGGAAGAATCGAATGCCACTCCTAATAAAGTCTGACTATTCCAATACCAAACTTGAGAAGACAAACTTAGATTGAACTTACCACTTTGACTTCCTGTAGGAGACATAACAAGTAACTGTCCTAGGGCATTGGTTTCTAATTTAGCTTCGGGATTTTCTCTGCATAACTGTTCCAAAACTTCATCTGTGATCTTCTCAGTTAAAGATCTGAGGCTTAAAGCAACCATGATTTTAAGTTGACTTCTTAAACATTCTCAATTTTAGTACTAAATTTGGAATTCGCCCTTTGGGGTTTTTTCTTCCCTTTTCCTTTTTCCCCTTCTTGATTCAGTCCTAAAGGATATAGTTAATAAGTCCGCTTTGCTGTTGCCAAACGGGAGATTACACTGGTAACTAAAACCAACATGACTAAGATAAAAGCTGCACCCCAAGCTAGTTCTTGCTGATTTTTAAAGGGAACGATCGCAAAATTATAGACTAACACCGCTAAAGAAGCAGTGGGTTCTGCTAACAAAGCATCCCAATTGGGCCAATATTGAGTAAATAGGGCAGTGAATAACAAGGGGGCAGTTTCTCCCGCAGCACGAGCGATCGCCAGGGTAACCCCAGTAATAATCGCGGGTAAGGCAGCAGGTAACACTACCTGTAGAACGGTTTGATATTGGTTAGCGCCAATGCCCACAGAAGCTTGACGGACATCTTGGGGGACTAGTTTGAGGGATTCATCAGTGGTACGAACAATAATCGGCAGCATCAGGATGGAAAGGGCAAACCCCCCCGCCCAAGCTGAGTAACTTTTAAAAGTTAGAACGATCGCACTATAGGCAAACACCCCGACAATAATTGAGGGGACTCCACTTAAAACATTAGTGGCGAATCTAATCCAGTCCGCAACTTGTCCCTCGTTGAATTCCGAAAGATAGATGGCTGCCATAATACCCAAAGGAATACTAATCAAGGCTCCAATTCCCACCATCAACACAGTGCCTAAAATGGCATTGCCAAAGCCACCACCATCAACTAACGGCGGTGGAGGGAGTTCAGTAAACACAGAGGCGGATAAAGAGCTAACTCCTTTGGTAATTAGATAGCTCAGAATAATAAACAAAGGGATAATCGCCATCAGGGTAAACAAGCCAGCAATTCCGCTCATCACCAACCCAAAGAGGGTACGGGGGGAAGCTGGATTACGCTTGAGGCTGATCTCGCCGTAATCTGATGGTTCTAGATCAGGTGTATTCATTAGATTATAGGTTTTTAAGTTTTTAAGTTTTAAAATTGCCAAAAAAGTTATTAGCTTTTATAGCATTACGTCAGACGGTTGGCACATTGGCTAAGTCTCAAACTATCTTGCAGTAAACTACATGCGGACAAGTCCTTTGTGACTTATGACTACATGCGGCTAAAGCCTTTGTGACTACATGCGGCTAAAGCCTTTGTGACTTCTGACTTGCGCGTAGCGCTATAACTGGCTAAGAGCTAATAACTAAGAGCTAACAGCTAGGGCAAAGCCCTTTGAGGACTAAATTTTTTGCAATCTGGTGACCAACAACTGAGCCAAAACATTCACCACGAGGGTGATAAAAAATAAAATTAAAGCCGCATACATTAAAGCCGCTACCTGCAACCCGCTAGCTTCGGCAAACTGATTCGCCAGTAGAGATGAAACCGTATTGGAAGGAGCAAATACTGAAGTGTCTACTTTATTAGAGTTGCCGATCAACATGGTTACCGCCATCGTTTCTCCTAATGCCCGTCCAAGGGCTAACATGATGCCGCCAATAATACCTGAAGATGCAGCAGGGAGAATAATCTGGATAATTGTTTCCCAACGAGTAGCCCCTAGTCCCACCGCAGCCTGTCTTAACCCCAGATCGACGTTGGTAATGGCATCCCGAGCAATAGCAGCAATAGTAGGCAAAATCATCACTGACAAAATCAAGGCAGCAGGGAGCATCCCCGGCCCTTTTAAGGGGGTAAAACCTTTGAGGAAAGGAATCAACACAAATATGCCCCACAGACCATAAACCACACTGGGTACGGCTGCTAATAATTCCACTAAAAATACAGTAATTCTTTGAACGCTGGAGGGGAGATAATCTTCACTTAAGAAAATTGCCACCCCCAAACCAATGGGGACAGAAAGCGCTAAGGCAATGAGAGAGCTAATAACAGTGCCGTAGATGGCAGGCCAGACTCCATACTGGCTTTTAACAGGATTCCAACTGCTGGTAGAGAGAAATCCCAAACCAAATTCTTTGATCGCTGGCATGGCAGCGATCGCAACTTGGATTGTAATCCAAATTAAAACCCCAGCGATCGCAAAAGCTAATAGTTTAGCTGACCAATAAAAAATACCGTCTAAAGTCCTCTCAAATCCTGAACGAGATTCTATCTTTGACGCTGAATCATCCATAAAAATTTTAAAATAGGCAGTGGAAATATTGTACTAGTATTTATTTACGATACCCCGATTAAGCCCCAGTTAATTCGGAGTTAAAAGATAAGCTGTCACGCATTTAATTTGCTTGTTTTGGCTGACGAGGAGACTGGGAGAAAGGGAGACGGGGAGAAAGTTTAACGTTTAACTGTATTTTGCTAAAGTTAAATAGTATGTAGTTTAAATGAATAACAGCTTATCCAGGGGGCGCTAGAAGCTATGAGAACTAAAATTACGCTAGAGTTTAAAAGAAATCTAGATATTAGGAGATCTTAATCATGGCTTTATCAGTTGGCTCAACTGCTCCAGCTTTTAGCACTATTGATGATCAGGGAAATAGTGTTTCTCTGGCTGATTTTCAAGGCAAGATAGTTGTACTATATTTTTATCCCAAAGACGACACTCCAGGCTGTACGAAACAAGCTCAGAGTTTCCGTGATAATTTTGCCGAATATCAAGACCAGGAAATGGTGGTTTTGGGGGTTAGCCGAGATGATCAGGCATCACATCAAAAGTTCAAAGAGAAATATGGTTTACCCTTCAAGCTGCTAGTGGATAGTGACGGCACAATTACCCAAGCCTATGATGTTGACGGTGGTGGTTATGCCAAGCGTGTTACCTATATTATCGATGGGGAGGGAAAAATCTCCCAGGTCGACAGTAATGTCAACACCAGCACTCATGCTCAGGACATTTTAGCAACTATTGCCTAGCTAGCTTTTTAGAAAGCTGAAATAAAACTGAAATCAAAAAAGGAGGAATCTATTTCCTCCCATAATGATGTCAAATCAGACGTTAACGTAAAAAACAGCTTACTAACCAAAATAAACAAAAGGTCACGGCAGAAGCGAATTGATTATCGTCTAACACGATCGCACCTCCTTGACTTAACAGCAAGTTCGCCAAGCCTGTTCCCAAGGCAATGCCCGCAAACAGAGTCACGAAGCTAATTAGGAAGGCACGACCAGAGCGTCCTTCTTTGCGATTGAGAAAATAAATATTAGCGATAAAGCCCAACGCCATCAATAGTGGGAGAATTGAAGCTCCAGTATTTTGGGAAAATACGGCGATCGCTGAAAGAGTTAAGAAAATACCAGATGGCCAGAGGATATCTCCTTGAGAAGGGGTGTCTACTAGATCCTGTAACCAAACAGCAGATTTGTCATTGACAATCTGAGGGACTTTTAGGGTTTTTTCGACGTTACGCTCAGGAAAACGAATTTTTTCGGGGACCTTGATTTTACCTTCTTGGCGCAACCGCAAGCGATCCATAATGATCGAATCGTAAGCGATTTCCACCTCTTCTAGCACGGCGTGATCGTGACCATGTTGCTCGTCAAGTCTTTTTTTGGCAGCCTGTATTTCTTCAAAGGAAGAATTTTCTGTGACCCCAAGTTGTTCGTAGGGATTTCGTTCGCTCATCTCTTAACCTGCTCTATTAATACCTATTTTAAATTTTTCTGCTGTGGTAGACGATTTTTTTAATACACTTCCCAGAAACCGAATGCTGGACCAATAAACCTGACAGTAACCCAAACAGCAATCATGACCCCGATTCCAATCCAAGCTCCCTTACTAGTTATCTGAATAAACTTCTCTGCTTGGGCTTTAGTAATAGGCAGCCAGGGAAATATTCTGTCGGACTCTTGACCATATTCCTCTCCTAATGCTGATTTACGACGTTTTGATTCTCCCATAATGTATAAGCTATTAATCGTCAATGAGTAAGTTCTGAGTCGATCATAGCGTTTTCTGGTCACAGATTATTCCGCTCTTACGGTGATAGCTTTTTGATCAGTGGCTCGATTTTTGAGCCATTTCTTTGAAGTAGGTTTTGAAGCAACAGTAAACTAGTCTTATCCCATTATTCTATTAATAATAATGAATTCTTCAAGAGTTGTTTTCTGCGATTTTGATGGCACAATTACGACCAAAGATACGTTTGTCACTGTGCTAGAAAAGTTTGCTCCCGAAACAGCAGCCCAAATTTTACCTGCAATTTATCGTCAAGAGATAACTCTTAAAACTGGAATAGGCAAGACTTTAGGCGCAATTCCTGCTTGCGATTATCCTGCCATGATTGAGTTTATGACAGAGCAACCAGTACGTCCAGGACTCAAAGAATTTATAGAATTTCTTAATAATGCCACAATTCCTTTTGTGATCATTTCAGGGGGATTAACAGGAATGGTAAAGGCAGTATTAGAACACCAGGGCTTATTAAATAGTGTTACAGCTATTTATGCAGGGGAAGTTGATACAACAGGCGATTTTTTGCAGCCTTATTCTTCAATTTCTAGCGATATGGAGTTTGTAGCTAAGGCAATCATTATGAATAAGTATTCGGCTCAAGAAAAAATCGCGATCGGCGATTCTGTAACAGATATTAACATGTCCCTCGCTGCGGATGTGGTGTTTGCTCGCGATCGCCTTCAGCATTATCTGGATCTGGAAAATAAGTCCTATATCCAGTGGAATGATTTTTTTGAGATCCGCGAGTATTTAGAGGCAAAAGTAAGTGGCAAGCTAATTGTCACCCCTTGAGGTTTTACCCCGAAAACAGACTAAAGCGGCGATCGCTTCTGCCAAAATACTAATCAGACGATATAGTGCCACGGCAGTGATTTCCGTGGGAAACTGGGTATTATTTAGCAGTCCATAGGCGGTAACTTCAAAGATTCCTAGTCCTCCTGGTGCGCCTGGAACGATTAGACCCAATAGCCAAGCAAAACTAAAGGCGGAAAACAGTTGGGGAATTTGTCCCCAGGTCACTGTTTGCAGTGCCACAAAAGTCAGAATAAAGCCGATTCCCCGTAAGATGACAAAGCCCATTTCCCCCAAGAAGGGTGCGAGGGGATATTTAGTTAGTTCAATGGCATCGGCGGCGGTTGCGTCGGCTTTATTTTTGCTGCGGCTCAAACGATGTAAAAGAATATTCAGAATCCGTGGCTGAATACCCAGCAGGATTGCTCCTAAAGCAGCTAGTTGGAACCAGATCTGCCGATTCCAGGTAATGGCGTTTCCTAAAGTGCTGCTAACTAAGCCAATCAACAGGGCTGCTGCTGCCATTAATAACGGTTCTAACAGCACACTGAGAGTTGCTGCGCCCCTAGAGCCACCTTTTTGCCCTACGGCGGTAATTCTGCCGTAAAAGTGCCAGATATTGCCAGGAGAATATTTAGCGATGTTGGTAACTAGATATACCCTGATGCCTTCTGCTACCCCCAAAGGCTGCTTAAAAATAGCTAGAATCCAAGTCCAGACCCAACCAGACCAAACATGGGCAATGATCGTCACCAGTACAGCGATCGCTAGTATCCCCCAGCCATTCGCATCCACCCGAATGACAGCAACTTCAGCAAAACGGTCTTTGACGGTTTTAACCAGAAAGAATAAAACCCCTCCCAGAATAAACCACCGCAGATAAGGCTTAATCCGAGCGAATATTTCTTTCATTTTGTACGGGCGAACGGCCGTTCGCCCCTAACCTGCCCCTATCTTGACTCCACTAAATACCCAACTTAGATTCAACTCTGGCTAGAGAATTAGTAGCAGCTTCCCAATCAGGCTTTAACTCTACTGCTTTTTGAAAATATTCCCTGGCAGTATTATACTGGGCGAGATATTCAGCGACAGAACCCTTACCATACCAAGCTTCGTAGTATTCGGGGTCGATGGCCAAGGCTTGGTTATAGGAATTGGCTGCTTGGTCATACAGTTTACTCGCTTTTTGGGCATTGCCCAACCCAATTAGAGCAGGTAAGTATTCAGGTTTAATTGCCAAGGCTTCATTATAAGCCTCCATCGCCTGTTGATATTTTTTTTGTTGATAGTATACTTTGCCCAAATTATTCCAAGGTACAAAACTACGATTGGGGTCTAGCTGGATTGCTTGTTTAAAATCGGCAACGGCGTTATCGTATTCCATCATGCCAGTGTAGGCTTCTCCCCGATTGTTCCACAGCCAGATATTCTTAGGCTCAATTTTAATTGATTGATCATAAGCTGCGATCGCTGCATCGTATCTTTCGAGACTATAGAGGGTTAAGGCTTTACAGTTCCATAGCTGGGGACTTTGATAACGTCTTAAAGCTGTGCTACAGGTTTGTAGCGCTCCTTGATAGTCATTTAGTTGTCGTTGTGCCTTCGCTTTCTTGAGCCATACCTGCTCAAAGTTTCTCACTTGTCCTTTGGTGTTGGGTAATTTTTTTAAGCCGTTGTCATAGTATTGAATTGCCTGTTGAAACTGATTTGATTCTAATTTGAGATCGCCTTTATAAAATTCTAGAATTGCTACCCGTTGCGACCATTGCGCCATGCCAATCACAATCCCCAAAATCAGGATCGGCGCAATTAAAAAGTATTTATATAGACCCCTGAATCTTGACTTGTGCTTAATTTTTTTCAGGTCTTTGAGAACCCGAGGCAGGGATTGATATCGCTGATTTCGATCTAGGCAAATCATTTTATCGAGAATTTTGGCAAAGTTGGGGCTAATTCTGGCCTTACGATGCCAAAGAACTTCCCCTGTACGGGGGTTTTTCTCCAGGTTTTGAGGGGAAGTTCCTGTTAGGACATGAATCGCTGTCATGCCCAAAGCATAGATGTCACTGGGGCAAGTTGCGCGACCAGCAATTTGTTCTGGGGGAACGTATCCCGCTTTACTATTGGGAATTGAGTTAACGGCTTGGTTAACCAGACTAAAATCAACCAAAGCGACTTTGCCACCATCGTTGCGTTTGATTAAGCTAGAGGGTTGAATATTGCCATGAATAATCTGCTGACGATGAAACGGATTAAGTCCAGTGACAGTACTAATCAAAATATCAATTACTTCAGCTTCTGAGAGAATAAACTGATCTTCTACCGTTTGAGCTAGATTCTTCCCCTCGATATATTCTTGAACAATGAAAATTTGCGATTCATCCACAAAATATTCAATCACCTTCGGCGTTCTTTGTTCTTTATCAGCGATCGCCAGGTTATTAAACCCCGTCATAATTTCTTGGGTAATAGTCGAGAGGGAAGAAAGTTGAGAGTTTTGTACCTTGAGAATTTCTAGATAATAGCGATCGCCAGATTGCTCCAGACTTTCAACTATATAGGAATTGATGTCTTTGGCACCTCCCAAGTATTTAACCATTTGGTACTTACCACCAATGGTCTTACCGATCATTTGCAACGGTTCTAAATCTTGAAGTACTTCGCTTGCGCTCTGATAACGCTGGGAAGCACTGTCCGCTGTCATTCGATTGACAATTTTAAGAAAAGCTTCACTAATGGCGATCTTTTGATTCCAGGAGATAGTGCCATCAGGTTCTGCCATTTCCCATTCTGTGGGAGACTTACCTGTCATACCAAAAATAACGGTTTTGCCTAAAGCATAGATATCGCTGCTGTAGATTGGTTTACCATTATTTTGCTCTGGAGGCATATATCCAGGAGTCCCAATAATCTGGGTTTGTACTTTCTGCTTGGTAGAGTCAAAAGCCATCGTGCCGATTTCTTTAACTGCCCCAAAATCGATCAGAATCATCCTGCCATCTTCTTTGCGTCGAATTAAATTTGAGGGCTTAATATCGCGGTGAATAATACCCTGATAATGAACTGATTTGAGAATACCTAAAATATCAACTAAAAAACTAATGGCATTAGTTTCATTGAGAATTTGGCGATGAACTTCCTGCTCAAATTCTTCTCCCTCAATAAACTCTAAAACTAGATAAAACTGCTGGTTTTCTTCAAAGTGACCAATAAACTCAGGAATTTGGGGATGTTTTCCCAGCCATTGTAAAACCATTGCTTCGGTTGCCAATCGTTCTTTGGCACTAGTCCAAACAGAAGGGCTATTGAACTTTGGCTGCAATTGTTTAACAGCGCATTTTGTTTGCTTTGGCGACTTTCTATCTGAGGCTAAATAAGTCGTAGCAAAGCCACCACTACCAAGTTCTCGAATAATATCAAATCTATGGTTTAATAAATCTCCTGTCTTGAGCGCCTTATAACCATACTCGCTCTTTTGTTCAGCAGAAGAGTCTCGGGATTGGGAGATGGGAATAGTAAAGTCTGAGTCTGACATGACATATCGGGACGCAAGATTTTTAAATTGTAGCGAACATTGGGAAGAGATTAAACGAATCCTACTCACTAATGCTAACGGTAGCATAAAGCCAGAAAAGCTCTTGATTATTGTAAGAATTTGGGTTGAGTTACTTATATAGCAATCCTATTTGATTCATGAAACTACATTGATTGGTTTTAAGTAGTAGGTAGTAGGTAGTAGGTAGTCCTAAAGGATTCCTAAAGGATTAGCTCCTTCGTCGCGTCACCGCTTCGTGACCGATAGGGAATCCTTTAGGGCATATAGAAATTTCTCATTTCATTTAGGATTGCTATATCTCAGAAGATTCTGAATTTGCGCTAAGATCTTCAGTCTGGACTCAGGAATTAATCAGTCTTAACCCTAGTCAGAGTATACCTTTTAGTTTTACGTTTTATTTTATGAGCTTTTTTCGCCAATATGTAGCACCCTTCATTGTGCTATTGATTTTCTTAGTCGCCTTATTTGCCGTTAGCATTCGCATTTTTCTCCCCTCAGACATGGCTGCTCCTGCGCCTATTTCTCAAGTAGATTTGAATCTTAATACTGCTCAAAACATCGATACAACTCTTACGTTGAGTTAAGCTCTAAGTCGCTCCAGCAAAACTTTAGTAAAACTAATGGTGGCTAATTCTGGGCGGGTTTAAAATCAAGAAATATATACGGTACTAACTAATTATTTCTGACTAATTTTTATTCCTACCATGACTCAGAAGAAAGAAAATGTAATTTTACTATTATCACTATTGATTACCACTGGCGTAATAGCTGGGGGTTTGTGGTGGTTATTCGGTAACAAAAAATCTTTGAATGTCTCGGATAATGCTCCTAAGGGCGATCGCCCTGCAATTGTAGCTAAGGATGCCGTAGCTAGCAAACCCAGTACGGGAGATGAGATTTTGTTTCTGGGGGATCTAAACCCCGAAAAACAAGCTGCCGCTAAAGCGATCGCCTCTCAGAATTACACGGAAGGGTCATCTTTGTTGCAACAGTCTTTGAGTAAGCAGCCCAACGATCCTGAAGCTTTGATTTATCTCAACAATGCGCGGATCGGTAAGAACCAAGCCTATAGTATTGCTGTTCCTGTACCGATCTCCACGGAAGAGACTACTGCCAAAGAGATTTTGAGGGGGGTAGCTCAGGCTCAATCAGAAATTAATCAGCAGGGAGGCATTAATAATGTCCCCCTCAAGGTGATCATCGTTAACGATAACAATGACCCAGAAACGGCTCAACTGGTGGCTCAAGCATTAGTCAAGGACAAAGATATCTTAGGGGTGGTAGGACATTTTTCCAGTGGCGTAACTTTGGCTACTGCACCAATCTATGAACAAAATAAACTAGTCGCAATTTCCCCCAGCAGCACGGCGATCGAGATCACTAATGCAGGGGATTATATCTTTCGGACTGTGCCGAGCGATCGCTTTACTAGTAGTGCTTTAGCTAAATATTTATTAGATCAACTTCAACAAACTCAGGCTGCAATTATCTACAATTCTCAAAGTGCCTACAGCAAATCTCTTCAGGAAACTTTTACCACAGATGTTTTGAGTAACGGGGGGGAAGTGGTGGCGGAAGTAGATTTATCAGAGAATAACTTTAATCCTGCCGAAGCCCTTAAAACGATCCAAGCTCAAGGGGCAAAAGCGCTGGTTTTTCTCAATGATTCCGCCACCGTAGATAAAGCCTATTTATTAATGCAGTTAAACAATCGTAAGCTGCCCCTATTAGGGGGCAACAGTCTTTATAAACCCCAAACTTTACAGATTGCAGGAGAGAAAGCCCAAGGCTTAGTTTTAGGAGTACCTTGGAACGCTTTGGGTAGCCCTAATACAGAATTTACTGCTGCTACCCGTCGTCTTTGGGGAGGCGATGTCAACTGGCGTACTGCTATGGCTTATGATGCCACTCAGGTTTTAGTCGCAGGATTAAGCCAAAACCCCAGTCGTTCAGGCATCCAAACTGCTATATCCCAGTCAGGCTTTAATGTCTCAGGAGCATCAGGCACGATCAAGTTTTTGACATCAGGCGATCGCAATGCTGCGGTACAGCTAGTGACAGTGCAACCAGGCGATCGCTCTTCCTATGGTTATGATTTTGTACCTCTAAAGGGGGAATAACTACTTACTCCTACATATTCCGAGCTGCTGAGTCTAGAAAGGAATTTCATCCCAATCTTCGTTCCCACCACCTGTGGTTGCAGGTTCAGGAGTCGGGGCAGGTTCTGGGGCGATATAGGCTGGTGCGGGGGCTGCTTGTGGTTTGGGAGTTGGGGCAAAATCAACTACGTTGCCTGGTTGTTGATAATCTGGCTGCTGGTAATCTGACTGTTGATGATCTGGTTGCTTGGAGCCTCCGCCACTAACTGCCCCTAGAGGATAGATTCGAGAGGCTACTAGTTTAGCTCGCTTTTCTTTATATCCTTCGGGCATTTCAAACAGGTTCATGGATAAGCGGCCTTCAATAATTACCTGATCCCCCATGCTGTAAGTACTTTTAATGTCTTCCGCTAGCTTGCCCCACCCTTCTACTTGTACTTTGCCTGGGTCTTCTCCTTCCTTGCTAGACTCAAACTCAACCATCATCGTCGATACGTACATATCATCTTGAGTAGAGCGTAGTTCAGGATCGCTAATGATCTGTGCCACCAAAATGCAGCTATTCATGAGTTTGCTACTCCTTAAATATCTAAAAATTACTCGAAACTATGCAAACAATTGTACTATTTATGATTCAAACTTTGATCCCTTAGTTTCCCCGTAATTGTAACGGCAGTTTTTAACATTGAACATTTATCATTTAACATTAATCATCTAGTCTTTAATTTGGGTTTAAATCTAAATTTGAACGAGTTAATCTTTAATGCTCAATGTTCAATGTTCAATGTTCAATGTTCAATGTTCAATGTTCAATGTTCAATGTTCAATGTTCAATGTTCAATGTTCAATGTTCAATGGTTTAATAACTCTGTTCCCGATCAATAAATTTTTGGACTCGCTGACGATATTCTAGAAGCTGTTCATCTACCCAAAAGCGATCGCCACTATTGGCATAAATATGTACTAAGGGTTCTCCTGCATCGGGTAAAATCAAGACCCAATTGTCATTTTGAGGATTAATGATTTTCACCCCATCAATCAACTCTAAGTTTTCGGCGGGGTGAGTTTCGAGCAAGTGGCGCATCAAAGCCCCTTTTAGCTTCCAAGGACAGCGAACCACGCAGAATTTATGGTAGACGTTGGGTAAATCTTGACGAATATCAGCCAGCGATCGCTCTTGAATGGTGAGCATTTCAATCAGTTTAGCAATGCCGAACATGGCATCAAAACCAGGATGCAGTTCAGGAAAAATGAAGCCCATCTCACTACTACCCCCCAACACCACATGGGGATTGTCACGGGATGCCTCCATTAAGGCAGTCGGGTTCACTTTGGTACGAATTACTGTACCATCATGGCGACGAGCAATTTCTTCCACGGCACTAGAAGCATTGACTGGCACCACCACGGTGCTGCGAGGATTAGCAGTCAAGATCGTATTCACCATTAAGGCAGTTAAGGCTTCGCCCCGAATTGGTAAACCTGCTTCGTCTACTAAGATAAGCTGCTCCCCGTTAGCGGATACTTGCACCCCAAAATTAGCCCTCAAAGCTTCCACTACTTGCCCTAACTGATCGAGCAACACTTCTTTTTGGTCAGTGGAAATAGATGTTTCTTGTAAACTAGCATTTAGCACCACCGCATCGCAGCCGAACTTAGCTAGTAATTGGGGCAAAATCGCTCCCGCCACGGCATACACATAGTCGATTACAATTTTGGAACTGCTACTCCGCACCGCAGCAATATTAATATATCTAGCAAAGGCACGGCTATAGGTGTCCATCACCCCGCTGGGATAACTAACACTACCAATTTCCTGCACCGAGACTCGACGGATATCCTCTTTAAAATAAGCTCCTTCAATTTTCTTTTCTTGGGACTTGGAGACACTAATGCCCTGACGATCAAAAAATTCAATCAGTAAATAATCAGGTCGATTGGGTTCTAAGCGAATATGAATTCCTCCCGCCACATCAATCATGGTGGTCATCATGGTGCGAGCAATCGGAATCGCAGTGGCTTCTAAATTCTGGACATTAACCCCCGCCGACATCAATCCTGCAATCATCGCTCTTCCTACCATCCGCGAGACGCTACGTTGATCCCGCGAGACAATCACCGTCGAACCTAGCTTGAGAGTAGAACCATAGGCAGCCCCCAGCTTAACCACAAATTCAGGGGTTAAATCAATGTTGGCTAATCCTGTGACTCCCCTTTGTCCAAAAAGGTTTCGCTGGGCAGTATTGCCCCAGATCAAATTGATATTGAGAATCGCCCCCGACTCAATTCTTTTATTGGGCCAGACCCTAACTCCAGGAGCAATTTGGGCTTCTTCGCCGACGATGGACATACTTCCCACCACCGAACCTTCCAAAGCTTGCGATCGCCGATCCATTCTCGTACCGCGAGAAATAGTACAGGCGCGTAGATGAGCTTCATCCCCAACCGTAGCGCCATTCCAGATGATTGGACGTTTGAGGTTGGCATCAGAACCAATGGTTACATTGTCACCAATTACCGTCCCTGCTTCAATTTTGACCCGTGGGCCAATCCGACAGTTATCCCCAATCATTACGGGAGATTCAATCGAGGCAGTGGGATCGACATAGGTATTGCTCCCAATCCAAATGCCCGTAGTCTTTTCACGATAAGGAAAATCCAATTTAACCTTTTGCTCCAGGGCATCATATTGTGCCTCGCGATAAGCTTCCAAATGACCCACATCGCACCAGTAACCTTCTGCAACATAGCCATACATCGGTTCTCCCCGTGCTAAGAGAATGGGGAATAAATCATTGGAAAAGTCCGACTCTTCATCTTCAGGGAGGTAATCTAAAACTTCTGGTTCGAGAATATAGGTTCCAGTATTAACGGTATCGGAAAAAATTTCACTCAAGGAAGGCTTTTCTAAAAAGCGATTAATGCGACCGTCTGGGTCAGTAATAACTACCCCAAAATCGACAGGATTGGGTACCCTGGTTAAAATTAACGTCGCCTTGGATTTCTTTTCGCGGTGAAAAGCGATCGCCGCCTGGAGATCGAAATCAGCGATCGCATCTCCACTAATGGTAATAAAAGTATCATCTAGCCATTGCTGGATATTTTTAACACATCCCGCCGTTCCCAAAGGCTGTTCTTCTTCTACGGCATAGGTCATTTGTACCCCGAAATCACTACCATCCTGGAAGTAATTCCGCATCACGTCAGGCAAATAATAAAGAGTAGCAATAATTTCGGTAATATTATGGCGCTTTAATAGATTAATGATATGTTCGGCGATGGGGCGATTTAGAATTGGAACCATCGGCTTCGGCAGATCGCAAGTTAACGGACGTAATCTCGTCCCTGAACCTCCAGCCATTAGGACTGCTCGCATCAAAACCCCCTTAAATTATCAATTGAATATCAACTCGCTTTTGATATACCTGTATCTTATTACTATTGGCAAGGAGAAAGCAGAGGATAAGAGGGAGCAAGAAAGTCACGTATCACATCTAACTACGAGACTTTTGCACAAAAGAAAATTTATCAGTTGTTAGAATGGCAGTTGTCGGTCTGTTTAGTTATGGATGGTAAATTATGGGACATTTTCTGGTATTTGTCTTGTTTGCAGCTTACGCTGGTGGAATTTGGAAGTTTTTATCTGGCTATCGTCTGACCAACTTTAATACTAGTTTGCCAGGTCGCATCACCCTCGCTTTACTATGGCCTGTTTTAATCGTGGGCAACAAATCTTATCGTCAAAATTTTAATAAAGCATTGAAAGGTAGATGAACGAAATCAGAAGTTAGAAGTCAGAAGTCAGAAGTCAGAAGTGATTGCGCTTCTGACTTAAAAAAGTCACGTTATCCAAGTTTTAATTACCTTGCCTGTAATTTCTTGACCATACCAGGGGGTATTCGCTGCGGGGGATTTGAGACTACTTCGATCAGCAATCCATTTTTCTTCTGGAGCAAACAAGACCAGATCCGCAGCTTGGTCGATGGCGATCGCTTTTGGTGTTTGCTGGAGACATTGACGGGGACGACTACTCAAGGCTTGCCACAATTCTATTGCCGACCACTCTCCCGTCTGGACAAATCTTTGCCACAATAAGGGCAACGCCAATTCTAAACCCACCACCCCTGGAGGAGCCAGGGCAAAAGCGACAGTTTTCTCTTCATAGGTATAGGCTTGATGGTCAATGGCGATCGCCTCAATAATGCCCTGACGAACCCCTTCTATTAGCGCCAAGCGATCGGCTTCATTACCCAAGGGGGGTTCAAGACGTAAATTAGGACTGTAGCTGACCACCGCCTGACTATCCCACAGCAAATGCATCCAAGTAGTACTAGCGCTCACCCTCACTCCCCTGGCTTTAGCATCGGCAATTAGTTCCACCCCCCGCTGAGTAGAAACGCGCATAATATGGAGTGGTGTCGGAATTTCTGTGGCTATTTCCAAAACCGCAGCGATCATCGCAGCCTCAGAAAAACCAGGGTTGCCTGCCATGCCATAACGAATTGAGGCGACTCCTTCCCTGACTACCCCATTGCCCGCTAACTCATTTTGCTGGAGAGCGATCGCGATCGGTTTCTGCCAAGGCTGAACATATTCTAAAATTTGCCTCAATACATTCAAGGTACTGAGATTGTGTCTACTGGCAAAACCAATGACTTCTGATTGCAATTCCCCTAAGGCATTCATTTTTTGGTGAACCCTGCTGTAAGCAGCCCCCCAAAAAGCCAGATGGGGTAAACATATTTGCTGATCAGCACTAGTATTTGAACTATTTAAGCAATTATCCAACATGTCGCCTTTGCGCTTAAGAGCAACAATCATTTCGGCATTATTAAGGGCTGGGTTTGTATCAGGAAGAATACCGATCTGGGTAAACCCCCCCTTCGCCGCTGCTTGAGATAGCTCAAATAAAGATTCCCTCCCTTCATTTCCTGGCTCTCCACTATGACTATAAAGATCTACCAGTCCAGTGCCTAAAATCAGACCCGATGGTTTCATCACCGTAGTTTGGGCAGGATAATCAGTAATCTGCTGGTGGATGAGCTTGATTTTACCTTCGATAATCAATACATCCGCTAATTGATCTATCCCTTGAACTGGTTCAATAATTCTTACTTGTTGCAGCAGTTTCATGCTTTCTTTGACTTCTTCTCTAAGACCTGTTGACATTGTGGACGACAAATCACCATAATAGTAGTTTGTGTAAACTTTAGCTTCCAAATAAACTCTTGGCTAATGTTATCGTGATCGGCGCCCAATGGGGTGACGAAGGAAAAGGAAAAATAACCGATCTACTTAGTCGCTCGGCAGATGTCGTGGTTCGCTCCCAGGGTGGCGTAAATGCAGGGCATACAGTTGTTGTAGCTGGACAAACTTTTAAACTGCATTTAATTCCTTCAGGAATTCTGTACCCCAGTACAGAATGTATTATTGGTTCTGGGACAGTAATCGATCCTCAAGTGTTGATCGAAGAAATAGAACAGCTTAAAGCTTTGGGAGTGACAGTAGATAACTTGCATATATCCCAGACAGCCCACATAACGATGCCCTATCATCGTAAAATCGACCAGGCATCAGAAGAAAGTAGAGGCGAATATAAAATTGGCACTACTGGCAGAGGTATAGGGCCAACTTATGCAGATAAATCAGAGCGGACAGGGATTCGAGTTTTAGATTTAATGAACTCGGAACATCTCCATAAACAGCTAGGCTGGACAATTAACTATAAAAACGTAATTTTAGAAAAACTGTATAATTTACCTCCTTTAGACCCAGAGAAAGTAATTGAAGAGTATCTAAAGTACGCCGAATATCTCAAGCCCTTTGTCGTCGATAGTTCTCTCAAAATTTATGAAGCACTACAAGAGAAAAAAAATGTTCTGTTTGAAGGCGCGCAAGGAACTTTACTCGATTTAGATCATGGTACTTATCCTTATGTAACCTCTTCTAATCCCATCGCTGGGGGGGCTTGTGTTGGCGCTGGAGTTGGCCCCACTACTATTGATCGGGTGATTGGAGTAGCCAAAGCCTATACAACCCGCGTGGGAGAGGGACCTTTCCCCACAGAGCTTAATGATCAAGTAGGTCAACTATTGGGGGACTTAGGGGCAGAATTTGGTACCACTACAGGCCGCCGTCGTCGCTGCGGTTGGTTTGATGCGGTGATCGGTCGCTATGCAGTCAGAATCAATGGTTTGGATTGTCTCGCCATTACCAAGTTGGACGTACTAGACCAGCTAGAAGAAATAAAGGTCTGTGTCGCTTACGAAATTGATGGAGAAATCTGCAATCATTTTCCGACGAATGCTAGTTATTTTGCTAACTGTAAACCTGTTTATAAAACCTTACCAGGTTGGCAAGAAGACACGACCGGCTGCCGTTCTCTAGGGGATTTACCGAAGAAAGCTTTGACTTATCTGAAGTACCTAGCGGAATTAATGAAAGTTCCCATCGCTATTGTTTCTGTAGGGCCAGGTCGCGACCAGACCATCATTGTGGAAGATCCGATTCATGGCCCTAAAAGAGCTTTGCTGGATGCCGATGGCATTCCTGTTGAGTAGACTGCTCTCTCATGGTCAAAGAACAAGCTGATAATTTTTGTTAGCTTGTCGCCAATGCCAAACGTATTACCGTATCAATATCTAGTTACTATCAATTCAACCAAAGACTATGAACATTTCAGTAGAATGCCAATCCCGTCAAGAAGGGAGTAAACCCAGAGCTTTACGCCGTGAAGGATTAATTCCTGCCGCTTTATACGGTCATGATGGAGCAAAATCTATTTCCCTGACAATTCCTGCCAAAGCAGCCCAGATGTTGTTGAGGGATGCAGCGGTTAATAATACTTTGATCGATCTCCAGATTCCTGATATTTCTTGGAAAGGGAAAGCCTTGATCCGAGAAGTCCAAGCTCATCCCTGGAAAAGAACTTTACACCACCTGAGTTTTTTCACCGTTTCCGCTAAACAGCAGGTAGAGATCGTAGTACCTGTGGTCTTAACAGGTAAGGCTGCTGGCACGAAAGAAGGTGGTATTGTCGATCAAAGTATGACGGAACTAAAGATTGCCTGCGCTGCGGATAGTATTCCTGAGTCGATTGAGGTTGATATTACCAATTTTGAAATTGGGACGATCCTTCATGTAGGAGAAATTGTGTTACCTGATGGTGCGGTAGCTTTAGATGATCTTGAACGTACTGCTGTTTCTATCGTATTACCTGCCAAACCCACCGAGTCAGAAGATGCGGAAGCAGCCGCAATCGAAACAGCGGCAGCAACAACGGAATCATAGTTGATTTAGCATAAGTTAGTTCGTTCAGTAGCGTGGGGTGTGCCTCGCGCTACCTGTTTTGATTGCAGCTAAGAGCTAAAAACTAAGAAGCTAATAGCTCCAGAAGAAGCCTATTTGTCTGCTGCACCAAATCCTTGAGGAGTAAACATTCGTTAACAGATTGTGGAAAGACCTGCTAACTATTAGAGAATAAGTACCTAGTGGCATCTGATGATAGCAACTTAAAATCACAGATTACTTTAATAGAAATAAGTTTAAGTATTAATAATGGTAGACAGCCTTAAAAAACCGCAGTTTGAGGAAGTACGCCCTGGAGTCAAATCTCCTGCGGAAGAGACTATACTCACCCCTCGCTTTTATACAACCGATTTTGAAGAGATGGCGAACATGGACATCTCCCTTAACGAAGAAGAACTTCAAGCAATTCTCGAAGAGTTTCGGGTTGACTATAACCGTCATCATTTTGTCAGGGATGAGCAGTTTCAAAAGTCTTGGGATAGCATCAGTGGTGAGACGCGCAAGGTATTTATCGAGTTTCTAGAACGCTCTTGTACTGCCGAGTTTTCAGGCTTCTTGCTCTATAAAGAATTGGGCAGACGGTTGAAGGGGAGAAGTCCTGTGTTGGCGGAAATCTTTACTTTGATGGCAAGGGATGAAGCTCGTCATGCTGGGTTTTTGAACAAAGCCTTGTCTGACTTCAATCTTTCTCTCGATTTGGGGTTTTTGACCAAAAGCCGCAAATATACTTTCTTTAAGCCTAAATTTATTTTTTACGCCACTTATCTCTCTGAGAAAATTGGATACTGGCGTTACATCACTATTTTCCGTCATCTACAACAGCATCCTGAAAACGAAATTTATCCCATCTTCAGCTTTTTTGAAAACTGGTGTCAGGACGAAAATCGTCATGGTGACTTCTTCGATGCCATCATGAAGTCTCAGCCTCAGTTCCTCAATGATCTCAAAGCTAGGTTATGGAGTCGCTTCTTCCTGCTTTCTGTGTTTGCTACCATGTACCTCAATGATGTACAGCGATCGCATTTCTATGAATCTTTAGGTTTAGATGCGCGGGAATACGACAAACACGTCATTAAGCAAACCAATGCCACTGCTGGCAGAGTCTTTCCTGTGGTGTTAGATGTAGAACATCCTGATTTTTATCAGCGCTTAGAAACTTGTATTGCTAATAATGAGAAGTTAGGTGCGATCGCAAGTTCTAACGCCCCTGCACCCATTAAATTGTTGCGGAAACTACCCCTCTACATTTCTAATGGTGTAGAATTAATCCAAATGTACTTTATCAAACCAATTCGTGTAGATCAATTGGCTGATACTGTTCGTTAAAACTCGTTAGTTTTTTAAGTTGTTGTTTTAAGCCCTGTTGTTCAGCAGGGTTTTTTTGTTTAGTAAATTTGTGCAGTAAAGCAGTGTGTAGATAATATCAATGACATTATCTACAACACTGAAGTTTGAATACTTCCCTAACTAGCTAAAGTACCCAAACTTCCTATTACTACGAAGTATTAAGCTGATTTTATGCATGTGTGATCAACGCCTAACGGAGATCATTAGATTATAAAATAATCATCATTGCTATTCAGCAACGCCAAATTTTATTTCTGCTACTCTTTGAACTCGGAGAGTGACAGAAAAAGGTTAAGCTAGGGGCTATTTTTCAACCAGCCCAAGCGCCAAAAATAAGTAATTAGACTCAAGGCGATCGCCAACATAATTCCAATACAGAGGGGATAACCCCAGCGGAAGTTAAGCTCTGGCATGTTCCAGCGGGAAACTTGGGTATTAAAGTTCATCCCGTAAATTCCTGCCACAAAGGTTAAAGGAATAAAAACGGTGGAAATTACCGCCAGTAACTTCATCACCTGATTCATTCTGTTGCTCACCGCCGAAAGGTAGACATCCATTAACCCCGAAGCTAGTTCACGATAGATTTCTAGGGTGTCTAGAATCTGTACGGTATGGTCATAACAGTCTTTGAGATACCGCAATACATGG
>Ga0114940_10000289_pt1 | contig 26849 bp, 20 predicted proteins | sample ColdCreekSource_FD_87195 | JGI IMG/M metagenome (GOLD analysis project Ga0114940, IMG submission 87195) | Groundwater microbial communities from Cold Creek, Nevada to study Microbial Dark Matter (Phase II) - Cold Creek Source | ecosystem: Environmental > Aquatic > Deep subsurface > Groundwater ... | reverse complement strand
TTACAAGTAGTTCTCCTGCTCCTCTAGTTTCCATTTCTTTTGCCCAGGAAATCGCATCGATGCCAGTATTTTTTCTGCCTCCGCGGACATAAACATCCCAACCTGAGTTATTAAGGTCATCACGTCGTCGAGCATCTATAGCTACAACGATACACTGTTTACCAAAGCGATCGCTCGAACGATTGATGAAGTCTGGATCGCGAACTGCCGCTGAGTTAATACTCACCTTATCGGCGCCTGCTCTTAACAAAATTTTAATATTTTCTAATGATTGAATTCCGCCACCTACAGTTAGAGGAATAAAAACTTGTTCGGCAGTGCGATAAACAACATCAACAATAGTGCCTCGATCTTCATGGGTAGCAGTGATATCCAGGAATACTAACTCATCTGCTCCAGCATCATTGTAAACTTTTGCTAATTCCACTGGGTCACCAGCATCCTTGAGATCAACAAAATTAACACCTTTGACTACTCGCCCTGCATTAACATCCAGACAAGGCAAAATTCGTTTAGCAAGCATAGTAAGAGTACCTTCTTTTCTAGTCGGCTTAGTATTTTGATTTATTTAATTTATTAATTTTTCAGCCCCTTTATTGGTATGAAAGGGGCTGAAAGAAAGGTTAAACAGGCATTCCTAGAATATCTTCAATTTTGGGCATATCTTCTAAGGCAATTACTCTTCCTTCATCTTCAAAACCAGAAATTTGGTCGAAGTTGAGATAGCGATATAAATCTCCTTCAAAAGGTTGAATTTTCTCTTTGACTATTGCCATGTATTCTTCCACTGTAGGAATTTGACCTAGCAACGCACAGACAGCCGCTAACTCGGCTGAACCGAGATAGACTTGTGCGCCTTTACCCATGCGGTTGTTAAAGTTACGGGTGGAGGTAGAAAAAACAGTAGCACCATCTTCGACACGGGCTTGATTACCCATGCACAGAGAACATCCAGGCATTTCAGTACGTGCGCCAGCCGCAGTAAACACGTCATATACTCCCTCTTCTCGGAGTTGTTTTTCATCCATGCGAGTTGGAGGGCATACCCATAAGCGTCCTTTAACAGTTCCTGCCTTTTCAAGGATTTTAGCCGCAGCGCGATAGTGTCCGATGTTGGTCATACAGGAACCGATGAATACTTCATCGACTTTATCCCCAGCACATTCTGACATCAGTTTGACATTATCAGGATCGTTAGGTGCAGCAACAATTGGTTCTTTGATTTCATCGAGGTTAATTTCTACGATGTCTGTATATTCAGCATCAGCATCGGCAGACATTAACTCAGGATTAGCTAACCATTGCTCCATTTTGGCTACTCGGCGCATCATCGTGCGGGCATCTTTGTAACCTCGGGCTACCATGTTTTTCAACAAAGCAACGTTAGAACGTAAATATTCTGTGACTGTCTCTTGACTTAGTTTGATGGTGCTACCAGAACAAGAACGTTCGGCAGTGGCATCGGTAAGTTCAAAGGCTTGTTCTACTTTGAGGTTGGGCAAACCTTCCATTTCCATAATGCGCCCAGAGAAAACGTTTTTTTTGTTTTCTTTAGAGACAGTAAGTTTACCCTGTTGGATAGCAACCCAAGGAATCGCGTTAACGATATCTCGCAAAGTTACTCCTGGTTGTAATTGACCAGTGAAGCGGACTAAAACGGATTCGGGCATATCTAGAGGCATAACTCCTAAAGCTGCCGCAAAGGCTACTAAACCAGAACCAGCAGGAAAAGAAATACCCAGAGGAAAACGAGTATGGGAGTCGCCACCAGTACCAACGGTATCGGGTAACAACATTCGGTTTAACCAGGAGTGAATAATACCGTCTCCTGGGCGCAAAGCCACCCCACCACGAGTAGAAAAGAAATCGGGTAGCTCTTTGTGAGTAGCAAGATCAACTGGTTTGGGATATGCGGCAGTATGGCAAAAGGTTTGTAGAGTTAAATCGGCATTGAAACCAAGACAGGCTAATTCTTTTAGTTCATCTCGTGTCATTGGGCCTGTGGTATCTTGAGAACCAACGGTAGTCATAATTGGCTCGCAGGATGTATTAGGACGAACCCCTGACAAACCACAGGCTTTCCCAACCATTTTTTGTGCCAAAGTAAAGCCTTTTCCAGTATCTGCTGGCAGGGCGGGGCGAGTAAAGATATTGGATACTTCTAATCCTAATGCCTCGCGGGTTTTATCGGTTAAAGTTCTACCAATCAGTAGCGGAATACGTCCTCCTGCACGAACTTCATCAACGATAGTATCGGGTTTGAGAGTAAAGGTAGAGATAATCACCCCTGCTTTAGTGATTTCACCTTTATAAGGGTGAATAGTAATTACATCTCCTGTTTCCATCTGGTTGACATCGCATTCGATGGGCAATGCACCCGAATCTTCGCCAGTGTTAAAGAAAATCGGCGCAATTTTGCCACCTAAAATGTAACCACCCGCTTTTTTATTAGGAACAAAGGGGATTTCATCGCCAATGTGCCACAATACGGAATTGATCGCGGATTTACGAGATGAACCAGTTCCAACCACATCACCGACATAGGCGACAGGATGACCTTTCTGTTTTAACTTGGCAATAGTTGCTAACCCCTCTGGCATTGTTGACTCTAACATCGCTAAAGCATGAAGCGGAATGTCAGGGCGAGTAGTTGCATGGGGCGCAGGAGATAGGTCATCAGTGTTGGTTTCTCCTGGCACTTTAAACACAGTTATTGTAATGGCTTCGGGTAGTTTAGGACGACTAGTAAACCACTCAGCATTTGCCCAAGAATCGATTACCTGTTTAGCAGAGGAATTAGTATTAGCAAGTTCTAAAACGTCGTTAAAAGCATCAAATACTAGCAAGATTTTACTTAATGCACTAGTTGCTGCTGCGGCAATACTTGGGTCATCTGATTTTAATAAATCGACTAAAGAGTGAACGTTATAACCCCCAATCATTGTTCCCAGTAAATCTACCGCGTATTGAGCAGAGATAACAGGGCATTTGATTTCACCTTTGGCAACAGCAGTTAAAAATCCTGCTTTGATATAAGCTGCATCATCTACTCCAGGCGGGACTCGATCTCTTAACAAAGCTAATAATTCTTCTTTTTCAGCTTCAGGAGGATTTTTAAGTAGTTCGCATAGTTCAGATGTCTGTTGTGCAGTTAAGGGTAAAGCGGGAATTCCTAAAGCTGCTCTTTCTGTGGCGTGTTTTCTATATTCTTTCAGCATTTTAATATTTCTCTTCTCTATATAATTAATTATATCGATCGCGTTTACACTATTCTGTTTACACTATTTTTTAAAGTCTAAAACCATTTCATTATTAGAAACAAAACCAAGACTCTCATAAACTGGTTTACCAAACGGCGAAGCATGAAGAACAGCCTTGGTACAGTCTAAATCTTGGAGATAGTCAATTGCTGTCTTAGTCAGTTGAGTAGCAATTCCCTGACGGCGATAATCGGACTCGACATAGATGTTCCAAATATAGCCATACTTGCGATGTTGCAATTTAAACGGTGAAGGATAAAGACCACAATAAAGCTGACAACTAGCTGAACCCACTATACTGCCGTTAATCTCCGCTATAAAAGCTTGAAAAGCGACTTCCCGACGCGCCTGTTCAATAAATTTCAGGGTAATGTCCAGCCAGTCATCACGAATAGAATCTTCGGATACATCATTATCTAACCACAATTGATAAAAGTGTTGTGCAATAGTGGAGTCATTCTCAGGTAAAGCCTGGACAATAGTTACCTCGACGCTAGACATTTCTATAGCTGGTTTTAAAAATAGGATTTAACTTTATTTAGATTACCAGACTTAACGACACACGCGATCGCAATTATTCTCAGCAAAATGGGCAATATAAATTCATCGAACAATCTATTTAGATAAAAACTTAATTAACTCAAGAATATGGATATATTTGTGTCTCCTCTTGTCAGTCTGTTACAAAATATTATTCAGGAAGCCCATGCCGATAATCAAAGAAAGCATGAGGAGAAAATGCAAGAATTACAGTTAATTGCTAATTCCGAACTGCGGGACAAATATGTAGAACAGCTTGTCTTAGATAAATTTCTTACTCCTATTGAAGATGCACAGCATAAAATTCAGGATACTGCTAAACACGCTCAATATATGGCAGAATCAGTCAATTATTATTATCGAGATCATAATCTAAATAAAGAACAGGCTCAAGAAGTTTGTCAGCAGTTTCGAGTTTTAGCGATAAAAATTTCTTAAATCGACTCACTTTACGATCTCAAACTGATATATCAAGCTACTACTATTTTTAGTCATCGCCTTGCCGAATTTAAACACAGTGATAGAAAGTATTCTATAGAACATTTGGTAAGAAACAATATCTTAAATGTTTTAAATAGTTGTATTGCTGTAGAAAATAATTTTCAAAGAAGAACGTTATTTATGAACCAACATGAAAATACAAGAAATAATCAGTAAGACCAAAAGCTTGCAGTAATTCTTTTATCTGTAAAAATACCAAGTAGGGGCGAACGGCGCTTCGCCTCTACGACGTTCGACTCCATTTATCGCTTTGCGACTCTGATTTGGGCAAATTGCCAAACTTCATCCCAACGGTCAGCAATTATGCTTTTCATTTTGTCTAGTTGCCATTGAGGAATCTTATTTTTACGTTCTGTAAGCGTATCTTTGAGATAATTACTTGATGATGATTTATTCATAACTTAATCTGACCTGAATAGTTATTTTTGAAAAATGATTACTAGTAGCGAACTCGATTGGCTGGCGATATTTGGTTATCTTGGCGTAACTCTGTTTGTGATGTGGCGTATATTTATTATCGACCCAAAGTAAACCCAAAGTAATAAATATTATCATTTCACTTGTGGAATTCACTTAGTTCGCGCTATATTGTCAATAAGTATAATTTATTGATAGTAAGAGATTAAAGTAACTATGTCTACCACAACTAATGCACTGCGTCCTTTCGGTCACATTGAAGATAATCCTGTACTGCTAGATAAAAGTGTCACCGAGCCAGTTTGTGAGGGCTTAAATTTGGTTTTTGCTAGCTTTCAAGGTTTATATCTGCAATATCAAAAACATCATTTTGTAGTAGAGGGTTCAGAATTTTACTCTCTGCACCAGTTTTTCCAAGACAGTTATACTCAAGTCCAAGGTCATGTTCACGATCTAGCAGAGCGATTAAACGGAATTGGCGGCATACCTGCGGCTACTTTTGCTAAATTAGCTGAATTATCCTGCTTTGAACAAGAATCAGATGGAGTATACAGCGCTCGCCAGATGATTGAGCATGATTTAGTTGCTGAACAAGAAATAATCCAACTATTACGCCGTCAAGCCTCTCAAGCCGAGAGTTTGGGAGATCGGGCTACTCGCTATCTGTACGAACAAATTTTACTTAAGACAGAAGAAAGAGCCTATCATCTAGATCATTTCTTAGTTCACGATAGTCTGACTGTCGCTTTTGTTGGCAATAACAACCCTCCCTCTAACTAAACCTCTAACTAATAGATCATGCCAGAAGTTTTCTTGGCAACTAGAGAATTCGAGGAGACTTCTGTAGCAGAAATGTTTTTCCAAAATTTAATAATCTCTTTGCCTACTGCATTAGGGAAGAAGTAGTGAAAAAAGTGATGACCTTGGGGACATTCCCACAATACATCTGAGTCTTTAAAACAGCTGCGCCAGTCATATAAAGAATTGGTATTAACAATTTGATCATTTTCACCACCACAAACCATTAAAGGCATTGGCACTTCAATAGGAGCAATCCGAGCTTCTTGATAAAGAGAATTAGGAGCAGGAGAAGTTGCTAAATCTTGCTTGAGAATTTTAATCAAACCGACAGTGTTGTACTTATTCTGATAACCAAAAAGTTTCTGTACCATTCTGGCTAAGACAATCTCTTGACTACAAGGTAATAGTTTGCGCATAGCATAGTAGTGTGCTTGCCAATCTATTGCTGGGTGAAAACCAACTCCCAAAAGAGTTAGAGATTTGACTTTATGAGGATATTTGCGCGCATACATTAATGCTAGTAAACCACCTGTACCGTGACCAATTAAATGAATGGGTTGAGGTACAGATTTAAGATAATCATGAAGTAATGTCAAAGCTACATCTAAAGAACTTGGCTCGTCTTGATCTTGTTGATATTCCCAAAAAGCGATCGCTTTTTGTTGCGATAAATAGCGCACAAGTCTACCATCGAAACGCTTAAAACTAGAATTGGCATTAATCCAAATTGCTTGTATTGATTGAGACATTTTTGATTTACAGTGTTTTTAGTTTTTTGGAGATATTGACTAACTCAGACTAGTTTTTGCTAGCAAAAGCTTTTTTATTGGGACATTTATTCGGACACTTTTTAGCAAAAGTATGAACAACATAATTGGGTGTAGGATCAGATTTGACAATAAAGTCACGGCAATCAATCGCATTTTCTGACATAGCGATTACAGGATTTACGGTACACTTGAGGCGATAGTCTCCAGTAAAAAAAAGGCAATTAGAGCAAGGAATTTGGTGTAAACGTTGGAGATGATTAAATGCTGTCCGACTGATTTTGATCAATCGCCAACTTACTAAGACAAGAATTAATGTCCAAACGCCGCAACATGAGACGAGCTGCAACATAATTAGAATGCTCCATTGAATTGATTTGCAGAAAGAATAAAAGGGGAAAGTGAAAGATCAAACTTTTGGCTCATTTAATTCGATTACTTTCCCCCGGGCAGGAGAGAGGAGAACTCTCCAAACTTGAAAAACTTTTCTTGAATTAAGTCAAAACTCAACTTAAAGTGTCTAATTCTTGTCTATTTTTCCTGACAGGCATTTTCTGTCTACATTGAGAGCAAAACCAGTAAACACCTCTTCTGTCTAAGTGACGCAGTAATTTGTCCGTGCAACAGGGGCAATAATTCATGATGGTTAGTGAAATTTTGAATTATCTTCTTGCATTTATTGAGAATTAAATTCAATAAGCTACTTTTTAAGACTACACTAAAAACGAAGTTATTGAAACCTATTTTCATTTAGATTAAAATTAATGACGAGTAAAAGTTGAGTTTATAAGTAATGCTAATAGGATTTTGGTCATCCAAATTACTTGTTTGAACAATCTAAAAGCTTGTGAAGTAGTTACTGAAAGCCTTTTTGGTAAAAACGTGCCGAAAACATTGCTGAAATAAAATTAAGTTTTATTACCAATAATTGGTAATAAGCTGATTGTACTGGACAAATGTATTTGACTTAAACTTTTTGATATTAATTAGCAATAAATCGATAAACTAGAGACTTAATGCCGCGATCGCGCTTTTAAGGACAAAACATCGTAAACTCTAAAAGGAAGTTGTGATCAACAAATCTTCTGTAACATTCAGTCTGACCAACAAGCTTTGATTAATGAATCAAAAAACTCAATCTAATTTATTTGATGGCTGGTCTTTAGATCAAAGAAATCCACAAGTAATTCAATCATTCATGCCATTTTGGGAATGGTTTTATCGTTACTATTTTCGCGTTACCACTGATGGCTGGCATCATATTCCTAAGTCAGAAAAAGTATTGCTAGTTGGTTCTCACAATGGCGGTTTAGGAGTACCGGATATGGTGATGACTATGTACGATTGGTTTCGTTATTTTGGTACGCAACGACCTGTATATGGTTTGATGCACGATAATGTTTGGAAAGTAAATCCCAGTTTGGCAAAAGTAGCCCAGCAAACAGGTGCAGTTGTCGCTCACCCCAAAATGGCGATCGCAGCTTTTAAAAATAATGCTAGTGTTTTAGTATATCCAGGAGGAGCGCAGGATGTATTTCGTCCCTATTCCCAACGCAATCAAATTAATTTAGCTGGACGGAAAGGTTTTATCAAATTAGCATTACGAGAAAAAGTACCAATTGTTCCAATTATCTCTAAAGGCGCACATGGCACATTATTCGTCTTAGGCGATATTTACGAAATAGTCAAACAATTTCATGAATGGGGAATGCCTTGGTTGTTTGATAGTGATCCAGAAGTGTTTCCGATTTATTTAGGACTACCTTGGGGAATTGGTATTGGGCCTTTACCCAATATTCCTTTCCCAGTTAAGATTCATACTCGTATTCTTGCGCCAATTGAGTTTAAGAGGAACGGTAAAGAAGCATCAGGCGATCGCAATTATGTAGATGATTGTTATCAAATTGTAGTTGCTCTAATGCAACAAGGATTAGATAATTTGATTAAAGAGGATTAAAAATAGATATTCAAAATAGATATTCAAAGTTTACTGGCGATCGCACTATTGAACTTTAATTACTTTACGCCATGCAACAATTGCTTCTAACGGATCGCTGATAATTGCATACTGGGATAGTAAAGATAAGTCCAAATTGGGAAGTAATTCACTTTGCAAAACTTATTGATAGCGATCGCCTTGTAAACGATAAACTGTAAACTGATTATTCTGCCAAAACCAGACTTCACTTACTCCCAATCGCTGGTATATTTCCAAAGTATCGATACCACCACTTGTATAGACTACTTCTATGGCTAAGTCAGGAATATATTTATTCGAGCCGATACAATAACATTCATCGGGTTCTTTTCCTGCTTGCCTATCTTCTTGCTTCAAAGTAGTTGAACCTAATCCCCAAAAACGAATACGATTCTCTTCCAGATAAGCTTCTAGTAAACGAGCAATATTTTTTTTGTCTATTTCATGACTGCGACTGGGAGACATAATTTCTAAGATACCTTCCAAATAAGTCAATCGATAGCCAGAACTATCTTTGGTGGCAACTAGCAGTGCTTCATAGGCTTCCCAGTTTACTCCAGAAGTCATAAATCGTTCTTCAGGATCGTTGGCTTCAAAGTTTATTTGAGGAAATTTACTAAGTATTGCTGGAGTCATAGAAAATTAATGTTTTCCTGAATTTCTAGTAATTTAATTATTGAGAACTGCTGTGTTCATAGCAAGTACAAATTCAAGTGCAAATTGTGATCGCAATTTCTAATTAACTAGAATCTAATTAACCATTATAAACGTCGAAAAAGCAGCGCGCGATGGGCGCTCGCCCGCGCACCGCGCATCGCAATTATGTAGATGATTGTTATCAAACTGTAGTTGAGCGAATGCAACAAGGATTAGATAATTTGATTAGAAAGCAATAAATAATAGAGTAAATATACAAAAAAATTCGGGATATCATCCGATACAGGGGGATTATACAGAAAGTTTCCGTATAAGAAAAGCTAACCGAGACGCGAAGCGGCTGCGGTTGAGCTAGTCCGTTGGGCTGCTTTAATCCTCGTCGGAGACAATTGTTTCAAGGTTATCTGCCAGTATTGGGGGTTGAGTCAGCTTATGTTTGGCTTTTCGATCAACAAAAGCGTTGATCTCCGAACCGGTCAAATAGGCTGCCTATGATAATATTTTTAGAATAGGCAGCCCATTTGATCAACTTGACAATGGACATAATTATTCTTTAGCATCCCCTATGGGAAACATATATCTAGCAGCAGATGGCGACGATGTCGGTCGAAAAATCGAGTTTTTTATCGTCATGGATCAAATGGATCTCTTGTCAGATTTTTTCAATGACTTTCAAGCAGCTATGGTTTGGTTTGCAGAGAAGTTATCAAAGGAATTTGATGCAGAGATAATATTTAATGGAGGGGATAGTTTACTTGCAAGATTACAAACAAGTGAAATCTTGACAAGTAAACTAGAAAACTTGAGAGCTGAGTTCTCTAATCTCTCACATGCAACAATATCACTTGGTATCGGTGACAACCCACGTCAAGCATACTTCGCACTTAAATTAGCAAAAGCTAGTGGGAAGAATCGGACTGAAATTTTTCAGGAGTGTATTAAGTGACCAAACAACTACTTCTTTTTATCCAAAGTGATAACCCAGGACTCTATGTCAATATTCTAACGCACTGTGTTCAAGCCGAAAACGTTCGTAATATATATTTTGCAGTCAACTCAGGTGCGGTAGGTAATCTTTCAGAAGCAAGAAGTAAGATTAAAAAAATTAAAGATAGGTTTGAAGAACTTTCTGTTAAGTATCCTGACAAATATAAACTTGCTTGTGAAACAATGCCTTCCCTTAGTCAGTTAGAAGAACGAATCATAAGAGTTTTATTTACAAATCCAGAATTTTCAATTAAAGATTTGAAGGAGACATTTCACAATATGAACAAACTAATTGTGGATATTTCTGGGTGTAACAAAAAAGTTTCTAGTGATGTTATTTCATCCTATATATTGAATGGAATTAAGCATATTTGCTGTTTTGAGCTTGATGATAGAGTCTATTCATCGGAATGGAAAGTGCAAGGTTTAAGCAAAGATTATCATGATATATGTAGGGATATTGTGTACTATGAATACATTGACTTTTCCAGAGCTGGAACAACGATAAAAAGCTTTAATCGTATGCGCTCACAGGGGAAGCTTATAACGTTTCTCTTGATAATTTCTATCGTTCTTGGAGTTATAGTTTTCGTATTAATTCAGCAGCAACAGAATGTCCTTGCTCAATATGCAGCAATTGTACTTGCATTGGTCACAGGGCTAGGGCTTATCAACGATCTTTTTGGAGTTGCGGATCGTCTGAAGTAAGATAATTCAGACGTGCATCGCAGCCCAACAAGCGCTTGTACTAGGAACGGAGGCTAACGCTATCTGTTTTTCAAAAAGTGCATTACCGTCCGGTGAAGCGCAGTCGTTATAAAATCTCTGCCAAATCTAGAACAAAATCAGATAATATATCTTCTCCTGAAAGAGTTGGAGGCGACTTGATTACTTCTATTTGCTGATTCATACGATAAATCTCTACTTGTTGATTTTGGCGGTCTATTAGCCAACCCAACTTTGTCCCATTGTCTACATATTCCCTCATCTTGTCTTGCAAAGGTTTAAGAGAATCGCTTTTAGAGCGAAGTTCTACGACAAAATCAGGACAAATCGGGGCGAATTTTTCTTGTTGTTCGGTAGTAAGAGCATCCCAACGTTCTTTTTTGAGCCAAGAAGCATCGGGGGAACGTTCTGCACCATTAGGAAGTTTAAAACCAGTAGAAGAATCAAATGCTATTCCTAATTTATGCCGACTGTTCCAAATTTCTAGTTGAGTAGTTATTTTAATATTACGTCTGCCAGTATCACTTCCTGTCGGCGACATGACAATTAAATCTCCATCTTGGTTGCGTTCAAAACGATAGTCGCGGTTGCGCTGACAGAGTTGCCAAAATTGTTCGTCAGTTAAATCAATAGACAGTTGTAAAGGAGAAGGAAGATTGAGAAGTGCTGTATTCATAGCAAGTATAAATGCAAGTACAAAAGCAATTTATGATTAAATTTTCTAATTAACTAGAATCTAATTAACCATTATAAACGTCGAAAAAGCACCGCGCACCGCGCATCGCAATTATGTAGATGATTGTTATCAAACTGTAGTTGAGCGAATGCAACAAGGATTAGATAATTTGACTAGAGAGCAGTCAAATTATCATTCTATATAGAGTAAATATACCGAAAAATTCAGGATATCATCCCATACAGGGAGATTATACAGAAAGTTTCCGTATAATAAATAGTTGTTTTGGCTGGTATTAAATGTTACTGATTGGGAATACTAAGAGTGTCGCCAGCCACAACAACACGGGAGCTGCAACCGACAGCCGAAAGCAGCGAAAAAAGCTAACCGAGGCGCGAAGCGGCTGCGGTTGAGCTAGTCCGTTAGGCGTTGCTACGCTCCTCCCTTGAACGAAAACCAAATCATGGAGTCTATGCAAGACATCAGTCCCTCACGGGGTGACAAGACACGTAAAAAGCTTTGACAGCATGGGAGAGAAAGGATCGGATTGCCTCAAAAAATCAAAATGATAATCATTAATAGGGGAAGAAACCGCACTGCGGTTTCTTCCCCTACAGGTTGACTTATTTTAGAAGTTCAGACCGATATTTTTTCACCATAAAATTACTTCTTATTCTCACTTATTTGATTGACCTAAAAATCAAGTCGAAGGGTAGTGGTGGTAGCCATGCTACCACCACCAAAGAATGATTATCATTATTGTAAAAAACAGTTAATTTTATCAACGCTTAAACTATTCTCAAACCCAGTTGAGTAATAGTTTGGGGGTGCTTGTCACCCCGTGAGGTTAGAGACTTTAATATCTAACTCTATTTTTTTGGGCTGACTCTAACAACAAAAAATCCCCTACCCGAAGGTAAGGGACTTATTCACTTAAATACTTAATAGTTTGACTATGGCTAGCCGAACTTACCAGCAGTAGAAGCGATAAGGAATGCTGCGTAAGTCAGAATATAGCCGACCGTAAAGTGAGCTAAACCTACTACACGAGCTTGAACGATTGAAAGAGCAACAGGCTTGTCTTTCCAGCGAACTAGGTTGGCTAGAGGAGTACGCTCGTGCGCCCAAACAATAGTTTCGATCAACTCTTGCCAATATCCACGCCAAGAGATGAGGAACATGAAACCAGTTGCCCAAACTAGGTGTCCAAACAAGAACATCCAAGCCCAGACGGAAAGATTGTTTACACCGTAAGGATTATAACCGTTGATTAATTGAGCAGAGTTCGCCCAGAGATAATCGCGGAACCAACCCATCAGGTAAGTGGAGTTTTCGTTGAACTGAGCAACGTTACCTTGCCAAATACCGAGGTGTTTCCAGTGCCAGTAGAAGGTGAGCCAGCCCAAGGTGTTGAGCATCCAGAACATAGCTAAGTAGAAGGAATCCCAAGCAGAGATATCACAAGTACCGCCACGACCAGGGCCATCACAAGGGAAAGCAAAACCGAAGTCTTTTTTGTCTGGCATTAATTTGGAACCACGTGCATCTAAAGCACCTTTAACCAAAATCAAAGTAGTGGTGTGTAATCCAAGTGCGATCGCATGGTGAACTAAAAAGTCACCAGGGCCGATAGTTAGAAATAGGGAGTTAGTACCACTATTAATAGCTTCTAACCAGCCAGAAAGCCAAACATTACCAAAGTTAGGCCAAGCAGTAGCAGCTATACTATCGGGATTAGAAAGCAGTGTATCGAATCCATACAAAAGCTTACCGTGAGATGCCTGAATCCACTGAGCGAATACAGGTTCAATCAAGATTTGCTTTTCTGGAGTACCAAAAGCTACGACTACATCGTTATGTACGTACAAGCTCAAGGTATGGAAACCAAGGAAGAGAGATACCCAACTCAAGTGAGAGATAAGCGCTTCTTTGTGTTCCAACATCCGATACAAAACATTGTTTTTGTTAGCTTCAGGATCGTAATCCCTGACTAAGAAGATTGCACCGTGAGCAAAAGCACCAACCATCAAGAAACCAGCAATATACTGGTGGTGAGTATAGAGTGCAGCTTGGGTAGTGTAATCCCTAGCAATGAAAGCATAAGACGGCATAGAGTACATATGCTGTGCTACCAAAGATGTAATTACTCCTAAACAAGCCAGATGCCATCCTAGTTGGAAGTGCAAAGAGTTGTTATAGGTGTCGTACATTCCTTTGTGTCCAGCACCAATCATGCCACCGAAGGGAGTACCTTGGGGTGGATTATGAGCTTCCATAATCTCTTTCATGCTGTGACCGATACCAAAGTTGGTACGGTACATATGTCCAGCGACGATAAAGAGAACTGCGATCGCCAAATGGTGATGAGCAATATCTGTCAACCAGAGAGATTCTGTCTGAGGATGGAAACCGCCTAAGAAAGTTAGGATTGCTGTTCCTGCTCCTTCAGAAGTACCAAATACATGACCAGCAGTATCAGGATTCTGAGCATACACGCCCCAGTTCAGGCTAAAGAAAGGCCCTAAACCTTCTGGGTGTGGAGGAGTAGAAAGGAAGTTATCCCAACCTACGTGCTGTCCGCGAGATTCGGGGATAGCGACGTGAACTAGGTGACCAGTCCAGGCTAAAGAACTAACCCCAAACAAACCAGCTAAGTGGTGGTTGAGGCGAGATTCAGCATTTTTGAACCAAGCCAAACTAGGACGGAATTTGGGTTGCAAATGCAGCCAACCAGCAAATAAGAAGATAGAGGAAAGAATCAATAAGAAAATCGATCCTTGGTATAGCTCCTGATTGCTAGTCATCCCAATGGTGTAGAACCAATGGTAAACCCCAGAATAGGCGATGTTTACTGGGCTAGAAGCACCTGCTTGAGTGAAAGCGTCGATCGCTCCCTTGCCAAAGTGAGGATCCCAAATCGCATGGGCGATAGGGCTAGTGTTTAAAGGATCTTTAATCCACTGTTCAAAGTTACCTTGCCAGGCTACGTGAAACAGGGTACCGGAAGTCCACAGGAAGATGATTGCAATATGACCGAAATGAGAGGCGAAAATCTTCTGGTAAAGATTTTCTTCAGTCATACCATCGTGAAGCTCAAAATCATGAGCTGTGGCAATTCCGTACCAGATCCGACGTGTGGTCGGGTCTTGTGCGAGATCCTGGCTAAATTTCGGGAATTTAGTTGCCATAGGTTTATGGGTGGAATTCTCCTAAGAGTTAAAAATGAGGCTAATACTGTTATTGTTTACCGCCTATTTTCGACTTTTATTACTACCGTGAAGATTAAACCTCTCAGGTAGTAAGTTTATTAAAAGACGGTTGCCAATTGAGTTAGTTAACCCTTTTCTGTGCCGTTTTATTTTGGTGGCTATTACTAGTCTTGGGAGAATAGTAAATTGCTTACGGTTGGAAACTAACCAATCTTGCAAGATGACCTAGACTTTCTTGATCTAGTTGCTACAAGGCACTGAATCATTTACAGCTTTAACCATCTTGAAAGATTGGTTTATTTGCAGGTGCGCTTCAGAGTGAGAGCGTCCTTGCCAGGAAGAATGCCCAAGTGGTAACAATTCCTCCTAATAGGTAGTGAGCTACTCCCACTGCACGACCTTGAGTAATACTCAAAGCGCGGGGTTGAATAGCTGGAGCTACATTCAGTTTATTATGAGCCCAAACAATTGACTCAATTAATTCTTGCCAATAGCCACGTCCACTAAACAGGAACATTAAGCTGAAAGCGAAGATAAAGTGACCTGCTAAGAACATGATGCCATAAGCAGATAGAGCCGAACCGTAGGAATTAATTACTTGAGAAGCCTGCGCCCACAAGAAATCTCGTAACCAACCATTGATACAAATCGCGCTTTGGGCGAAGTTACCAGCAGTGATGTGAGATACTGTACCGTCGGGAGCGACTGTTCCCCAGACATCTGATTGCATTTTCCAACTGAAGTGGAAAATTACGACAGAGATGGAGTTGTACATCCAAAACAAGCCTAGGAATACATGATCCCAACCTGATACTTGGCAAGTACCACCACGTCCAGGTCCGTCACAAGGGAAGCGGAAACCTAGATTACCTTTATCTGGTACTAGACGAGAGCTACGAGCGTAGAGAACGCCTTTAAGCAGAATCAGGACAGTTACGTGAATGGTAAAGGCGTGGATGTGATGCACCATAAAGTCGGCAGTGCCAAGAACAATAGGCATCATTGCTACTTTGCCGCCTACAGCTACTACGCCGCCGCCGAAAGCATAGCTAACTGGCTCGATCGCACTAGGTGCAGTATTTCCAGGAGCCAGAGCATGAATGTTCTGTACCCACTGGGCAAAGATTGGCTGTAACTGAATTGCCGTATCGGAGAACATATCTTGGGGACGACCCAAAGCTCTCATGGTGTCATTGTGAATGTATAGACCAAAACTATGGAAGCCTAAGAAAATACATACCCAATTGAGGTGGGAAATTATTGCATCACGGACACGAAGAACACGGTCGATAACATTATCAACGTTCTTCGCTGGATCATAATCCCTGACCATATAGATAGCAGCATGAGCTCCAGCACCGACAATTAAGAATCCGCCGATCCACATATGGTGAGTAAACAGTGACAACTGAGTGCCGTAGTCGATCGCCATATAGGGGTAAGGAGGCATCGCGTACATATGTTGAGCCACGATGATTGTTAAAGAACCAAGCATAGCTAGATTCAATGACAACTGAGCGTGCCAGGAAGTCGTTAGAACTTCGTAAAGTCCTTGATGACCTTTGCCGCCAAATAGTAAGGGATCGCCTTGATGACCATCTAAAATTTCTTTCATACTGTGACCGATACCAAAGTTGGTACGGTACATATGACCAGCAATTATAAAGAGTACAGCGATCGCTAAATGATGGTGTGCTGAATCAGACAGCCACAAGCCTCCTGTAACAGGATTTAAACCGCCTTTAAAAGTTAGGAAATCGGAATATACTCCCCAATTTAAAGTAAAGAACGGTCTTAATCCTTCAGCAAAACTGGGATACAATTCTGCCATTTTGCTGGAATTCAAAATGAACTCGTGAGGTAAAGGAATATCACCAGGCGCAACCCCTGCATCCAACAGTTTATTAACTGGCAAAGATACATGGATTTGGTGACCAGCCCAACCAAGAGAGCCTAAACCCAACAAACCAGAAAGGTGGTGATTCATCATTGATTCCGCGTTTTGAAACCACTCAAGCTTAGGAGCTTTTTTGTGGTAGTGGAACCAACCTGCAAACAGCATCAACGCTGCCATTACTAGACCGCCAATCGCGGTGCAGTATAGCTGGAAGCTATTTACAAAACCAGAAGCTCTCCAGAGATAAAACAGACCAGATGTGATCTGAATTCCGTGGAAGCCACCGCCGACATCACCGTTTAAAATTCCTTGACCGACGATCGGCCAAACTACTTGCGCGCTAGGTTTAATACTAGTGGGATCGGTTAACCAAGCTTCGTAGTTGGAGAAACGGGCTCCGTGAAAGTACATTCCGCTTAACCAAACGAATACTACCGCTAGGTGACCGAAATGCGCGCTAAATATTTTTCGCGAAATATCTTCTAAGTCACTGGTATGACTGTCAAAATCATGAGCATCAGCGTGAAGATTCCAAATCCAGGTGGTAGTTTTAGGACCTCTGGCTAAAGTTCGGTCAAAATGACCTGGCTTGCCCCACTTCTCGAAAGAAGTAGGAACTGGATCGACATCAACTGTTACCTTGACTTTCGCCTCTTCTTTTTGAGGACTGATTGTCATGAGGATTCTCCTCTCAGGGCAATAGATTTTAGATTTTTTCTATTCTGAATGAATAGATTTTTTATTATGTAAAAAGATCAGTGAAGATCACCGCTTTTTATATAACCTTTAGCTAGACTCAACCTAAAAATATCAAAAAATATATTTAGGTTTAAGCTACAGGCATTACTTTATATGATCATAAGACCTATATACAGGCAATCCCAGCAAAGCTTAACAAAATTTTAAATCGGCGCAATTCTTGATTTGACAAGGTTTACGTCCCAAAGCTTTTCTCCGAAAAGTCAACTAAACACAAACTTTCTTTACAAAGAGTCGTCCTCACATCTCCTCAAAATATTCTGTATTCTAATGTAATTTAGTAAATGTAAACTCAAGCATGAGTTTCGCTTCAAGACCAAAATACTGAGTTTGTACTATAAATGGAGATCAATGAAAGCTATTAAATTTTGCTTACTATTAGTTTGTTTAAGCTGTTGTTTAATCGGTTGCGGAAAACTTAACGCTCGTAATTCAATCAACGGGGATTATCCCTTGGACATAAGATTTGAGCGCCTAGAATCATCTCTAAATAGTCAGAAAAATAATAATACTAAAAATAGTAAGTTATTGGAAACAGCAACGCCTAAATTAATTGAAGAGCTGGGTAAGAATTTAGAGCAACTTTCTCCCCAGGTTGCGATTCTTACACCCAAAGTCAATGAAGTTTTCAATAATACCAGTATTAGGGTCAAGATCAAAGTCGAAAACTTGTCTTTATTTAAAGATGACAAGTTAAAAATGGGACCTCATTTGGATTTAATTTTAGATAATGAACCCTCTCGAAAAATATATAATCTAGATGAACCAGTAGTCTTAGAAAATTTAACTCCAGGTACTCATACTTTGCGAGTTTTTGCTGCCCGCCCTTGGGATGAAAGCTTTAAAAATGATCAGGCTTATGCTCAAACGTCATTTAGCGTATTAACTAAGACGGAGGATAATCATCCCGACCCTAATTTACCTTTATTAACTTATAGTAATCCTACTGGAACTTATGGTGCCGAGCCGATCATGCTCGATTTTTATCTAACTAACGCACCTCTACACGTAGTAGCCAAGGAAAATTATGATGATGACATTAAAGACTGGAAGATCAAAATTACCATCAATGGAGAAAGTTTCGTTACTGAAAGTTGGCAGCCTATTTATCTCACAGGATTAGAAAGAGGTAAAAATTGGATAAAATTAGAGTTCGTTGATGAAGACGGTAATAGTATAGAAAATGTCTTTAACGATACTGTTAGAGTAATTACTTATGATCCTCAAGAACAGGATACTCTGGCTAAACTAGTAACAGAAAAAATGTCTATAACCGAAGCGCGCTCTATAGTAGAGCAGCACTATTATATTCAGCCAGTAGGTACACCTGAAATTATTGAATCTGAAAGTGAAAGTGAAAATGAAAGTAAGAATATTAAACCAGAAGTTATTCCAGAAAAATCCTTAAGTAGTAGTGATTCCAAAATTGACAATAATAGTACTATTGAGAATAATAGCGTAGTTAAATTGCCTACGTCAGAATTAACCGCACCTGAAGAAACAGAAATTAAAATAGATGATGCGGATCAGCAAGAAACCCCAAAAGTTGAGAAAAGTATTACTACGGTTAAGGAAATAGAACTACCTAAAAAAGAAATCCAAGAAAGGATAATCTCTACTGAAGAAAAGCCAATTAAATCAATTAAAATAGAAGCAAAAAATACTCTAGACAAAGAACCGATCACAACTATAGAAATTCCTGGATCGGAATCACTAAGAGTAACAGAAAAAGAAATAATAATTGAAACACCAACAGCAGAACAAGAACCAAAATCAAAGACCTAAATGCCTAATTGGTTGAGAAATATCTTAAGCATTTTAAGGCACAAGCTTGAAAACTGGGCTCGTCTTCTACCTGAGTAAATTAAATAGTCGTTAATCAGGATTGCCCAGTAATGATTTAAGAACCGTGGTACTTAGATTTACTCAGTCTGAATTTATTTAGTCTGAAAAATATTCTGTACCATTGGTTTATCTATACTAGCGGCAGCTTGATCTAATTCTGCTACTTCTCCTCCATCTAGTCGCCAGTCTTGAGCGGCAATATTTTCTCTTGCTTGATTAATGTTTTTCGCCCCAGGAATGGGAATAACATCTTTAGCAATACACCAATTTATTGCCACTTGGGACATAGTTTTCTGACGGGAGTCTGCGATCGCTCGAACACAAGCTAAAAGCGATCGCGATTCAGGAATTAATCTCTTGAAAAGCAATCTGCGTAAGCCTTTAGGATAAGAACTGGGTTCAGTATATTTCCCTGTTAAGATACCCAAACAAAGGGGACTGTAGGCAATTAATTTAATTCCTAATTGATCACAAACATCTTTAACGCCTAATTCGGTAACGGGGTAGGTAGAAAGCAAAGAATATTGAACCTGTAGAGTAGTAATGGGAATACCGCGATCGCTAAATTTCTTGTATACTTCTATCAGTCGCTTAGTTCCATAATTAGACAATCCAATTCCCTTAACCAGCCCTTGTTCATAGAGATCGGCTAGACCATCCAAAAGCTGCCATTCTTGCCAAGGAAAGTAGTTAGCAGTAGACCAGTGCATTTGTGCCAAATCGACTCGACCCAGACGCTGTGCAGATGCTTCACAAGCCTTTAACATCGAACCTCGCGTTAATCTCCAGGGATAAGCAGCGAGTTTAGTAGCGAGACAAATATGATCTTGATTTACGCCTGAATACTGTTGAGCAAAACGTCCCAGTAGTTTTTCACTTTGACCATTTAATTTTCCAGTGCCGTAAGAATCACCAGTATCAAATAGAGTCACACCACTACTGACACAGAGATTAAAGACTTCTTGTAATTGGCTGTCCATAGTTTGATCGTAGCCCCAAAGAATTCTGTTGCCCCATGCCCAGGTTCCACAACCCATGACAGGAAGAGAAAGTTGTTGAGTTTGCATATTGACTGTTAAAAAAATTTGATAGGATGTTAAAACTTAATAAATTGGGCGATATCGGGAGAATAAGTCTGATTAAACAGCAACTAGCAACTAGTAACTAGCAACTAGCTATCTCCTGTTTCCCAGATTCACATTATTTCATTACTCAATCAAAACTCCTAAAAAACAAGATATGAATTCTGAGATACCGTTAGGTTCAGTCATTCAAGGCTCTTTGACCAAAGGTTTAGAAGTTAGATTGCATCCCGATGTATCTGTCGAAGATATGCGAGTCGGGAAATTCTTAGTAGTACAAGGTGTGCGATCGCGTTTTTTCTGTTTATTAACCGATGTATCATTAGGAACTTCAAGCGATCGCATTATTGCCAATCCGCCTCCCATAGAAGACACATTTCTGCGGGATGTACTGGCGGGAAGCGGTACTTACGGCACAATTGATCTCTCACCGATGTTGATGTTTACTCCTACGGCAACGGATAAAGACAAAGCAACTTTTCCGATTGACACCCCTAAAAATACTAGTCTCGCTTCCTTTGACGCTCAAAGCAGTGCCGAACTAGAATTACTTCCCGTTAAAACTATCCCTGCCCACTTTAGCCAAGTTTACGAAGCGTCTGAAACCGACTTCCGCAGTGTCTTTGGTTGGGAAGATGACCCTTTTCGCCGCAACTTTTCCATCGGTCAACCTTTAGATATGGAAGTGCCTGTCTGTATCGACTTAGATCGTTTTGTCGAGAGGAGTAACGGTATATTTGGTAAGTCTGGTACGGGTAAATCGTTTCTAACTCGCCTGCTAATTTCAGGTATTATTCGCAAAAATGCCGCCGTCAATCTCATGTTTGATATGCACTCCGAATATGGTTGGGAAGCGATGAAAGAGGGCAAGCAAGTTAGTACAGTTAAAGGGTTGCGCCAACTTTTTCCAGGACAGGTAGAGATGTATACCCTCGACCCCGAATCTACCAAACGGCGGGGCGTTAGAGACGCACAGGAACTCTATCTTAGTTACGATCAGATCGAGATTGAGGATTTAAAACTGGTAGCTAAAGAATTAGGTCTTTCCGAAGCAGCTTTAGATAATGCCAACATTCTCTACAATGAATATGGTAAATCTTGGATCATGCGGCTGGTTAATATGACCAACGAAGATATCAAGATGTTTTGTGAAATGAAACAGGGACATCAAGGATCAATTTCATCTTTACAACGCAAACTAATGCGTTTTGACAGTCTTAAATATATTCGGACAGCTTGCCCCCACAATTATATCGATCAGCTAATTCAGGCTTTGGATGCAGGAAAAAATGTAATTATCGAATTTGGTTCTCAATCCAATTTGCTGTCCTATATGCTGGCGACCAATATGATTACTCGACGTATCCACGCCAGTTATGTCAAAAAAGCCGATCATTTTTTACAAACTAAAAACCCCCTAGATAAACCCCGCCAATTAGTAATTACCATCGAAGAAGCGCACCGTTTCCTCGACTCTAGTATCGTCCATCAAACTATCTTTGGCACGATCGCGCGAGAGATGCGAAAATATTTTGTAACTCTATTAGTAGTCGATCAGCGTCCATCGGGAATTGACAACGAAGTTATGTCTCAAGTCGGTACTCGGATTACCTGCTTGCTTAACGATGAAAAAGATATTGATGCCATCTTTACTGGTGTCTCTGGCGCACAAGGATTGCGGTCGGTTTTAGCCAAACTCGATTCTAAACAACAGGCTTTAGTCCTCGGTCATGCTGTACCGATGCCTGTCGTCGTACGTACTCGTGCCTACGATGCTCAATTTTATGCGGAAATTGGCGACCCAAATTGGGAAGAAATTCCTAATGAAGAAGTATTTGCGGCAGCGGAAATTGCTAAAGCTGATTTAGGGTTTTAGCAATTTTGGTTATGAATATTATTTCGCGCAAAGACGCAGAGAGAGAAAGAATTAATATTCTGTAGGGGCGAACGACCGTTCGCCCCTACCTACCACAATTAGCCGAACCTTGAGGGACACGGGAATTACTATCTGTACGATAGGCAGTCAAAATAACTCGACCATCTTCGGTCACTACAACTCCCTGTGCGGGGATAATATCACCTTTGCTAGTAGGAATCGGTTTGATTTCTTGATATTGAGCTTGGTTAGTTTCTGTAGTGACATCTTGTCCATTGACTATTATCGTTTGTGAGTTTAAAGGTAAATCTGGTGCGGGTGGGATGCCGCCCTTACCTTTGACAGTTAAACCATTCGTCGCACCTGATTCAAGATCGCTCCGACAAGCTTGGGCAGTGGTTTTTTCTGGCTCTACGGGCGTGTTTGGTAACTCAGTTGCACCCCGAACAGGATTAATACCAGGAGTTGTAATCGAAATAGTACCATCCAAACCAAAGTCAGAACTGGCATCAATATCGTTAGCGCCATTACCGTCAATATCTTCCCGCTCTTTTAGATTAAAAATAGACTCAGCAATAATCTTAATATTTCCTCCTTGTCCTTGTTCGGCACTAGCAGCAATATTGTTACCATTGGATTGAGATTGACTGGGAAAAGCAATCACAAATCCAGCCTCAATACCGACTAGGCCTCCAGTAGCATTACTTCCTGCTTCGACGGAGATAAGGCTTTCGTTGCGTAAGGATAAGTTTTCAGCTATTTCTAGTGTGATATTACCACCTACTCTTGGTGCTGAGTTTTCTGTAAGCGATTCTGAAGGAATATTTGCAGCAAAAATTTTTCCATCGTCTAAAGATAAAGTATCGGCTTTAACGAAGATAGAACCACCATTCCCTGTTCCAGAACTACTGGCATTAATTACACCGCCATTAGTTAAGGCGAGATTGCTAGTAGTGATGTTTAATGCTCCACCATTACCTACTGCACCTTCTTCTACGCTGTTGAAAATAGCAGCATTCGTACCATCGAGAGTGACTGATTCTGTGGCATCGATGTTAATCGTACCACCATCTCCTTGTCCTAATGTACTGCCAACAATTTGACCGCCATTAGTTAAGGCGAGATTGCTAGTAGTGATGTTTAATGCTCCATCATTACCTTCTGCTTCCTCTCCAACACTGGTGGAGATGCGACCTGTGTCTAGGGAAACACTATCTGTAACATTGATAGTTATATTACCCGCATTGCCTTGTCCTAATGTACTGGCAGTGATTTTACCGCCATTAGTTAAGGCGAGGTTGGGCGTGGTGATGTTTAATGCTCCGCCATTACCAATTTCTACTACATTATCAATAGTACTTCCATCAATTTTGAGCCCACTTGTAGCATTTAAAATAATATCCCCTGATTGACCATCAGCTATACCAGTACTAGCGAATGTGCCTCCCTGTAGAATACTGTTTCCAGATATTTCTAAATTGTTAGCATTGACCGTAAGATTACCGCCTTCTGTACCACTGACACCAACAACAGCTCCTTGATTAAAAAATACATTTCCTCTAGTTACACCTTCAGGAAAACTCAAACTGCCATCATTATTAAAACCAATTGTTCCTGCTAAGGATAACCCTCCCAATTCAACCCTGCCGACTGGTGCAGTTATCGCTCCACCATTAAAACTGACATTACCACCAAGCAAAGTTAAAGTTTTTCCAGGAGCTACTCCTAAGCCTTTGCCATCGTTGGCGACAGAATTATTGGCAATATCCTCGGGATTATCCCTGAAATTCAAGCCAATCGGCGCATTAATCGTTAATACTGGAGGATTATCTAAATCCGTGGCACTAAATTCCCCATCCTCAAACAAAATACTATCGGCACTGCTGCCATAAAACGAACCACCAATATCTAATCTTGCACCCTCGCCAAAAATAATCCCTGCGGGGTTAATCAAAAATAAACTGGCACTGCCATTAGCCCGAATTAAACCATCAATGCTGGAAACATTTCCCCCTGTAACTCTAGAAAAGATATTCTTAATCGCATTAGCATTATTAAAAAAGGCTTGATTACCAGGACGGATAGAGAATTCTTGAAAACTGTGAAACAGATTATCCCCTCTGGTTTCGCCACCAGTTATTTCAGAAACGTTATCTGTTTGATTAACCTCAGTGTTAACAGTGCCATCGGAAGTAACTTGAGCGTTGGCTATTTTACTGGTAGCGTATAGATAACCAAAAGCCAAAATACCAATCCGCATCAAAGGGAGTAAAGGTGGTTTCATTTTCCAAAATGTTAAGCAAAGAACACGAAAATAATACCAGAAATGGCAACTCAATGTAAGCGTTCACTAATTGTTCCTGTAAGTGGAGAACTGGCACTGGCATACTGCTTGACAGGGATTCTGCCCGATAGATAAGCCAGTCTACCCGCTTCGGCAGCTAAACCCATTGCCCGCGCCATAGCCACAGGATTTTGAGCTAGTGCGATCGCACTATTGACGAGTAAAGCATCTGCACCCATTTCCATTGCCAGAGCAGCTTCGCTCGGTGCGCCGATACCTGCATCTACTACCACGGGGATATTAGCTTCTTCGATGATGATTGCAATATTAGCAGCATTGTTAATTCCCTGTCCTGAACCAATGGGCGAACCTAAAGGCATGACTGTCGCACACCCTACTTCTTCTAATCGTTTGGCTAAGAGAGGATCGGCATTGATATAGGGTAAGACAGCAAAACCTTCTTTAACTAATTGTTCGGCGGCTTCTAAAGTCCCAATCGGATCGGGTAATAAATATTTAGCATCGGGGATGACTTCTAGCTTGATAAAGTTGTTATCTTCTTGTCCTAATAGCTTTGCCATCTCTCTACCAAGTCTGGCAACTCTTACTGCTTCTTCGGCAGTTTTACAACCTGCGGTGTTGGGTAACATCCAAATTTTATCCCAAGCGATCGCTTCTGCCAATCCTTCATGTCCTGGGGCTTTGGTTTGAACTCTCCTTACGGCAACGGTAATAATTTCGCAGCCACTAGCCGCAACGCTTTGCTGCATAGCTTCCATGCTGGGATATTTGCCTGTCCCAGTCATTAAGCGGGAATTAAAAGTCCGTCCTGCTATGATTAGCTTATCGGTATTTTCGTCAAGATCAAACGAAGGAGTAGAGGAGGCAGGTAGAGGAGATTGATGATTTGATTTTATTTGCAGAGATAGCTTATTACCGTTGCTATTAAAATTACTCAGAGAAGTCATATTACTAGTTCTAGATTGATTATAAAAACGCTGATAACTAAAGTCAGATAAAAGTGGATCGGATTTTTGTTCTAAAATCAAGTCTGCCATAAGACATGCAGTAACAGGGGCGAGTAAAATACCGTTGCGATGATGTCCCGTCGCCAAAAATAAATTATCAACAGCACTTTGACCAAGAATCGGTAGCTCATCGGGAGTACCAGGGCGAAAACCCCACCAAAATTCTTCAATTTGCCAATCTGCAACGGCTGGATACAATTCAGTAGCTTTGTTGAGTAAACTTTGAATACCCTTGGGAGTGTTGTAGGGAGTCCATTCTACTTCTTCTACGGTAGCTCCAACAATTAAGCGTCCATTTTGTCTAGGTACAAGATAAATATTTTCTCCAAATAAAACTCTCTGTAGAGGAAAAGGCTGGTGAAGCTTTTGTGGCATTTTTAAAGATAGCATCTGTCCTTTTACAGGACGTACTGGCAGGGGGAATAATTGATTACACCACGAACCAGCAGCCAGGACATATTGATCTGCCTGCAATTCGCCGATAGAGGTTAAAACGCTGTCTACCTTGCCTTGTCTCTGCCCAATAGCATTAACACTTACGCCCTCTTTAACCTCTATACCCAAAGTTTGAGCCGCTTGCAGGAGCGATCGCACTAAGCACCGATTATCTACTTGACCGTCTTCAGGATGCCACCAGCCACCGACAACGCGATCGCTTAATCCTGGCTGATATAGTCGAATTGTCTGCTGATCTAACCAAACTGCATTGACATCTGAAGCGATCGCAGATTCTGGCAAATCGTAAACAGGGGCTAGAATACCACTGGGTAAATAACCAGTTTCAACTCCAGTTAATTCTTCTAGTTTGCCAATCCATTCAGGATAGAGCCAGCGAGATTTAAGGCACAAATCTAACATGGGGCGAGAAGTAATCTTCTCTGCCATCGGTGCCAGCATTCCTGCCGCCGCGTGGGAAGCAGCCTGCATAAAATCTCGGCTAACTAACGTTACCTTTGCACCTCTATGCTTTAACTCAACGGCGATCGCTAATCCAATGATCCCGCCACCAACAATCAGAATATCTCTTGCTGCTTTCATCTTCACTATCCCTGCATCTATTTAAACTTTAGCGTGAAAATCAATCCACTTTTGAGATCAACATCTTATATTTCTGGTAAAAATTAAGATGAGGGATTTTATGAGATCGCCTTGAACAGGTTTTAGAAAATGTTTGATGCGCTCAAATTTGGTTGAATACTTCAGTTGAGAGAATCAATTACAGACAGATTTAACGATTATTTTGGCTTCTTCCAGCTAATTCATGGCTATTCTAGAGAATAATACTGATTGTCTTAAATATCTATGACAGGACTGGAAATTCCATTGATAGAATTATTCAAAGCAAGCATTGCAGGTGTTGTTTTCAAAACCTGTTGGGATGAAGGGAAATCAGTTATTCCTTGGGTTGGTAGAGGGTTAAATAAGAATACCAAAGAAGTGACTTCTCCAGACGTTAACTCTTCGAGTATAACGCTGGCTTCTCCAAACCCTGAAACAGAGTAGAGAGAACTTCCTTCGTGGTACTCGATTCTTTCCCACTACGGCGTATTAACGTCAGG
>Ga0114940_10000288_pt1 | contig 26960 bp, 24 predicted proteins | sample ColdCreekSource_FD_87195 | JGI IMG/M metagenome (GOLD analysis project Ga0114940, IMG submission 87195) | Groundwater microbial communities from Cold Creek, Nevada to study Microbial Dark Matter (Phase II) - Cold Creek Source | ecosystem: Environmental > Aquatic > Deep subsurface > Groundwater ... | reverse complement strand
TGCTTTCCTTCCAAAAAAGCTAAGAAACATTACTACGATGCTATTTGGTTTAGTCGCATTCGTGAAATAAAATGCTCCACAATCTAGCCTTACTGAAATGTGTTAGGCAGTCAGGGTTGAAAGACCAGTGTTAGTATCTATTCCGTAAACAGCCCGCTGAGTAAATGCTATGGGATCGTATGTATTAGCCATGAGTTAAATTAGTATTTCTGTAGAGAAGAACTTAAATAAGTATTCCCAAAGCTGCTAATAATAAAATCATTAAAATAATAATAATTTTTGTAAAATTAAATTAGAATTAAGAGGAGAGATCAAAACACTTTCATCTCCCCAAAAAATATTCACTGTGGAAGAAGATGTACCGAAATATAACGGTGCTATTTTAAGAGGTACTTTAAATGAAGTACTATTCTATGATGGAAACAAAATTGTTGAATTAGATTTAGATTTACCTCGAAAGTGGTTTCGTAATGAATATCCAACTTGGGATGTAATTTAATTGCCCCTGCTGGAGGAATTTTTTCATTAGTTGCAAATTCAGAGATTATTGAAATAGGTTCTGTAATTTGGTTGAAAATTTTTCTAGCTTCAGGTGAGCCATAGAGATAATCAATATAGCTTTCTATAGAATCCTGTTGGCTTTGGTCTAAGGCTTTTGTTACCGTAGTTTCAACTATCTTATCGTCAGTATCTTTGACTTTGATCAGATCGCCAATTTTAGGGAAGATTAATTTGTCTTTTATTTATTTTTGACACTTTTGAATTGGCTCTATTTCATCGATAACTTCATTCCACCACTTAGGTTCTGGGCTAAGCTGGCTTTCCAAAAGTTGCAATCCTTGAACAGCAAGATGAGGATAAAGCTCGGTGTAATATTGTTCAGCTGAGTCTTGGCAATAATAGAATAGTTGACCAAAAGGATCAAAATTAGATAGCCAATTAGATAACCAATTGTTGTAGTGGTATGATGATTGGAACAAAGACATGAGTGGCTCTCTTAATTCTTTTGGCGCACAGTGAGAAATTTTGAGAGCTTCGCTTGCTTTATATTCTTCGTATTTATCAAAAATTTTATTAAAGCAACTCTCTTTAATTGCAGGAATTGATAAAAAACCACTGATATTGGATTTATTTGCTGATTCGGGAAAAAGGTCGCTTAAAAAACGAGAAGCAGTAGCATCAATTCTGATGGTTATTCTAGTTTCTCCAGCAGTATTTACAGTTTTAGTCAAATCTAACCAAGGGGAAGAAATAGTATCTGGATGCGGTTTGTTTTGCCACATTCTAGGTGCCAAATCATCACCTATAGTTAGACCTTGATAGTAAAGTAAAACCTTGACATTTGAAGGATCTATACCTTCATCAGCCAATGCTTTTCTAATCGCTGAAACTGCCATAATATGGGTTTGTATTACGGGTTTGTCAGCATACAATGTACGTTCTTCTTTTTTTCCTGTAGCTGCATCAATAATTTCAAAGTAATCACGATTATTTTGAATATCTTCTTCAGTCAATTGCAAATGACTTGAAGCTAGTAATAATGGCAACATAGCAATACCTAATAACTTTTGAATCACTGTATAGTCTCCTTTTATATTGTTGAAGATAAGTTTTATTGAGTCCTGAATTCTAACTTCAACAAGTCTTTAATTCAATTAGAAATCATGATAATACTCCTAATTTATTTATGAGCGATTAGATAGAAAAATATATTTACTAGCAAGCTAAAGCTGACAAAAAACTTCGCCGAAAGATTAAATTACAAATAACTCAAATACTTGTGAAATCGTTAATTACTAATACAATGTGACTCAAATCAACAAAAATAATGTTTCAGATCACATTCTGTATCATTGATAACACTAGGGGGGGGGTGAATGTCAATGATAATTATAAAATTCAAGTAAAGTAAAATACATTGGCGGTTGCTAGCTTTATTTGCTAATTAATCATGCTGTATTTTTACTTAAATAAATATTTGGAATAGTGTTTGTACTTAATAGTAATTACGGTTAAATAATTGCATCTATAAATACTAATTTGATTGACATTTATTGATCTTAAAATTATTCATTGAATGTGTTGGTTTTAACTTCTAGCACTGGCTTCCGAACGCCATTGTCCAGCACCATCGTTTGCGTAGAGATTATTAATGGCATTAGTCGCAGCATTTTTGCGATCGCTGATATTGGGTTGCTCAGTGAACGAAAGAAATGTATTTGTAAGTAGCTCCACCTAATTAAACATTAAACGCTCAATAGCATAATTTCCCAGCCGACCGCGATTTCCGATGTCTTCAATGGTTGCCAAAGCCAAGTCGTGTTCATCATCAAACACATACCCACCTAGTTCTTGGCGTTTGAGATGCAGCCACTGCTCTTCAATACGATTCATTTCAAGTGAGTAATGAAATAGCCCTGGAATTAAATCTCATAATTTTTGTTACTTTTCTTGATATTTCTTTTGATGTTTTTTTGATATTTGGCAGAGAGAGAATTGTTGGGGGGAGATTTGTGTTTAGTTGCCTGGAGGGGAATCGTAAAATGAAAAATACTGCCTTGGTCTTTTCCTGGAGATTCTGCCCAGATCTCCCCACCCCAGTTTTTGACTACTTGCCGACAGATTGCCAACCCTAAACCTGTTCCCCCAGCGCTACGACGTAAAGCACCTTCCTCCTGATAAAATCGGTCAAAAACCGTTTCTAAACTACCCGTTTCAATCCCTCTACCTGTATCAGAAACAGTTACTTCGAGGGTTTTGCTGCCATTGGTTTTCACGGCGATCGCAATTACCCCCTCCGCCTCGGTAAATTTGCAGGCATTATCCAGTAATTTGGCTAAGACTTCTACCAACCATTCCCCATCAATCTCAATTAGAGGAAGATCTCCAGGAGAAGTTAAATTATTAATTTGTGGCGTTGACTGTTCTAAGTTGCGTGCTTTCACATTACTGATTGCCAAGTCAATACATTCAGTAATGGATAAAGTTTCGATGTTCCATTCCACCCCACCCCCTTCTAGTCGAGACAGAGTAAGGAAGTCCTGCACTAAATTTCGCATTCTCTCCGCATCTTTTAAGGCCGTATCTAGCATGATTTGGCTCAATTCCGATGCCATATCTGGTTCACTGGCAAGACTCTCTAAACAGACTTGGATCGTAGATAGGGGAGTACGAAGTTCATGACCGACGATCGCCACTAAATTGGAACGAGTGCGGTCTAAGGCTTCTAGCTGTTCGTTTAAGTCTTCCAAGTCGGCATAGGCTTCTGCTTGAATCAAGGCTACCCCCACCTGAGTGGCGATCGCATCCACCAGAGCAATATCATCAGGTTTCCAGTTAATTGCTTCGGCACCACAGTGATGGAGTTCCATCACCCCGAGTAACTTGCCCTGATAAAAAATTGGTACTAGTAGCCAAGAAGCGATCTCGTAATTTTGAATCAGATTTTGAAAGAACTCTCCTGTGCCTTGATCCCAAGCTACTTTTGTTAAACGCTCATCAGTGAGGGTATTATCAACGCTAATGGTTTCGGTAGTGGCGATCGCCTGTTCAAAGAGAGGATTATTAGCGAGTTGCCACTTTTGCCCCTTAACGGATTTGATCCCAGGACTAGTAAACTCACGGTCGATGGTCGCCACCGTATCCCCTGCACGACAACGATAGATAATGCAGCGGCAGACCCCCACCCCTTCTCCTAGCTTTTTGACCGCCACCTGCAAAATTTGTTTCGTGTTGAGCGATCGCCTGACCGCATCACTCACCGAATTTAACAGTTGTTCTTTTTGCTGCTTGATCGCCAGAGATTTATTGGCTTTGAGTAGTTTATATTGACTGGCTTGAAGATAAGTTACAAGCCTCTGGACAAAAGGATCGGGGTTGGCTAGCGGCGACTCAATTTGAACCGTAGCTTGAGCAGCGAGGGATGAATCTGTAATATATAAACTTTGTGCTTGGGTAATCTTGTCTACCAACTCTGGTCGGTAGTTAACAATTCGCTCTAAGATTATTTTCCCAGCTTTCATCGCCACAGAGCGATCAAAAGTCCAGATGCCTTCAAAACGTCGGTTGGTGTCCATTGCCGAGACATACTTATTCTCCGTCACAGGAGCATGACGCTCTCGACAGATCAGGCAGCTAGCATAGTGCTGACCAATAATCACTAAATGCCATTCTTGAGCTAGGGCATCATCAGGGGTAAAGGCTACAGTTTCATAATCGACAAAACCATTAGCAAAGTCTGTTTCTGGGGCAGCTAAAACATATACTTGGTCAGATTTGTGAGCAATCCGCCGATAACGATGAGATTCTTGACGATAAAAACGCTCCCTTTGAAAACTGGCGATGACTAAAGGCCGATCAGAGTCATTTAATACCAAATCCTCCATCGCATGGGATAGAGCGGTCAAAGAAGATTTGAAGTACATTTGTGGTCGCCAGCCTGGGCAATTATCAAGCAACTGCTGCACCACAGATTTAGAAATACTCATCTATTAAAAATTTTAGTTAATAACCTGACCGCAGAAATCATGGTATCTTCCCTAACCTCAAGAGGGGAAGGTGGGGGACGAAAACTGCCCTACATCAATATCCTACAAAAAACTCGCTACCTTGCTCTGATTTGCAATCATAATTCGCAACAATTAACCCAATTTGGCAAAAGCTGAAATAGACTCTAAATTAAATTTGATCTCTACCAGAAAGGGCTGCCATAAAATTTAGTATGTTTGATTCTCTTCGACCCTCCCTGACAGGAATTGCTGCCACTTTGCTTTGGGCGATCGCTTCTCCCTCTAGAGCGCTAGAAGTGAAAATTTCACCCCCAACTCCACAGCTAGGAGATACGATTTCGGTATTGGTGAAAACTGAAGATCCCAGCAGCATCCCCACGGTTAAAGTCAATCAACAGGAACAGCAAGTATTTAAAAATGACGACAACTATCGAGCCTTTATTCCCACCTCTCCTTTAAGTTCCCCTGGGAAAATGACCGTAGAAGTAGAAGGAGATAATAGCACCAGTAATGTAGGCATCTGGTTGAAAAATAAAATCTTTCCCATACAGCGTATCTGGCTCAGTAGCAGCGCTTCTCTTCCTGCAAGTCAAATGGAATTGGAACGGGTGGCGGCATTTAAAAAACTGGTTACCCCCGAAAAGTTTTGGGATGGAGCATTTGTCCGACCCAATGCCAGTCGCATTTCTACGGGATTTGGGGTGCGTCGCTACTACAATGGTGTCTTTGCCCAAGATTACTATCATAAAGGTGTTGACTATGCTGGAAGCTTAGGTTCTCCTGTACTTGCCCCCGCCGCAGGTCAAGTTCGTCTTGTTGGTCGAGAAGCGGAGGGGTTTCAGGTTCACGGGAATGTAATTGGCATTGACCACGGACAGGGAGTATTAAGCATCTTGATGCATCTTCAAGATATTGAGGTTGAGGAAGGGGAAATGGTTCAGGCTGGGCAACTAGTAGGTACTGTTGGTGATACAGGAGCTTCGGCGGGGCCTCATCTCCACTGGGGTTTATATGTTAACCAGATTGCAGTAGACCCAGTACCCTGGAGATATGGCGCAATTGAATAAGTATTACTGTTTACCGAAAGGAGGATATTTAGCTCAATTGTTCACGGATATTTCAGCCAAATTATTATTCCGATTCAGGAAAATAGAGATTAAGATAGTGCGAAGGATTAGTTCAATTTGCATTCATTTATCATTATCTGATTTTAACTATGGGAATTAATTCAATCGTTGAACAAGCTTTACAAGATGGCTATCTGACCCCTAGTATGGAAGCCGAAGTGGGCAGAATTTGTGATACGGCAGCAGAATTGTCCGTAGATGAATACATGGCTTTAGATAAGCTGATGGGTTCCCTCCTCACTGGGGAAGTGGTAGCTGTGCCTCGGAAACAGTTTATTAACGTGATGGAAGAGTTGGTTCTGAGTGAAGCCATTACCCGCGTCGCCGAAATTGAACAAACTAGTGATTCTGCTCTCGATGTCGGGGATATTGCCGCTTATGCCCTCAATCGTCTACCCCCTCTTTATGCCACCACCGAAGAAGGAGCTAGCTATCAGCGCCAAAGAGCTAAACAAGAACTCCAAAGTCTGATTCAAAAACAGGTCACTGAAGCGATCGCTCGCTATTTGGATCGACCAGAATTCTTCCCCGAAAGACAGGCAATTACCCATAAAAACGATTCTAAGATGGCAAGTCAACTCAGCAGTCTGTTAAAAGACTATGCCCCCAACTACGAACAAAACAACAATTTTTCCTAAACTCTAGCCACATTCCAGTTGGCTCATGAGTTTTGCCCCGAATGGGGATAACCGAACGAATAGCCCTGGAACTTTTGTAATTGTTTTTTAGTCAAGAAAGACATTCAGAAAGTCTATACTGAGGTTAATTTAAGTACATGAGTCTATCTCTTTCTGCATCCTGGTCAAAAGCTAAGATGAATAATCAAAGCTTAGTGTCTCCTGAAAAACTTTCTAATTACGAGCTTATTGTTTTTTGCCAAGCAGATGCCCAGCCAGATAAGGCTGCTTTCGCAGAGTTGCTGAGAAGATATCAGTCTCATCTTAATCGTCTGTTCTATCATCTAGCTCCAGATTGGCAGGAACGAGCGGATCTGGCTCAAGAAGTATGGATTCGTGTCTATCGTAATCTCCACCGTTTACAAGAACCCGCTAAGTTTCGTGGTTGGTTGAGTCGTATTGCTACTAATCTGTTTTATGATGAGTTGCGGAAGCGTAAGCGCATCAATCCCCATCTATCTTTGGATGCCCCTCGATTTGTCGAAGATGGCGAGATGAGCTGGGAGCTTCCTGATGATGCCCCTAGTCCCAGTGATGACCTGGCAACTCAAGAGTTCTATGATCATCTGCAAACGGCAATATCTCAGCTTCCCGAAACTTTTCGCACCACAATTGTCTTGAGAGAAATTGAAGGACTGCCCTATGAAGAAATTGCCGAAATGACAGGGGTATCTCTAGGAACGGTAAAGTCCAGAATTGCCAGAGCTAGATTGAAACTTCAGTCGGTATTGCAAAAGTATCTTGATGAAGAGTAGATTATTAATTATGAAGCCTTTTCCGTAATGCCAGTTAATAAATAAATTCAGTTTTTTTACAACTTTTTTTACCACGGTGATGCCAAGATGCCATCCAGATTTGAAGATTTTGAGGATGATCAACCGATTCTCAACTCTAATGTCAACTTAAACCAAGAGATGGAATTCCCCGCTGATAGTTTTGAACTGATCAGCGCCTATCTTGATGGCGAACTATCGCCGACGGAGAGACATCAGGTACAAAAGTGGATCGATCAAGACCCTCAAATTAAGGCAATCTATAGCAAGCTATTGGTTTTACAAAGTCAAATTCAAGGCTTAGAAGCTCCCCCCCATCAAAAGACAGTGGGGGAAATTACCGAACAAGTTTTTCAATCCCTAGATCGTCGCCGTCGTCAGCGCCGACTTGTATTAGGTGGCAGTGCGATCGCAGCATCCTGTTTAGTCGCCATCACGGGCTTAATTTCAGGGATAATGCCTCCTAGTTTAAGACTCGCCCAGTCTCCCTCCCCAAGCAAGATTGTCCCTGGGATTGAGTCTAATGAAATTGAACCTAATAATGTGATGTTGGCTGTAGCTCTTAACAAACCCGCCATCAACATTCCCAAGTTAGTTGAGGGTTACACCAGCGAACAGCCATCCTCTACCAGAAATCAGATTTAGCTAACTTAATTTCCTCGGTTGGTAGCGATCGCCTTGCCCAAATTTATAATCATTCCAAGCCTTGATTTCAAGCTACTTGTCCATCCTTGAAAGGATTGGTTAAGGTTGAATATAGGTCAACATAGCCATCTTCCGACACAATCAGCGCCAAGCAGTTAACCTTGCGGCTCATTTCATCAACATAACGAATCGCCGAGTTATATCTCGCCCCCCTAGTAGAATTACCATTCTTGGAAGCTTGCCCATCTAAAATTACCCCAAAAGAATGAATGATTCCTTCTGGAGAGAGCAAAATTGCCCCATCCACGCTGGATAGATGAGAAATAATCCCTTGGGAGACAATAACTGGTTCAATTACCGTACTTTGGGCAGCTAATCTTTGAGTTTCTGATTCCGCCTCTGGGGTAATCACCAACATCGTACCGTGACGTTGTTCCACTGCCGCTTCCACTGCTTTAACCAATAAATTTACGGTGGTTGAATTAACCTGAAACAATTGCTCAACATGTTGGCAAAACAGTTGCCGATCAAATCGCGTTCTGGGAAGTCTTGCTTGGCGATATTTAACCCGCAACATGATGTTTTCTGCATGAACTAATTCCCAGGTTTGATGTTCAGCAAATCGAATTTCAAACAAATTCTCGCGACTAGGTTGATAGGTATCCAAAGGCAGTCCTAATCCCCAAACGGTTTCAATATCACAGAGTAAAGCCATCTTATTACTAGATACTTCCAAGAGCTTGCGAATTCCGCGATAATTGTAAATTTTAATCGGTGCTGCTAATTTAACTTTCGCGGCAATATCAGGATGATCTTTCTGACAAATAATTAATCTTCCCTCACTAGCCGCCCCCTCATAACGTTCTGCGGCGATCGCATTAGCAAAGGACAATAAATCAACTTTTTGCCATTGACTAATATGCACCTCAACGGACTGAAGCAAGGAATTGGCAGCATCTTCGATTACCCTCTCGGAATTACCCAAGGATAAAGTATTCCCCGCCGAAGAACTCTGTAATTCTAGTTCCCCCTCTTTTAATACCTGATAAATTAAGGCTTCCAAAAAACAGCGATCAATTCGATATTCCCGCATCGAAGGTAGTTCATGAGTTGCTTTATTGAGGAGATATTGACAATTAAAATCTTGCTGTTGAAGTTGAATCACTGTAAGAATCCAGTGATCGTTTTTTTGGACGGGCAAGCTACAGAAAGAAATCTGCGATCGCTGGCGATCATATTGCTGAAGAATGGATTGAATGGCAGAACGCAAGGCTTTGGGGTAGAGAGAATCTTTATGAGCCTGGTTGAGATGACTGGCACTCTTAAAAAATAGTTGTTCAGGATCTTGATCGAAGTTCTCTTTGGCGAGGGAAAATACTTGCTGAAAATCATCCGCCACAAAGCCACAATCTGCATGATGAAATAAGATCTGTGGGACACTTTGATCAGCGATCGGAATACCTACGACAAAAACATTCAAGGCGATCGGTAGCTCTAGAATTTGCAAAATACTTTCGAGCAGATTTTTGACCGCATCTTGAAATGTATGTTGCCAGCGCCACATAAACATTCTGGTTTGCATGAGGTGATTACTTCTAAAAGCTTTTAGCTCCCAGCTATTAGCCTAGCCAAAAAATAAGATCATTTAAAAAACAGCTTATCAAAAAAAATCCCCCAGGTACCAAACTGGAGGAATATTGATGTAACAGAGAGTATCTGTTGCATAGCTCTATCTCTTCTCTAATATCTGCTATTTCTTAATGGAAAAGTATGATCTTGATCACAAGTAATTGCGAGTTTGAATGCAAGATTAATATCTGCCCAAGCTACGAAGGCGCGATCGCTAGTAAAAAATACGTTTTAGATTATCCCTATTTATTTGCAAGATTCAATGATTTAATTTTAGGGATGAGATTACTCTGCTAAATATAACAATGACCTATGGAAGTTGAATGGCAAACGACCAAAAATTACACGGATATTATTTATCAAAAATGGCAGGGGATTGCCAAAATCACCATCAATCGCCCCCATAAACGCAATGCGTTTCGCCCCAAAACCGTATTTGAAATGTACGATGCTTTTGTCGATGCTCGCGAAGACCATAAGATTGGCGTAATTTTTTTAACTGGTGCAGGACCTCATACCGACGGAAAATATGCTTTTTGTGCAGGGGGAGATCAGAGTATTAGAGGTAAAGCGGGATATATCGATGATGAGGGGATACCTCGCCTCAACGTTTTAGATCTCCAGCGTTTAATTCGCTCCATGCCCAAAGTGACGATCGCTTTAGTGGCGGGTTATGCGATCGGTGGCGGTCACGTATTACATGTATTGTGCGACTTAACTATTGCAGCTGATAATGCTGTTTTTGGGCAAACGGGGCCCAAAGTAGGTAGTTTCGATGGTGGATTTGGCTCTAGCTATTTAGCTCGCATTGTGGGCCAGAAAAAAGCCCGAGAAATTTGGTTTTTATGTCGGCAATATAGTGCAGCGGAAGCGGAAACAATGGGTTTAGTTAATTGTGTTGTCCCTGTGGAGCAACTAGAAGCCGAAGGAATCAAGTGGGCGCAAGAAATATTAACGAAAAGTCCTATGGCGATTAGATGTCTCAAGGCGGCATTTAATGCTGACTGTGACGGGCAAGCAGGGATTCAGGAGTTAGCAGGTAATGCCACCATGCTCTACTACATGACAGAAGAAGGCGCGGAGGGTAAACAAGCTTTTCTAGAAAAACGAGAACCAAATTTCCAGCAATATCCTTGGTCACCTTAAAAATCAAGCTCAAAATCTAGATCAAGTTAAATATCTAGACAAGAACAAAAAAAATGCCCCTCAACTTGAGAAACACCTTAGATTTTAAAGTACGAAACTTATTTGTTAAATTCTTTCTAAATCACTGTAATTAACTCGTCGAATGTGTAGATTGAAATCAAACTAACAAATTCTGGTTGAAAGCAAATTATTCTTGTTTGGGAGCAGCCATTTTAGAATGATTACCTTCTATTCTGGCATCGATTTGCTGAGGAATTACTCTCTCAGGAGAATCCAGAGCAATCGAAGTTTCTAATTGCAAAATGTTCTCTAGCTTTTCTAAAGTAGTTTCAAAGGGAGGAGAGGCAAAATTACAAGCTTTCCAACTACTTTCGACTGGCACACCCAACATTTGGCAAGAACCGCCCCTGCGCCCCTCTGGCTCATAAAAGCGACAGAAGCGACAGGCAGAAGTTGAAAAATCAATTTTTTTCATTTAGGTTTTTTAGCTCGGCTTTTATTCAATTCCGCTACCTATATTCTGCTTTGTCTTCACAATCAAACTAATCCAATTCAAACGATTATCTAGCCTGGCTTTTAGTGATCCCCAGGTGGGTAATATATTTTATATTGTCTTTAGAATTGATTAATGAACGGAAACGAACAACCATAAAATAAATAAAAAAAAGTATCGAAAGGTACTTTTTCGTCAGTATTTTCTAGGAAATAGAACTTAAAACCCCTAGGGATCATTAATAAAGAATTCGATTTCCTTCAGATTCTCTTTTTATTCTTGTTCTGGAAAAGTTGCTGGACGATATTCCGCTGACCATTTCTGAGCCACACAATGATGGCATAAATTCCATCTGTTTAATTCTGCCTCAGAGATGACTGAGTTGCACTTAGGGCAAGTAAGAGTCGTTGCTAATTTCTGTTCCATGCCTCTCCGCCAACGTTGAGCAGCTTTTTTGGCCTGTTCCGCAGGAGATTGACTACTGTCTAGGTAATTCAGGGATTTATCTGTTTTTGACCCTTTATTTGCTTGCTGTAGGGCAACGACTGGATCTGGAACTATTTTAGTTTTCTGTTGAGTTTTTTGATGATCGCTAATTGTGAATAAAGCTGCTTGAGTACCTTGGGAATAAGTTGACTGATGCCATCCAGAGGAGGAGAAACGAATATCCTTAATCTCGTCTTTAATCTCCAAAATAAGCTTTCGCTGTTGATTGAGTCGGTTTAGCAGGGTGTATCTTTGAAAAGCAAGCTCCTGCGCCCTGGCAGCGCTAGAAGTCGCCACATAAAGTATTTGTCGGTTGATATAAAGCGGACGAGTACACTGGGCAGTTTGTTGATTAACTACCTGTGACCAACATTTCAATAGCTGACGATGGGCGCGAAATTTCTCCCAGCCAGGCTGGGATTCTAGCTGAGTCAGGATTTGTTCTACAGAATCGAAATGTGGAGACATAGGAGAGTTCGGAATTCGGAGTTCGGAGTTAAGAACTACTTAGCTCAATGTTTAAAACTCTAGCTTTGAGCATGGTCATGGTTAAATTGAAGTTTTTAAATCATTATCACCACATTATGGTTAACTTTTTTTAAGACATAATTTCGGTATTTATGTCTTTAGTTTATTAAGACAATCCAAAATTTAATCGCTCAATATAAATTATTGCAAGGATTGGCTTGTATTTCAAATGATCCCTTAAAAGTTTATGTCAATAGCTTTTTTACTTATTTGGTTACATCAGATCTAAGAATTATAAGCGAAATACAATTAGAGTCTTTTTAAAATGCTGCATTCGAGACATAACTATTTTGTCCAACTGACTTGTGTCTAATTAATTACAGAACTTAGATTGATTTTTAATGGTTTGCTGAATTAGGATGACCCCAGGTTAAAGAAACAGTTATAGCGAAGCGCTTTTCGTAAGCCAAACAAACTTATTAACCCGCTTACTGAGTCGTGGCATTGGAGCTGTGGTTTAATGACTTAATCTAAGTTAAGTAATTGAGTCTATAGCTCACAGAAGCAAACTGTTTTTTCAAGTCTAAATTTTGTCTCACTTAAGCAATATTAGGAAAATTAAAAAGATGGGAATTAACATCAACGATTTGAATCAAAGTCCTTTGGGCGGAGAACTGTTATCTGGTTCTGAGAGCATCATGGGCAACCTGCGGGTTCTTTCTGAAGAAGAATTGAGTCTATCTGGTGGCGGTGGTCACGGAAAAGGAAAAGGTAAAGGCAAAGGCAAAGGCAAAGGCAAAGGCAAAGGCAAAGGCAAAGGCAAAGGCGGTTATGGTAGCAGATCCTATTACCCTCATTACTAAGGATTGTAGATTTTGGATAGATACGTAACTATCCAACAGTCTCTACTGTATTTCTAGGGTTTTTATGACAACACAAAAACTCTATAAAAAGAATCTACATCCAAACGGTAGCCCTAAATTATCTAAAAAATGTTTTAAGTATTATGTCTTAGCGGTGTTTTAGTTAGTTATAAGGGCTTCCTTGTTTTGTATATTTGAAATAGTGAATTTAGCACAGCAAAAACCATACTTTGGCAGTCACGTTGTATTTTCTAGATCTAGTTTCTCTTAATAATTAATATTTATCAAAGTTTAGTTTGTTATGGGGTTAGTCCTAAGTGATGAAAACGTAGTAAGTTTTTTAAAAAAACAAAAGATTTGTTCTACAGATTTTCAACCTACAGCTCCAATTACTTGTAAAGCGAGTAGAAATTTCAATTTAGTTGTTCAATCAAAAAACGGCTCTAGTTTTTTGGTCAAGCAAGGGCGGGTTAATGCCCAGGGTAAAATTTCAGGCATGCTGGCTTTGGAGTGGTTAGTACAAAAGTTAATTAATGACTTTAGTGATTTAGCACCGATTCAACCTCTAATCTCAGAAGTTGTGTTGTTTGATCCATCAAACTCGATTCTGGTATCGGTTTTTTATGATGACTACATTGCTCTGGATGAATATTATAAAAATAATTCAGACTATCATCCTCAGATAGCTCAGATAATTGGGGCTAATCTAGGGCAAATTCATCGCTCAACTTATCAAAAGCCCGAGATCAAGAATCTTTTAAGTCAACACTTTGACTTGGAACGAGCAAAGAGACCACCGCATTTTATTAGAAAATTAAATAGTCTTAGTCCCAGCATTTTTAGTGAAATCTGTCCTGACGGATTAGATTTTTACAAGCTTTATCAACGTTTTCCCAGCCTTAATCAAGCGGTTCAAGAATTATATGATCATATAAAGCCCAGTTGTCTTACTCATAATGATCTGACTTTAGATAATTTCATTGTCGATCCTAAAGTTGATACTGACCTGACTAACATTGAGCCAGCACGAATAAAGATAATTGATTGGGAATCTATTTACTGGGCAGATCCAGCAGCAGATTTGGGAATGTTAGTGTCTCAATATCTAGGGGAATGGCTCAGTAGTTTCATTGCCGATCCAAATCTCGAACTCAACACTATTCTGGGTTTAGCCACTTGCCCTCTAGAAAAAATAACACCAAGTCTTAAAGGGCTTTTGCGAGGATATTTGGCTACGTTTCCCGAAATTTTAGCAGACAGACCTGATTTTGTGAGCAGAATTGTGCAGTTTGCTGGTATTGGCATTATTGATCGCCTTACTCACTACATTGAATATCATTATCCTTTTGACAATCAAGCCTTATGCAAACTACAAGTTGCTAAAAATCTACTTTGCAATCCTGAAAAAGGAGTTGAAATTGTATTTGGCAATCTGGAAGCGGAGTTGGGTAGTAGGTAGTAGGTAGTAGGTAGTAGGTAGTAAGTAGTAAGTAGTAAGTAGTAAGTAGTAAGTCAGTCTTGAAATCAATTTTTAAAATTTTTCAATTATGATTCCAGCGATCGCTTCGGTAAATCAAGCAGATTTAGCCAACCAACAACTCAAGTTTAAGCAACAGCTAGAAAATGTTGTCGCCAAAATTGCGATCGCCTCAGATTTCACCATTAGCTATGGAGATTTGAAGCCTGTAGTGGTTGAATCCAGGCTGAAAGACTATTTAAACCAAATTGCGACTGAAGACCTCAATCGATATCTAGCAGCTAAACTACAGAAATATATTTACTATATTTTTACTACTCACTTAGGCACGGAGTCACAGGACTCTTCCCTCAAAAAAGCGAACAAAGAAGCGAATTCTGATAGTTTGCCGAAGACCGATTATGTGAATAATGCGAATAAATGGTCTAAAACTAAATTTTATCAAGAGCTTTTGCAAAACAATCATGGTCAAGGTTATGAAGATCCTGATTGGTTGGTCATTGAGCAAATAAATGACCGATGGCACGTTACTAAAAATGATTTAACTTTGCACATTCAACCGAGGCATCTTGTCGAACCATCGGCAGAATTAGTCCCAGGAAAACTCGTATCCCTAAGAATGCCTCCCAGCTTGGTGGAGCGCGGTGTTTATATTGCTGTGGGAGATGTGGGTTCAGCAAATAATAGAAATGAGGTCAGTTCTACTGAAGACTCTGCAATTAACCAGCTATATTTCAATGTCGGAACTGAAGGGGCATTATGTTTGTTGGGTAGCTTAACTCAAAAATTGAATCAAGTCAGAGTTCCTTTTGATTTGAGAATCAATTATGACGAGACAGAATTTGACAGGTGTGATGTGGTGATTTTAGAGTTTAAAAATGACTTAATCTACTCTGTAGTTCAGACTACTTATCAAGATCACCAAACTTATTTTCGCCCAGAAATTCCTTTCTTTTGTAAATTTCTTGCTCCTGGTCTGGGGTTTGCCGAAAAACCGCGAAGCCCTAAAGGATTCGCCCTAACCCTAAAGGGTACCGCTTCGCATAAGGATTCGCTGAGTCCTTCGGACTTGCTTCGCAACCGCATCTCACCTGGAAGCGCGTCTGTGGGGGCAACCTCATCGCCAAAAGTTCATCAGGAAAATCTTGGTCAGCGCTGTTGTGGCATCATTGCTTTAGCGTTGGTTGAATTATGGCAACAAGAAAATTTGCCCGAAAACATCTTGAATGACAAAAATAACCAACTAAATAATAAATTGAACTATGTTCTCAATTACTTATCTGAAGAAAGAGTAGATATCGAACACCTTTATCTAAATTCCAATTAAATACATTACCCATATAACATCACTTTTTAAAATGCCTATTGAACCCTGGTTTCCCCTTGCTGTTTATTACGCAGATCTTGCGGATGCCCCTGAGCATAAAGATTCCCTAGTCTCAACTATTTTGAAACTGGAGGAAGAAAATGGTTATAAAAGAAGAATTGCTGAAGATATAGCCTGGACTGGGGATTTTCACGGGGTAGGGGCTATTCATGAAAATCCTCAATTTGCTTGGATTGTTAAGGAAGTAGAAACTCACGTTTTTCAATATCTTGAGGAGTTGGGAGTCGATCTCAGCAAGATAGATTTGTACATTCAAAGAGCTTGGCCGATTGTATCTCGCCAAACCCAGGCAATTCCTCCTCATGCCCATCATAATGCCCATGTCAGCGCAGTCTATTATGTAGCTGTTCCTGAAGATGGCAGCCTAAAATCTGGTGCATTTACCATTTACAATACGGCAAGTTTCAATGAAATTATTACAGGGATAGGAGATAAGCATACTAATGCCATTAAGCAGAGAAATCCTTTCAACTATGAAGAAGGATTTTATGCGCCGAAAGAAGGGCGGATCTTAATATTTCCCTCCAAGCAACGTCATGGAGTAGAAGCTAACCAAACAGGTGAAGTACGAATCTCTTTATCTTTTGATATTTTTATTACTTCTTCAGAGCAAGGCAATGCTGCTCTCCATGAATTTTTAGCTCCCTCTCCCAGGCAATGGAAAAAAATCGATTCTGATGCGACTAGAGTTGAATAGCTGACTGCCTGACACAATTGGCTTTAGTAGATCCGAAAATAAACCCTTAAATGCCCAGATTGGATATCATCGTATATTTCTGCTGCATTATATTCATAGAGTTTAACTGTTTATCAATAGAGGAACTTGTTGAAAATAATGTATTATAACTAAGTATAAATACTTGGAAGTTATGTGCTTTTAGAAATTTATAAATAAAACTTACCAAGTTAAAACTTAGTTACTGTGTCTTTGTCTGTTCGCTATTTGATTAGCTTGTAGACGAAGAGATTAAAATATAAAACATTTTTGATGGAGGGTTACTACTGTGGGCTATGAAGCTCAAGATTTAACAAGTCTCCTTGCCGAGATACTTCCTGAGAGTCTGCTCAAAAACTTGGATCACAGACATCGTCGCCGCTTAGAAATAATTTTGCGGAGCCATTTAGGTCAATCCCAAGTAGAGATTTGTTCTGCCCTGGGCTGCTCTAAAGATATGGCTCGTTACTGGATGGCGATCGCCAACAGACCAGCAAGTGATTCTTGGCAAGATACCTGCATCGGTAGACCCAAGATGGTTAACGATGAATATCTCCACCGTCTCCGAGAATTGGTCACCAGTAGTCCTAAAGACCACGGCTATGCTTTCCAGCGCTGGACAGCTAGATGTCTCAGCCAACACTTGAGCAACGAATTAGGAATTCAGATTAGCGATCGCCATGTTAATCGCCTACTGAAGCAAATGGGTCTATCCACTAGGGATTCTCACCAAACAAAGCCAGAGGAATCTTCCTCCAGTAAATCAGCATCAGGAAGAATTAAGATCCAAGACCTTAGCCCCTCAGCTTCATCTCAACTCAATGATTCATTATGGTGGTTTCAAAACCAGGTTTAGACCCAAAATTTATTCATCAGTCTTTAAATAATCTTTTTTCGACAGCCCAACTTGAGCAATTTCTAGCACAATTAGAGGTTATTGAGCCAAATCCAGGAGAGCTTTTTTGGCGTTTTGACGGTGGTTCAGGGGGAATTTTCCTAATTTTGGCTGGTAAAGTTAGATTAATCGACCATGATGATAATTTGATTGCTTCTGTGTCACGAGGATGGTTGGGGCAAATCAGCTTGTTTGCTGAACCAGGCTGGCAACCCTATAGTCTTCGAGCATCTTTGGACTCAAAGCTGGCTTATTTGGATGCCAATTCAGCAAGATCTTGGTTTGAGATTTGTCCTCAGCTTCAGGAACATATTTATGCTCAGGGAGAACAATGGGATTTACTGATGTTATGTCACCGAGTCAGTGGCTCAAAGTCCGTTGAAGATCTACTGCCAATTTTACCTTTATTAAACACAGCACAATTAGAGCCAGGAATTCTACCCCGTGAATTGGCTGAAAATAGACAATTGTGGCTCTTGTATCGAGGAGAAATGATTCACGGATCGGGTCTAAAACTAGCCCCAGGTCAACTTTATGATCGAGAATTTTTGCCGACTGAGGGAGAATGGCTAATTACCAAATCTACTCTACTTTATGCCCTGGAAAATAGTTCTGGAGGAGAAATTAAGGTCAAACCAGCAATCCCAAAAACTGCTAATGCTCCCCTTAAAATTGCTCCGCTCAAGACAGTAAGTTCCGAGGCGCAAGCTCCCCCCATCCAAACCGCCCTACCTTATTTTCCTAGTCCCCGAATAAAAATTGCTCACTGGTGGCAACAATCCTCAAAACAATATCCCTTTTTTAAACAACACAGTCATTCCGATTGTGGAGTAACTTGTTTGGTCATGATTAGTAAGTATTGGGGTAAAAACTTCAGTATCAACCAATTAAGGGGAATGGCTAATGTAGACCGCTCAGGGGCTTCTATTAAAGGCTTAATTACGGCTGCGGAATCTGTGGGTTTCATGGTCAGACCCCGCAAAGCAGATTTATTAGCGCTCCAAAGTCAAGAACTACCAGCGATCGCCCACTGGGAAGGAAACCATTATGTGGTAGTCTACCAAGTCACCAAACGGCAAGTAATTATTTCTGACCCTGCCGTCGGCAGACGGGTTCTGAGTCGCCAAGAGTTTGTCGCTGGTTGGACTGGTTATACTCTCTTGCTAACCCCAACGGCTAAATTTGAGCAAACCCCAGAAGCAAAGCCAAGTCTCTGGAAATATGGCAAAATACTCCAGCCCTACAAAGTAGTTTTACTGGAAATTTTTGCTGCTTCTTTGATCATTCAAATTGTAGGCTTATTCTCTCCCATATTCACCCAGATCTTATTAGATCGGGTAGTGGTGCAGCGGAGTGTTTCTACGTTAATTGCCGTAGGGACAGGGTTACTGATTTTCAAAATTTTTCAGGTAATAATTTCGACTCTACGGCGTTATTTGCTCTATCACACTGCTAATAGAGTAGATTTGTCGCTGATTGTGGGGTTTATCAGTCATACCTTTAATTTACCCCTAAACTATTTTGAAACCCGTTATGTCGGCGATATTACTTCGAGGATCAATGAAAATCGCAAAATCCGCAGTTTTCTGACAGGAGATGCCATCACAACAGTCTTAGATGTCCTCAGTTTGTTTGTCTATGTTGCTTTAATGTTTTGGTATAGCTGGAAATTATCTTTTTTGGCTTTGGTTGTTATCCCTGTCTTTGCCGTGGTGACAATTTTTGCCACACCGTTTTTAGTCAGAGTATCCCGTGAGAGTTTTAACGCCAGTACTAAAGAAAAAAGCTATCTCATTGAGGGGTTGACAGGGATTAGCACCATCAAATCGATGGGGGTTGAACAAACAGTTAGGTGGCGCTGGGAAGATTTGATCAATGAATCAATTCGGATTACTTTTTCTGGACAGATGATCCAAGAACGAGTGGAATTGTGTACTGCTTTGATTGAAACTACTGTTTCTAGCCTGTTATTAATTTTTGGTGTCTGGCAAGTAATTCAAAATCAACTGACTATTGGACAATTGATCGCTTTTAACATGCTGGTGGCGAATGTAATTAGCCCGATTAAAAGAATGATTACTCTCTGGAATAATTTTCAAGAAATTAGGATTGCCATTGAACGTACTGATGATGTGATTAATACCGAAGCCGAAGCAGGATTAGCGGGAGAGCATTTAGTTTCTATCCCCCCCATCAAGGGACGAATTCGGTTTGAAAATGTCACTTTTCGCTATAACTTAGAAAGCGAAACTAATACGATTGAAAATCTCAGCTTTGAAATTCTACCAGGACAAACAATTGCCTTGGTAGGGCGCAGTGGTTCGGGCAAAACTACTATTTCTAAGCTGTTACTAGGACTTTATGCTCCTGTTCAGGGAAAAATTACCATTGACGGCTATGACCTTAATAAAATCTCCCTCAAATCCCTCAGACAACAAACAGGAGTAGTGAACCAAGATACTTTCTTGTTCGGGGGGACAATTTTAGAAAACCTTACAATCGGTCACCCTAATGCCATTCAGGGGGCGATTGAAGAAGCTTCCCGCCTAGCTGGGGCAGCGGACTTTATTGAAGAATTACCCCTCAAATATGGCTCTCAAGTGGGAGAAGGGGGAGGATTACTTTCGGGGGGACAACGGCAACGGTTGGCGATCGCTCGTGCGTTATTGGGAAAACCTCGTTTACTAATTCTCGATGAAGCTACCAGCAGTTTAGATGCAGAATCCGAACGCATTATTCAAAATAACCTAAATACTATTTTAAAAAATCAAACTACTTTAGTGATCGCCCATCGTCTTTCTACCGTACGCAAAGCAGATTTAATTTTAGTCATGGATCGGGGGGTGCTAGTTGAAAGCGGTACTCATGAAGTATTAATGGCTCAAAGGGGGCAATATTTCCACCTCAATCAACAACAGTTAGCGATCGCTGATTAAAGGTAAACTCAAATTTGAAAATTATAAGAAGTTTTAAATTATAAAAATTAATTTAGTGATGAAAAAAATTGAAAATTATGACATCATTCCTGAGTCTAATCAGCAGCCAGAAATTACAATCTTACTGGTAGACGATCAAAGTTTTGCAAGGCGGTTTATTAGCAAGCAAATTCAAACTGCCAATCATCTTAAAATTATCGGAACGGCGCAGAACGGACAGGAGGCGATCGCTTTAGTCGAATCTTTGCAACCAGATGTAGTACTAATCGATTTAGAAATGCCCGAAATGGATGGGGTTAGCGCCACTGAAGTGATCGTCCAGCGTTTTCCTGATTGCAAAGTTTTGGTGTTAAGTTCCCATGAAGACGGAGAATATTTACAAAATGCTTTAAGAGCAGGGGCGATCGGCTACCTAATTAAGGGAAGTTCGGCAGAGGAGTTAACTAATGCGATCGCTTCAGTGCGCCAAGGGTTTACTCAATTAAGTCCAGGTTTATTGCAAAAAGTTCTTACCCCTGAAGTAGAGATAGTTACCGATGAAGTAGAAGTATCCCCAGCTACAACTAATGATCATAACTGGTCAGAATCTACCAGAGAAGGAATTGAAACCCTACCGCGAGTGTCTCTTAGGGCATTGCTCTACGTCTTGATTGGCTTAACCGTGGTCATGATTCCCTGGATAACCTTTAGCAAAGTAGATGAAATTGGCACAGCCAGGGGGAAATTAGAACCTCAAGGAAAAGTTGTCAGGCTGGATGCTCCTGTTACGGGGACTATTATGGCGGTTAAAGTTCGCGAAGGAGATAAAGTTACCCCAGGACAAAAGCTAGTGGAATTGGAGTCGGAACTAGTCAACTCGGAGCTTAATCAGCAACTAAGAAAGCTAGAAGGGCAACAAAATCAACTCAATCAACTAGAATTAGTTAAAAATCAACAGGCAATCTCACTGCAAACTCAAAAACAACAAAATCAGGCACAACAATTTGAAAAAGAGGCTTTAATCGCCCAAGCCAAAGAGAGTTTTTCCTCTCTCAAAGCCAACTACAGTAATCAACTAGCGGAAAAACAAGCTCAAATTGAACAAGCTCAAGGAGCAATTAAAGCAAGTCAGTCTGCTCATAAAATAGCAAAAATCAAGTGGCGCAAAGCGAGCGAAAAAATACCCCGTTATCAAGATGCTTATCAACAGGGGGGAATATCCCAAGATAGGCTAGCCGAAGCAGAACAAGCCGCTCAAGAAAGCAATGAGAGTATTAACCAAACTCAGGCTGAAATTTCCCAGGCTCAATCTCGCTATCAAGAGCAACAACAAGGCTATGGCAAATTACGTCAGCAGACAGCAGGGGAAATAAATCAAGCGGCTTTGCGTTATCAAGAACAGCAACGAGGGCTGCAATCGTTAATCGAGACGAATAATTTAGCCACTTTAAAAATTGAAGAAGAATTAAAAAATACGGGAGGGCAAATTGTCACCCTTAAAGGAGAAATTGCCCAAACAGAAAGTTTGATTAAAGGTTTTAATTATCAATTGCAGCAACGGACGATTTATACTCCAATTAAGGGGACAGTCTTTGAATTACCCATCGCCAAACCAGGAGCAGTGGTACAGCCAGGACAGACGATCGCCCAAATTGCTCCCGAAAATGTGCCTTTAGTGTTACGCGCCAGAATGAGTAGTAACGAGAGCGGTTTCCTCAAAGTTGGTTTACCTGTCAAGATTAAGTTCGATGCCTATCCATTTCAAGACTATGGTATCGTGTCTGGTCATTTAACTTGGATTTCTCCTGATTCAAGAGTTAGAGCGAGTTCATCGAGTTCGTCTACGTCGAGTTCCTCGGCAAGTAGTACGCCTGGAACCACTACCCCAGAAGAGTTTTACGAACTAGAAGTAAAATTAGCCCAGAACTATATTCAGCATGGCGATCGCCAAATTTTGTTGACTCCAGGACAAACTGCTGCTGCTGAAATTGTTATTCGTCAACGTCGCCTAGCGGATATTTTTCTCGCTCCATTTAAAAGTTTAAAAAAAGGCGGTATTCAGCTTTAATAGAGCAATAGCCTTTAGTTTTAGTCAGAATGCCAGAACAGATTTCTATTAGTCAAGAGGAAATTATTCAACAGTTAAAATTTTCTCGTCTAATGCCTAAGATGATTAGAGAAATTGCTAGTCGAAAAGTTATTAGTGAAACTGCCAAAGCTCAAAATATTGTCCTCAGCGAATTGGAGATACAGCAAGCAGCAGATAGTTTTCGCCTGCAAAATAACCTTTCTAGTTCTCAGGCGACTTTAAATTGGCTAAAAAAATATAATTTATCCCTTGAGGAATTTGAACAATTAATCTATTACAATTCCCTGTCTTTGAAATTAGCGCAACATTTATATAGCGATCGCGTTGAGTCTTATTTTTACGAACATAAACTTGATTTTACTAAAGCTGTCATTCACGAGGTAATCTTAGGGGATTTCGACTTGGGTATGGAACTTTTTTATGGCATTCAAGAACAAGAATTTAGTTTTTGGGATGTTGCCCATCAATATATTCAAGAGCCAGAATTACGACATAGAGGCGGCTATCGAGGTTGCTTAAAGCGAAATCAATTCAAGCCAGAAATCTCTATGGCAGTATTTGCGGCTGATCCGCCACAAGTTCTCAAGCCAATTGTCGTTAATAAGCAAACATATCTAATTTTTGTTTCGGAAATTATTCAACCAGAACTAGATAGCGAAATACGTTGTTCGATTATGACTGATTTGTTTAACCAATGGCTCAAAGAACAAATTAAACAAGTACTTTAACGCTACTCATGAAAAAGCTAAAAGCTAATTAGAAACAATTCCTGACCATTGGACTTTCTTTTCCCCAGTGCGTCGGTAGGAGAAAAATAAATCCTGTTCCTGGAATGTACAGTAAGGAGCGATCACAATTTGTGATGGATTAATTCCCAACTGTTCTAGTTGAATGTGATTGATTCTGGGGACATCTAAACGAACTTTTCCTGGTAGCTCATCTTCTAGGATTGGCGGGGAAGGAAAATGCTTAGGTTTATTCAAGATGGTTTCTGGTTTCAAGTCAGCATCAGCCATAATACTCTGAGCAACTTCAAGGGCTACCCATTCATCTACTTGATATATTTTCCCTGAGATGGCTGGCCCTATCGCTATACGTAGATCAGCTTTTTTACTGCCAAATTCGAGAAATCTAGCGATCGCTTGAGGGACGATTTTTTGCGCTGTCCCACGCCACCCCGCATGAATGGCACAGGCTTGTCCTGTAACCAAATCGCCAATTAAGACGGGAGTACAGTCAGCACTAGCAGCCCAAACTGATTGTTGAGGGCGATCGCTCATCACAGCATCAGCTTCTGCCAAGGCATCTGGATCGTTGGCTTGATGGACAATTTTGGTGATTTCTTGGGGAGTTAAAACCACCTTGCCATGAATTTGCTTGACTCGGTAGGCAGTAGTAGGAGATTTCCAAATGGACGTGAGTTCTTCTGGGAGGCGGGGATAAAAATCTTGGGTGAAAAAACCATGTTGCCAAGGAGAGAGTAAATCACAGGTGAGATAAGCCTGATCCTGCCAAGTTTGCCAATGCCATTGCTGATTCATATTTTTAGATACCCCAATAAAAGATTAAGGACTAGAGAGAGTAGAGCATAACACCTAAATAAAGGCGATTTCTCTAACTGCAACTCTAATCCTGTTTTTAAAAAGCTAGTAGCTAGTAGCTAGTGGCTAGTAGCTAATTAATTAGAATCAACCGCCACGTAGAACTTAGTATCTTGGTCATATCTCCAAGCAATTCCTTCAGGATCTTTGCTCATACTCCACAGTTCAAAATCTGGGTCAGATTTGCGTCTGCCAACTGTACTAGAATTTAGGTCGAGGCGTTTTGCTAGTTCAGCTTGAATCAATGATTGACCAGCATCAATAGACGCGGTGTGATCGAAGGTTGAACTATCTGTCTCGAAATCAGGACTAATGGCAGTTGTTTGGGGAGATTCTGCTTTGGTAATCAGGGCGACAGAAGATGATTCGGTTTCTTTAGCGGTAACGTCAGCTTCGGTTTGTTCTTGCTTGGCTAATTGAGCAATACCTCTAACGGATAATTTGCTAGAGTCTTTGCCAGCTAATTGGTAGGAATTTACCGCTGCTTCTGGTTCGCTATCATCTAAGATGCTGCCCAAGGCACTAGCGGTAGGAAAGTAGTATACTACTCCTTGATCGGCGACATTCTTGGGCTGAGTGCCATACTCATCACTTTTACGGGCGAGAAATGTCTTAGCGGCATGGGGGGTGAGGTTTGCTTTTACGGATAGGTCTACTGGAGTTACATAGCCTCTAGTTTCTTTAATTAGCTGATTAAAGTAAGGATTAACTTCTCCACACCATTTGTTCCACCTGTAGTCTTGCCAAATTTTCAACGCTACGATCATTGCTGCAATTAAGAGCAAAAATGGCCACAGCATATACAAAACTACAAAACCAAATGCCAAGGGAATGATGAGAACTAAAGCGCCAGCAGAACCATTATCTATTACTTTGACCGTCATAGTTGTGGTTGCAATTGCGTAGATTTATATGTTGCAAGATTATATTGCATAAATTCGTCTTTCTGCAATATTAAGGCAAATTATGTTGCATCGCACGCAACTCGATGCAACTTTATACAAAAATACAGAGAAATATTTTTAGACTGCAACGGCTGAAGTTGTTACTCCAAGTCTTTTTAGCATCATCTTGCGCCCTGCAATTGCCAGGGAGTCATCTAGGGGAGACAAGTTTATTTCTGTTGCATACTTTTGTTGCAAAGCTTTTTTGATCAGCCAATCGGCGACAAAATGGTTTTTAGGGAGTAGTGGCCCGTGGGCATAAGTAGCGATCGCATTTTGATAAAAAGAACCAGCGGTTTGGTCTTCGCCATTATTACCATAACCCTTAATTACCTTCCCTAGAGGCTGTACTCCCTGGAGATAAGTTCTGCCACCATGATTTTCAAAGCCAATCACCACAGGCGGTTCACCGATCATTGCCTTTAACTCGGCTGCAATGGGAGTGGCAGTAATTTCAAACACTAAGTTACCAATACAGCGCTGGGCATCAATACCTGGATGTTGACTTACCAGATCCAAGACTCCTAAGCCTTCAATTCTCTTGCCTTGAGCAGGTTCATAATAATGACCTAATAGTTGAGGTGAACCACAGGTAAATACCCCTGGTGTACCCTGGTCTAGTTTTGCTTTTAGAGCTTCAGCTTTTGCTCCTTGCAAATCCCGCATCACAATTTCTTGCTGGCGATCCTGTGCGCCTCCCCCGACAATGATATCTATCCCCCCAAATGCTGCTGCGTCAGTATCCCGCGTCAGAGGAACAATCTCGACCTCAATATCTCGCCATTGACAGCGCCGTTGTAAACAAATAACATTACCGCGATCGCCATAGGTACTCATTAACGTTGGATACAACCAGCCAATTACAATTTTCATGTGTCGGTAATGTCAGTAATTAAAGTTAAACGGTAACAAAATCTAAGTAGTTCTAGCTTATTAAAACGGCAACTAGCAACTAGCAACTAGCAACTAGCAACTAGCAACTAGCAACTAGCGAGAAGGTTATAAATTAGCTCTTGAAATTTAACCTGATTTTGAAGAAAATGTTAAAAATAGCTAAACTGAATTATTGTGGACTTACTGGTATGTAGAGGCATGTTTTTATAGGCGGATTTGTCTGATATCTACCTGTTTACTGTTGTTTTGTACCCAGTTAAGTTAATTAAAATCATTGAAGCAAAGTATCTAGTATGAGCGCCACCCCGACAGTCACAAAAGAGAGAGCTGGTCAGACCATCAAGCAGCACTATCCTAACTATAAAATCATTGTTTTAAACGACGATCACAATACTTTTCCCCATGTAATTGAATGTTTACTGAAATATATTCCTGGGATGAGTGGCGATCGCGCTCGTGAATTAACAGATCAAATTCATTTTGAAGGACAGGCAATGGTGTGGGTTGGACCACAAGAACAAGCGGAACTATATCACCAACAGTTGAACCGTGCAGGATTAACTATGGCCCCCTTGGAACCAGGTTAAGCTGAAATCACATTTTATCTTCTTCCAAAAGAAAACCCTCGCTTTTATTGCGGTCAAAAGCAAACACAAGTTTGTTACAAAATACTAAGTAAATCGCTTAATTAGGCATACTTTACGAAGTACTACAGTATTAAAACATTGTAAACCAAGCTTTTGGAGCAAAAAAAATGCAGATCATTGAACCGAACAATATCATTGATAATGCTAACGATAGCGGACTTGGCTCCCCAGGAGATTCCGTGGTCTTGAGTGGAGAAATCGAGTCCACTTCAGATGTAGATTTAGTAGAATTTGAGGTAGAGACAGGAGATGTAATTACCCTTAATATTGAGGCAGTAGAAAATGGCTCTCAATTAGATTCAATAGTGCGAATATTTGACTCTGCTGGCAACGAAGTCACTTTTAATGATGATAGTCCTGGCCCTTTTGAAAACTCTACTCTTGATTCTTATCTGGCATACACTAGTAACGTTGCGGGAGGGGAGTATTATGTTGGGGTAAGTGGTTATTCCAATTTTAGCTATGATCCAGATATAGAGGACTCTGGCGACGGCTTTAGTACAGGAGAATATGACCTAGCTGCCAGTGTCTTTAATGGAGTTCCTGGTACGGACAGCACGGATAGGTTGAACGGAGGGGCT
>Ga0114940_10000287_pt1 | contig 27157 bp, 23 predicted proteins | sample ColdCreekSource_FD_87195 | JGI IMG/M metagenome (GOLD analysis project Ga0114940, IMG submission 87195) | Groundwater microbial communities from Cold Creek, Nevada to study Microbial Dark Matter (Phase II) - Cold Creek Source | ecosystem: Environmental > Aquatic > Deep subsurface > Groundwater ... | reverse complement strand
TCGTTCTTTTCTCTCCACCGCATCTAAGCAGGGTTTTAACCTGTTAGAAGTGATTACTGCCGCACTCCAGGATAATGTTTCGGTTTTTCTGTTCTCCGATCTTACTAGCTAGGCAGTTACAAAAAAACTAAGATTTGGTAATATTTTCAATCGTGGACTTAATCGTGTTGCCCACTTCTTTGAGCTTTTGCCCGACAGGATGTTGTTCGTTGAGAAAAACGCGAGCGCAATTGCGTCCTGGCATTCCTGAAATCGAACCACCAGGGTGTGTACCAGCCCCAGTTAGATAAAGTCCTTCGAGGGGAGTTTTGTAATTAGCAATTTCTGGCAAGGGGCGGAAAAACACCATTTGATCGAGAGTCATATCAATGTGGTAGTAGTTGCCTTTATATGCACCCAGACGTTCGCCTAATTCGGCTGGACTTTCGACGCGACGGGCAACGATCGCATCTTTTACATTGGGTGCATAGTCTGCTAATTTATTGATAACGCGATCGGCTACTTGATTTTTTAATTCATCCGTCCAACCTGTACCCTTCAAACCAGTCCCTTCTTTACCTGCAATTTGATAGGGGGCAAAAAACTCAATCCACAAGGTATGTTTGCCATCAGGTGCCATAGTCGGATCTAAGACGGTGGGTACGTCGAGATACATTGAAGGATTTTCGTCGGGAATTTTGCCCATTGTGGGTAAGGCGTGGGCTTCTTCGACATGACTTACTGAGTCGGCGATTAAAACTGAACCTATTAGATATTCGTCTTTGTGGTCATGGTGTTCAAAACGTGGTGCTTCAGATAAGGCACAGTCGATTTTAAGAATAGTTTCATTATTGTTGACAATTCGCCGCTTGAGTCGTTCGTGTAACTCAGGTGCTGCTGTATCAGGAACCATTTGCATAAACAATCGTTTAGCATCGATGTTCGAGATTACCGCTTTATTGGCGCGATATTCTTCGCCTCCTGCGACCCTTACACCCTCTACTTTTCCGTCGTTTCCAATTAAAACAGATTCCACGGAGCGATCGCATAAAACGACTCCACCCTTATATTGTACCAGATTCAGCAAAGCTTGAGTCAATGCTCCAGTACCACCGCGAGGTCTTGCCATGCCTGGGTTGTGTCTCATTGACATCATCATTGAACCAATACCGATGGTTTTCTGGGAAGGAGGCGCACCAAACTCCGAAGCTAGTCTAGCTAAAGGAGCGCGCAGAAACTCAGAATCAAACCAATATTCCAAACTATCTTGGGGAGAAGTAAGCATGGTGCGGATCAAATCCAAAGTTTTATCGACACCGCCCAGGGTAGATAAAAGGTCTTGGATGTTTTTAAGTCCGTAGTTACCAGCGATATCGATAAGTGATTTAGGTGGAGCGTTGAAAATAGCAGTAATTCCTCTAGTTAGCCGTTGCCAAAAATCGATAAATTCGGCGTACTTTTCGGCATCTCTTTGATTGAAGCGAGCAATTTCTGCACAGGTCTTTTCTACGGATTTATGAGCTAAGAAGTATTTCCCATCGGGATGGGGGCAGAAAACTACAGGGTCGCAAAAGAGATATTCCAAGCCATACTTAGTTAGTTCTAATTCTTCTACTACAGGCCCGAGGTGAATAAATTCGTGATCGATCGCACATAGATTGAATTTAAAGCCAGGTGCTTCTTCGGGCATAGCTTCTTCAGTTGTCGCACCGCCGCCAGGAATTGGGCGTTTTTCCAGCAACAGGACGCTGTAGCCTTCTTTAAGTAGATATGCGGCACACACTAAACCGTTGTGACCAGCACCGATAATAACAACATCGTAAGCTTGCATTTAGCTAAATTTTTAACAATAAACTGACTAATTTTTTCGATCCTATAAAAATTAGATCGATACTTTATCTGTCATAAGAAAGAACCCTTCTAACTAGTGAAATAACTAGTAAAAGCTGTTAGCTATTAATAGCAGTACATAAAGAGCAAAATTACATCTACTTTATTTAATGAATATTTATTTGCCTAAAAGTAAAAAATTTCTATCTTTATAGGGAAGAAAAGTAGTATCTAAGTTCGCACAATACGGATAGACACTTCATCTAACGAAATTTGATGTTACAAATTGCTGCTTGGGAAAAACCTGCGCTTAAAGCAGGGCGGATATATGGTGCGAATTTAAAACCATTAGTTCACCAATTACCTCGATTAAGCTGTGAGATTTGCGTAATTGTTCCCGTGCGCGATGAGGCGGAAAACTTAGAAACGACACTTTTAGCTTTGACAAATCAAGTCGATCTAAATGGTCAGCCGCTAGATAAGAACCGCTATGAAATTATAGTTTTGGCGAATAATTGCTCTGATCATTCAGCAGAAATTGCCAGAAATTTTGCTCGAAGTCAGCCCAATTTAGTCCTTCACGTCGCGGAGATTACGCTAAAATGCGATCGCGCTCATATTGGGTGGGTACGGAAAATTTTGATGGATGAAGCTTATCGCCGATTTAAATCTATCGGACGAGATTTTGGCGTAATTGCTTCTACTGACGGAGATACACGAGTTGCTCCTACTTGGCTGGCTGCAACTTTAGCAGAAATACACGGCGGTGCCGATGCTGTTGGCGGTCGAATTATTACGGAGTCTGTAGAAAGACAGACGTTGGACAACTCTACGAGGCTATATTTTCTTCGCTCTGTTGGCTACTCCTATTTAATTTCTCAGTTAGAAGTTTATCTCGATCCTGACACTTTTGATCTCAATCCTCGACATTATCAGCATTATGGGGCTAGTTTGGCTGTAACTGCTCAAATGTACGCTAAAGTTGGAGGCTTGCCCCCTCTACCGTCTTCAGAAGATGTTGCTCTTTATCAGGCTTTGATGCGCTTTGATGCTCGTTTTCGCCACAGCCCGACGGTACAAGTAGCTACCAGTGCCAGAGTCTTAGGCAGGGCTAAAGCAGGACTGGCAGACCGCTTGGCTGAGTTGAAAGTTATGGGGCAAAAACATCAGTCGCTATTGGTAGAATCCGCTTCTTTACTAGAAGCTCGTTTTCGTTTGCGTCGTCACCTGCGTGATTTATGGCAAAGAAAACAACAAGGCATAGCTGTTTCACCCAAGCTGGTAATTATTCTGGCTCGATTTTTGGATATCGATCGCGATTTACTGCTAGAATTACTAATGCGATCGCCAACTTTTGGGCTATTAGTAGAACAGATAAGATATTATCAGCAAAATAAGCAAAAATTTGCTGATAACTGGCAAAAAGTAACGATTCAACAGGCAATTGCTGACTTACGCGGTATGGTTAAGAAATTTTCTAAAGTTAACTACTGTTTTTTAAAACAGCAAGAACTTGAATATATTTTAAATTTAAATTCGCTCGAACAAATCCAGCCGATACTTCTCTTGCCGCAGTCCTTTTAGATGTTGCAGTCTCGGATCATTTAAGGCTAAAAATGAGTCGTGAACTAAATCCCCAGTCAGGGGATAAGTAGGCACGGGCAGCGTCCAGTGAACCAAAAGTAAATGACCGCCTATTTCTAAATGTTCGATAATTAATTGTTGAGTTTTCTTTAAATCGTCCCAATTTAAGTAATAACCGACTTCCGATAGCACGGTTAAATCAAACATTTCGTTTGGATAGTCTTGGGGTACTTGAGCAATTTCAAAGCGCACTTGAGGCAAATTTTGACATCTGGCGATCGCACGTTGTTGAGCTATTTCTGAAACATCAACTGAAAGCAGAGAATCGCAGTGTTGTGCTAGTAAAGCGGTCAATACGCCAATTGAGCCGCCTATTTCAAAGGCATTACTATAATAAGACTTGGGCAAGGCGTTAATAGTTGTCTGGTATTTTTGGGCTTCGTAATCACTCGTTTCAAATTTCCACGGATCGGGATTGGTTCGATATAGATCTTCAAAATAACTTGGCGGTAGAGAATCTTTAGGCTTGTTCATAAGTCTACTTCTATATATATTTCCCAAGGTTGAGTAAAATTTTGCAGCATTTCAGAAGTTAGACGAAACCCCTCAGGGTCGTCGTCAATTAAATCGCTAATTTGAGAGCGATATTGTGCAATCGCATTTTGTTTCAAATTTAAAACGCTGTTAATATCCAATCGCCAAGCATTCACCGATTCCGAAAAGTTACGCCTTTGCTCTGTATCCCAATCCCAAATCGGATATTCAATTAGTCGTGGCAATGGTAATAAATCGCGGCTGGTTACTTGAAGCAATTCCCAGCTAGCGCGATGATCCGGGTGTGGATCGTTGCGCCAAGGCAGAAAAATTAGTGAGGGTGCAATGCGGCTAAGATAATTACGACAAAGTGCGATCGCATTTTGCCAGCTTGGTTGCTCTATGGTCGGTACTGCGCCATCTGGCAAAGCCAAAAAAGTTACCGCTTCGGGTTTGACTCCTAAAATAGCTAAAGCAGCCAAACTTTCTCGTTCTCGCAGTTTTTTTAAGGCAGGTGCGGGATAAGTTAGGGAGTTAGGATGGGATTTCGTGCCATCGCTAATAATTAATACCTCTACAGGTAGATTTAATTGACACAAAAGTGCAATCGCACCTCCGCAACCGAGAGTTTCATCATCGGGATGGGGCGCGACTATCAAGATAGGCAAATTGCTGTTTATGTTGCTCAGTATTTCAATTTTCAGCAGAGGTAAAGCGCTCGGAGCGCTTAAAGGTTGGCTAAAGTTAACTGCTCGACTCATAACGACCAAAGCTTTTGAGCAGGGACTGTTTCCGAGAGAACGTATTGCCCGACATTGGTAATAGCTGCATCAAAGACTGGTTGACGCAGATACAAACTTAAATCCCTAATCAGGCGTTCCATCGGTTCGGGTGGCAGCAAGCCCAAAGTACCAATCGAGCGTTGACTAAGTTGAATTGTATCCATACAAGTCTGCTCAATTGACGTTCGTACCATGTTGGCATAAGCCACTAGTTGGGGACGTTGCTGAACAAGTAGTGATTTAAGTGAAGCCCGTTCGTGGGAGTCTTCGGGATAACCACCGAATATAGGTGCGTACTGCTCAACCATTTGCGCCGCACCCTGAAGCCAAAGCTTACCGCTTTCAATAGCGATCGCCATTTTGCCCAAGTGCTCTTGTTGATGGGTATGTTCGCAGCGATCGAGTTTCTGTAAATACGAACGGGTAGCATTAAATAAAGCCTCAGCACCGCCAAGCTGTACCGCAGCAAAACGAATTACGCCACCACTCAACCAAGGCTGTCGAAAATAATCACCAGGTTTACCGATTAAAGATTGTTGTTCTAGTTCAACGCCAGTAAAATCTACTTTATAGCTGACGGTAGCCCGCATTCCCGATGGTTGCCACCAGTCAGGATCGACTATAGTTTCCACCTCATCCATCGGTACGATGCACATTTGCCAAGTACCATCGGGCAATTTACCATTAACAAAAGGACGCTCGACATAACCGCAGCCCGAACAAAAAGTTTTACTGCCCTCTAGTCTATATTTACCGTTATCCTGAGAAATAATCTTTACTCCATCTGTTGCTTCAGCATTCCAGACCCCGAATATCTTTTGGCACGAGCGAGCATCGGCGGCATATCTTTCTATTTGCTCCGTCGTGCCAAAGGTTTGAACTAGTTGCAAAGCGTTAGCGTGACCTTCGTAAATCCGTCCGATCACCAGATTACCCAGTCCGAGATCTTTAAGGAGTAATAAAAACTCTCCAGTATGAAGGGTTTCAAAGCCCAAACCTAGTCCGCCCAACTGACGGCTTAGAGGTGCTGTTAATAATCCTGCTGCGGCGATTTGACGAAATTCTTCAACGGGAAAAATTCCTTGTTTATCAATCAATGAAGCATTAGCCGCAGCGTAATCAGAGATTTCGCTAGCTTTCTTAAGCAGATTAGCAATAGATAGGCTTTGCTTTTGAGCCAGGATAGGCGTTGGAGGAAGTTTAGTAGTAATTGTACTTACTCTCCTAATTTATTTTATTACAATCGTACATTTTTAATTTTGTTAACAGATTGGATTTTTGTGCCTCTATCTTTATAGCTACTTTTTAAAATGATAGATATCATTTTATTGCCACTAAGATAGACACGGACAATATCGTCAATCCTCAAAAAAAATAATGATATCTTGACTTTTAATTCTGTCTTTAATTATTTCGTAGTACAATTTATTTCTTCGATTCATTAATCTCAAAACATTTATCCTTTTTCCTCTTCCCTTGTTGTTATATAGTCCTGGTAATTTTTATCTTTCCATTTAGTAAACCAGTTATATATGGTTTTTCAACTTGACTTTTATGTTCACAGTAAGCATAAATCAAGTTTTCAATTAATTATATTATTAATAACTTAGAAAAATAGGCTGATTATAGATAAATTAACCATAGATTGATTGCTTAAGTTTCTATGCTTTACGAAATACTTCCCACCGACAATAATCAAATTGTTAAAAGCGAACATAATAGAGAAATTTTGCTTTGTGTAGACAACTTAAGAGATCGCATTTGGGCTGTTGGTATTCCATCTTGGTTGTTTGGAATTAGCGATCGCGCGATCGCAATCTTTACCGATGACTACATATCTATTTTAAAAATTGTACAATTATTTATCGCCTTTCTCTTTTTTGCCAGTTGGCTTTATTTGAAACCAGAAATAAGTTTGGATGATTCTGATGAAAAAGAAGAAAGCTATCAACTCGATATCGAATCAGAGCAGCTAGAAATATATAAAAGTATAGTTGCCAATAGAATGATCGATCTACAAAAACAGCACGCGATCAAACAGGATTATATTTTACCCTTTCCTTATCAGTGCCAACTTTATCATTTATTGAATTTAAAGCATTTAGAAACAATTCATAGCTTTAGTCTCAATAATTTGAGAGTTGTCAACGTAAGTCATACTCAGACTACAAATTTCGGAGGAATAATCGGATTTCAAACAACTTTGGATTCACCTGTTAATATTTTACGAATTTGGCGACAATCCCTAGTCGAGGTAAATCTAACCTTGCACACTCCTTACACTATTGAACTAAATATCCCAGTCTACAACGATAAACATATCACCGTAATGTTTAACGCTATTCCTCTAACTAATCATACCCATAGACTATTGATCGATATCTACACTAATCTCAAAGGTCCCAAACCTATACTGCAATGGGTATTACATCTAGCATCTAGTTTAACTTTGTTTGAAGATTTACCCTATCTACGCAAACTTGCCGAAAGAAACGCCCATCGTTTAGCTGATTTCAATAGAAACTCCCATTGCCAAACTATGTGGTTATATCAACGATTTGTTGATTTGTATGGTCAGAATCAAGCACCTGCACAAATCTATCCATCTCAAATAGATAATGCCAATCAATAGCGTTGTTTAATTCGCTATTCAATAACCAAAAAAAATTACAGATAACAAAAAGCCTCTATATTTCTATAGTTTATTTAAGATCTAAGAAAAATACCAGGAGTGAACAGTGAAAAAGTCTATATCGCTCAAAAACAAGTCTTGAGATAGATTTTATCATAAAAATTATTAGTAACTATCTTATATATTGTGAATTTTTTGTAATGCCAAAAAAACTTGATTGTCTATTGCATAGATAGGATTAGAAAATGGGATTAAAAATATGTTCAACAGTCAATCATCTGAACGTTTGATACAAGACCTAAAGCTGGCTAATTTTTCGCTTATATTGAGAACTGTAATTTGGTTTATTGGAAATTTAGCTTGGTTATTCGGAATTTTAGATAGAAGTATCGCAGCGCTGGCTGATCGTTATTTGTCTGCGAGCGATGCGGCGCAAATAACGATCGCAACTTTCTTATTTTGGTGCTGGCTATTTCTAAAACCAAACTGGAAAACTAAGAATAGAATTCGCAATTAAATGCTTTCTCAACGATAAATTATATCTTCAGTCAGAGAAAAAGAAGAGTTAGTTTTTAAGCCTTAATGTAGATTTTATTTAGTTTGATAATCGATAAGGTAGTTGTAGTTTAGAAAGAGGAAATTTTGATCGTGCAACATTCTAATTATTCTACTAATTTACTACCCAAAATTATTGGCACTGGTATTCTTTCAATTAGTATGGCAGTTCTGCCCCTAACTTTGCCCGCTTCAGCGCAAGTTAATACGCCTGGAGTTGACCGCGAAGATGTAATTGAAGAAGACGCTTATGAAGATAACAATTCTGATTGGGGCTGGCTCGGTTTACTTGGTTTAATCGGTCTAGCTGGTTTAGCAGGCAAAAAGCGGCATCAAACCATTACTACTACCACTACTCCTCCTCACGATGCTACTCCATTAGGTCGCCCTGGCTATAGAGAATAGAGAGTAGAACAAGTCACCAAAAGATGGATATTTACATTCTAATTCTGCTTGTCATCGGCTTACTTTTGCTGACAATAACTCTAGGTTCGGGTTGGATTGGACGCTTACCTCTCTCTTACGCTCTCATCTATCTTTTAGTCGGCATTTTTTTGGGTCAATACGGCATCGGGTTAATTAAACTGCGTCCTGATGCTGAATTTCTGCAAAGACTGACGGAGTTAGTTGTCATCGTCTCGGTATTTAGCTGCGGACTGAAAATGAATCGCCCGTTGAGATTAAAAGCTTGGCACAGTCCAATCCGCCTACTTGGTTTGTTGATGCCTATTTCCATTTTCATCGTGACACTTATCGCTCACTGGCTTCTGGGGATGGGCTGGGGTGCTGCGGTTCTACTAGGAGCTATTCTGGCACCAACCGATCCAGTTTTAGCCTCAGAAGTTCAATTAGCTCACGTTGACGATCGCGATGAGTTACGTTTCGCTTTAACTTCAGAGGGCGGTTTAAATGATGCTTTAGCCTTTCCTTTTGTCTATTTTGGCATCTATGCACTCAAAGATAATAATTGGCAAAACTGGCTTAAAAATTGGGTAGCAGTCGATATAATCTGGGCGATCGCTGCGGGCATTGTCATGGGTGTAGTAGTGGCAAAAAGCATTGTTTGGATTGAGCAACGCGTGCTAAAACGACAATCCGCCGAAGAATTACTCGAAGATTTTATCGCTTTCAGTACTATTTTACTGGCTTACTCTTTGACAGAACTGGTTAACGGTTATGGTTTTGTTGCCGTGTTTGTCGCGGGCTGGGTTGTACAAGATAGCTACAAACGCGATCGAGAAAAACATATATCTCAATTAGAGTTTATCGAGCAAATTGAAAAACTGCTAGAAATAGGAACTATTTTAATATTAGGCTCACTGCTCTTGTTTGAGCCGATGGTTAAATATGCAGGACAAGCTTTACTAATAGCTGGCTTATTGTTTTTTGTAGTTCGTCCCATCGGAGTTTGGCTAAGTATGCTTGGTTCGCGTGTGCCAAGTTCAACTTTATGGCTAATGAGTTGGTTTGGTATTCGCGGTGTCGGCTCTCTCTATTATCTGACTTATGCTATGGGTAAAGGTTTAAAAGGAGAAACGTCCGAACAGATTGCTTGGATTACTTTTACTACGGTTGTACTCTCGGTAATTGTCCATGGAATTAGTGCTACGCCTTTGATGAAGTGGTACGAACGGCAATGAACAAGCTCTTAGCTATTAGCTTATTTAAGAAACTCATAGCTGGGAGCTAAGTACTTATTAATAAATGTTGAATAAGACTCTCAAAGCACGAAGGGCTTAAGTTCGCTATTACTCCACTGCTTTTGAAAGCGTTCGACTACAAATGGTCTAACCACAAATTGGGGAGGTGTGCCTGGGCGCACATCAATGCGTATAAATGAGTAAGGACGGCGCTTTTTCGAGCCGCGACCGCTGCGCCCGACAAATAAATGAGATCGCGCCACCACCCTCTCTTCACTATCTGCAAAAGTTTCTAACAACTCAGAACCCTCTTCTCGCTGACGACGGAGACTATAACCGCTCCCTCCACAAACTATCCAATTCAAATTAGAGTCAGCGTGTCCAGTATCGAAAGTTTTAATATGTTCCAAGCAATGAGCATGACCATTTAAAATCAAATCTACTAAAGGGCGATCACCACTGAGCGCGCCAATAGCAGCAGCTACATTATCCAGAACTCTACGTAAATGATGGCGAACAACTAAGGTTTGTGCCTGATGCCACTTTGTTGCTTCAGTTACATAAGGTGGATGATGAAAATAGATAACTCTGCCCCGAACTTTAGAAGTATTCCAAGAGTTAATTAATTGCTCCTGTAACCAGTCTAATTGCTCTATGTCAATTGCTGGCGCAGTCTGAGTTTCTAACTGCTTATTAATGTCGAGTATAATCTCATCAATTTGCTCCATTTTTGTTTGCAAATCGTGGAGTTGTTCGGCATTGTCGGGATTAAAAAAGTTGAGTCGAGCGATATCTTGTATGATTTGTCGCTTTTCTTGATCTAATTGAGAGCGACGTTCTTGTAATAAACGCCGATGTGTTTCCCCTTCGGGAGTTTTGGGAATGGGTTGAGGCGCATTAAAAGTATTTGAATCTAGGGCAAAAAAATCGATACCGCCGTAGCGAAATGTATAATAGCGATTTGGTAGACGAGTAAACTCTCCTGGTCGATAGCGCAAGCAAGAGCCTGTAGCAGTTTCGGCTGTGTAGTGTCGCTCTAGATGGCGAAGGAGAAGCTCTTTATTTGGGAACCGATTTAAGCAATCTAGAAAAGCCTGGGCATATGCTTTACCTTGATAAGAGCCGTGCCATCCTATATCAAAATCAAGCCCTCGCTTGACTAAGCGACGTAGTGGTAAAGTCAAACCAGTAAAAAATCCTCCAAGACGGTTAAAGTCGTAGTAATCGTGATTGCCTGGAACAGGAAGTATGGGATGATTAAAGAGCATGCGATCGTAAGCAATTTGACTAGGGCGATCGCCATTTACTAAAAATTCTTGATATGGTTTGATGAAGTTATCTAAATAATATTCACTCGATCCTGCTAAATAGACAACATCACCTGTATGCAACACAAAACGGCAGCTATTTAGATGTGGTAGCATTTGCTCTGCTACTTGACGTTGGGGATTATATCTTTGCTGCGCTCCTGCACCTGTATCGCCAATAACGAGGAAAGAAAACTCTGAACTTTCGCTTTGACCATCATCCAGGACAAATCGCGTTTGATCGATATTCTTTTCGACAATTATAGGTTCGCGCCACTTTATTCGCTCGTTCATCTGGCGAATTTTGACTGGAATAGGCGGATCTGATAAAAATTGCATCTATGAACTACTCTTTCTCAAGTTTTGACTAATCTCCGCCCTTCGCTTGATGCTCAGTATCACTCTATTCAAAAGAGGCGCTTGTTCTGAACCAGATTCAGAAACTTAAGCGCCTTTGTAGGTTATTAAGTGTGTATTTTACCCTTTGATTCTTATCTTAATTAAGATTAAGATGGATCGCTAGTTGTATCTAATGTATCTTCAGCAGCTCTTCGAGTAGCCTTAGCTGTGTCATTTGCTTTATTTTGCAATGTATCAGAAGCATCTTCAGCAGTTCGCGCAATATTTCTGGAAGCTTTTTCTAGATTGTTTTTGGTAGTATCTATTCCTCGTTGAGTACCCTGAGAAATATCTTTCTTAAACTGCTCGGTTCTTTGAGCAACATCTTCCTTGATCTTTCCTAAAGCTTCACCAGTGTCATTTCTTTGTTCAAGATTTGTTCTGGCTTGGTTAACAGCATTGTCAGCTTTTTTCTGCATTTTGCGATCGTCTAAACGAGTATCGTCGTTGTATTTATTCATTCCTCCCTGTTCCGGTTGATTGGCATCATAGTAGTCATAGTTAGGTGTTGACCGAAGATTTCCACTAGAAGAAGCTTGAGGTGGGTTGGCGTTACTGCAAGCTGTGCTAATTAAAAGTATAAATCCTGCTAGAAAAACAACTAGGATTCTGCTGAATTGACTTATTAATTGATTTAGTTTATTCATGTTGTTACTCCATTAATTTTTTAGATTGTATGCAAGAAGATTCTCTTTAATCTTTTTCCAATACAATTTTTGATAAAAGGCGATAAAACCTCTTTCTGAGATTGCCAATAGATTCTGACCACTACCAAGCCTACTTGAAAAATGGTTACTTAAACTTCTATCAAAGGTAACGATCTCAATCAATGAAATATCTATATTTCTCTAACTTTAGAGAGATTTTTAGCAATTTAAAATTATTTGCCTTTTAATTAATATTGCTAGCTACAGTTAGTTTACCATCAATTGGATGGCCTAGTTGCTGTCACCGTTCTTTCAGTTGCACAGAACGATTAAACTTATTCATAATCGCCGAAATGATTAAGTTAATTGTCAAGTAAATAATCATGACAATTAATAACATCTCTAGAGATTTTCCTGTTTGATTAGAGATCGTATTGGCGATCGCGTAAATGTCACTATAGCCAATAGCGATCGCCAAACTAGAATTTTTAGCCAAATTCAGAAATTCGCTAGTTAGAGGCGGAATCATCAACCGCAAAGCCTGGGGAAAGATAATTAATTGCATCATAGCACTAGGTTTTAAACCCAATGCCCTGGCTGCTTCCCATTGTCCTTGGTTAACCGATTGAATGCCAGCCCTGACTACTTCGGCAATAAAAGCCGCAGTATAGATACTTAAACCAATCAATAAAGTGGCTAATTCAGGGGATAAGTTAAGTCCTCCTGTAATCGATGCGTCTTGCAGTTGGGGATTAACCCAATCAATACCAAAGCAGAAAACTAAAATAATTGCGATCGCAATTCCCCATAATAACCATGACCATATTTTATGGTCTTGTCCTTGTTCGATAGCGGCAATTTGCTTACGCCAGAAAACTATTGCCAAGAAGATACTTAAAACTAAACATCCCAGTGCCAGCCAAGTTTGCAGATTAAATGCCAGCCAGGGAATATCTAACCCCCGATTAGTCAGAAAAATGCGATCGCCAACAACTAGAGGATTATCGATTTTCGGTAGTTTGAGAAATACTGCAAAGTACCAAAAGAATAGCTGTAAGAGTAGGGGTGTATTGCGTAAAACCTCCACATATATACTTGCTAATTTACGTACTAACCAGTTATCAGATAATCTACTAATCCCGACAGTAATACCTAAAACACCAGCTAAGATAATGCCAAAAAACATCACCCGCAGAGAATTTAGCAATCCAATTAAAATCGCACGGGTATAAGGATCAGTAGAAAGATATCTAATCGGCGGATTGCCAATACCAAAAGAAGCGGGGCGAGATAGAAAATCAAACCCAAAAGTCAGGTTTAACCGTTGAAAATTATTGACTAAATTATTACCTAGTATCGCGATCACACTGACGACGATTGCTAAAGCAACAACCTGTCCAATAATTTGTAAAACCCGACGATCTCGCCAAAAAGGAATTTTTTCCCTCATCTTTTTAAAATCCTTGATCCTTAGCGGAAAGGAGGAGAATACATCAATCCCCCCTCAGTCCAAAGAGCGTTAAGTCCTCTTTCCAATCCAAAAGGTTTACCGATATTGCGATCATATATTTCTCCGTAGTTACCTACGTGCTTGACGACTTTGGCAGCGAAATCATTGGGCAGTCCCATATCGCCGCCCAGATTGCCTTCTGTACCCAAAAATCGCTTAATTTCAGGGTCTTGTGTTTGAGCAAAGCTAGCTAGATTTTGAGAATTGATGCCAAACTCTTCAGCTTGAATCATGGCATAAGTCACCCACTTGACTACATCAAACCATCGTGAATCTCCGTTAGCTACTAAGGGGCCTAAAGGCTCTTTAGATAAAACTAGGTCTAAAACCTCATTATCATCGGGTTTAGCCAAAACAGCGCGACGGGCAGTTAATTGAGAGCGATCGCTCGTAGCCCCTTCGCAACGCCCCTGTTCATAGGCAGCGTATAGGGCATCTACTTCTTCAAATACTACTGGCGTATAGTTTGCACCTATCTTCCGCATTTGGTCAGCTAGATTCTGTTCATTAGTTGTTCCTGACAAAACACATATTGATTTGCCATTCACATCTTCTAGCTCTTTCACACCACTGGCTTTGGTTACCATCAATCCCTGACCATCATAGAAAGTAGTTGGGGCGAATTCCATGCCCACAGAAGTATCGCGACTTAGGGTCCAAGTAGTATTGCGACTGAGTAAATCCACTTCTCCCGACTGTACGGCGGTAAAACGTTCTTGTGCGCTGAGGTCGCGAAATTCTATTTTAGAGGGGTCGTCAAACAAGGCGGCAGCGACTGCTCTGCACAGGTCTACATCCATGCCAGAATATTCGCCATTTTGATCAACGAAACTAAATCCGGGCACCTGACCATTTACACCACAAATTAAGCTACCGCGACCTTTGATCGTAGAGAGGCGATTATTAGCACTAGCAGTTTGTTGTTCAGCACCATCGGTGCTTTTGGCTGTATTTGTATTAGGGTCGCCGCCGCTACTACAGGCATTTACGGTAACTACAAGGACTGCGGCTAGGAATAAAAGAGTGAACTTTTGTTTTAAAGATATTCGGCTGGACATATTGCTATGGATAAACTTTTTTTTATTAGTTGAGCTTATTAGGATGAGTATAAACTCATGTCTAGAAAGTCTGAGTATTTATAACAAAAAGATAATACTTAAAGCACCCATTTGAGATCAACGGTCGTATGAATGTTTCGCCTCTACTGTCGAACTTCTTTTGATGATCATTTTTCAGTTTCAGGCGATCGCTAGTATATAATGATAAAATTCATCAAACTTGCTATATCCCATTGATTCATATAAATTTTGAGCTGTGGTATTGGTTGCTTCTGTAGCCAAAATGATTCTTACAGCTTGAGTGGAAATAGCATAATCTTTGGCAGCATTCATTAAAGCTTTAGCTATTCCTTGTTTTCTAGCTTCTGGAAGTACGAATAAATCGTTTAAAATCCAGACTCGTTTCATCGATACGGTTGACCAAGAAGGAAAAAGTTGAGTATATCCAACAGGTTTGTCAGCGACTGTTGCTAAAAAAATAATAGAATCTTGTTGTTTAAAACGTTCTTGAATAAACTTTTTACCTGCATCAAAATCAGAATCTTGACGATAAAAAATGCGATATTGATTCAACAAAAAAGCTAGATCATCTATTTGCGATGCTGTTGCTTGAAATATTTGCATTGTCTATTTTTGCTTGAATTTATTTAATTTGCGATCGCATTGTAAAATATCCCATTTAAAAAAGCAAAATTATCTATTAAAAACTAAAAACGTCTTCATAGATATCTGACATAGTTAAAGTTAATTCGACAGAATCTAATTCTAAATTATCACCCTTATTCAAAGTTTCTACTGTCCAAATACCTCGCTCATTTTTACGATAGACTTCTAATTTAATTTCATCTTGGGAAACTAAAATATATTCCTGTAAACTGGCTAAATTCTGATAATTCAATCTTTTTTCTCGTTTATCAATTGCTTCGGTGCCTGGAGATAATACTTCAATAATTAAACAGGGATAATCTAAAAAGTAACGCTCCTGCTCATTATCATTGCAAGTAACTACTACATCGGGATAATAAAAAATATCTGCTTGCTCATTGGTCGGAATTTTTACTTTCATATCCGCCATAAAAGTAGTGCAATTAGTACCACGCACATGAGAACGCAAGATAGAAGCAATATTAAGACAAATTTGGTTATGTTCTTTACTACCACCAGCCATAGCAAAGACTTGCCCACCTATATATTCATGACGGTTTTGGGACTTTTGTTCACCGACGAGATATTCTTTTGTTGTTAAATATGGTACTGGTATTGCCATGATTTGCCTCTATTTATTGACTTGATTAATGGATTAAAAACTCAAAACATCTTCATAGATATCTGACATCGTTAAAGTTAATTCGACAGAATCCAATTGTAAATTATCATCCTTGTTTAAAGTCTCGACTGTCCAAACATTTCGCTCATTTTTGCGATAGACTTCTAATTTAATTTCATCTTGGGAAACTAAAATATATTCCTGTAAACTGGCTAAATTCTGATAATTTAATCTTTTTTCTCGTTTGTCGATTGCTTCGGTGCCTGGAGACAATACTTCAATAATTAAACAGGGATAATCTAAAAAGTAACGCTCTTGCTCATTATTATTGCAAGTAACTACTACATCGGGATAATAAAAAATATCTGCTTGCTCATTGGTCGGGATTCTTACTTTCATATCCGCCATAAAAGTAGTGCAGTTAGTGCCACGTAGATGAGAGCGTAAGCTAGCATAAAGATTACCGCTAATCAGATTATGTTCTTTACTACCACCAGCCATAGCAAAGACTTGTCCGCCTATATACTCATGACGGTTTTGGGACTTTTGTTCAACGGCGAGATATTCTTTTGCTGTTAAATATGGTACTGGTATTGCAATGATTTACCTCTAGTTATTGACTTGATTAATGGATTGAAAATTCAGAACATCTTCGTAGATATCTGGCATAGTCAAAGTCAATTTAACAGAATTTAATTGTAAATCATCACCCTTCTTTAAAGTCTCTATTGTCCAAATACCTAGATCGTTTTTACGATAGATTTCTAATTTAATTTCATCTTGAGCAAGAGGGGTGGCGAGATATCCTCGCCATACCCAATCGAGCTTTCGTTATTACATTCGTTTCCGATAATTCCGATTTAACCCAATCGGTAGGGAGTTCATTTCAGAGGCTATACCCAGGAAAGGTTACAGCCGTCAAATCGACACACCTCTTGAATTGATTATACAACTTCCCTGAAAACCTAGAAAACTAATCCCTGAAATCATTGTCTGATAAGGCATCGACACACCTAAACGCAATTATTATGGTTTTCGCGATTTGGCGAAGTGTGTCGATTGGCAAAGCAAAAAAAATAAACTTCTCCTTTTTCCTCTGTGTCTTTGCCCCAAACTAAGCGGGATAAACGTCTCTGCGCGCAATTATTTCCAATCAGTTAAAACGCCATAAATTCCCCAAATTGCCATTGCTCTTAAATAGTGAGAAGCGCGGAAAGTTCCGACGGCGGTAATTGCTTCAGGAGTGCGAAATTGTAAGCCATTTTCATATACTTGATTAACGACGGCTTCTGTTAGTTTAAATGCCTCATCTTTCATGCCCATTTGCAACATAAAAGCTGCTAAACCAAAATTAATTCCCGTCCATACTTCCAAAGGATGAGTGTCATCTGGATTTACAGGTGTACCATCTGGTCTAACTCCATTGGCCGCGCCATATTTACCATCATGGAATTTCAGGAAACAGGAATCATAAATCTTGTTCAAAGTGGATTTAGTATATTGTTCTTCGACAACATCGGGTAAACCTAACAAACGCGCATAAAATTGACCGCATAGTTGATCTGCCATGACCACATCTGAACCACTTTCGGTATCGAGACGGTAATACTCACCGTTCCATAAAGTATCGTGATAAAGCGATCGCGCTTGTGTTAACCAGCTACTATATGTATTAATTACCTTTTCTATATCTACTGGAAAATTCGCGGCTTGCAATTGGGGATTCGTCGGCGGATTGGCAATCAGAATTTCACCTATTTTCAGCGCGGCTTCTAAAGCGGCAATCCACAAGCCGCCGCAGTATGCACTAATTCCTCTTAATTTCCAGTCGTCAAAAGTCTGGTCTGGCGCGCCTGAGTTTTCGGGAATACCATCATTGTCACGATCAAACTCTTTCAAGTACGCAAGAGTTTGAGTAATACTTAACCAACATTCCCAGAGAAAATCAGTATCGTCCGCTCCTGTTAAAACATAATCTCGATATACTTGCAGGACAAAATCGCTAGGTAAATCTTTCCACTGATTGCAATCTTGATAAGAAGTGTAGTTAGTTTCTTGCCAAGGATGTTCGTTAGGTGCGCCCAGGTCATGGGGAGTTGCGCCGCCTTCTTTTCTAATAGCTTTAGATCCATCGTAACCAACAATCCTTGGCGTATCGTCATGGTGCGGAATGGCTCTAGCAAAAGCTTCTAATACCGATTTATCCAGTTGTGGCCATAACATCATTAAGCCAAACGAACCATATAAGCGAACGTCCAGGCTTTCATACCAACGGTAGTCCATACATTCCAAAACCCCAAACTGTCCCACAGGGTCATTTTCAGTCGCGGCTGTCCACAGAGTACCACCATCAGCAAGTAGGTATAATTCATTGAACAGTGCCATCTTAAACCAGTCAGGTAAGTCATCCCGTTGCAAGATGGGCTTTTGCCAGGCTACAATTTTTTCTTGCCACATATCACTATGTTTGAGGGCAGTTCTAACCATACTCCAGGCATTGCTGCCATTCCGTCCAAAAAAATCTGTATAGCGACGGTAGTAATTAATACCTTGCTTAAATTCAGTAACAGGAAAGTCCCAAGTCAAAGTAAAGGGGATTTTCTTAGTTTTACCTGGACGTATTGTAAACCGAATTGCGATCGCGGCAGCAATTTGTTCTCCAGGCTCGGCAGGAGTTTCATCTTGTACATCGGGTAATGAACCATCGGCGGCAAAATAATCCCACACATCTGAGCCATCGCCATCGGGATGCCAACGACCGAGATAAAATACTTCTACACTAGGATTAGCAATAGATGCGATCGCAATTTGTCCTTCTCCTTCCTGTATCTCTGCCTGAGATTGCACTCGATTTAGTAAGCAACCAACGCGATAATTATCCTGAATCCATTGATTAAAACTTCCCGTACTATCTCCCCACTTGGGTTGATACTCATACTCTGGACTGCCATCATCTCGGACTTGTATCGTAGGCGATTTAATCGCATTGGTAAACCAACCCACTGTATTTTGCCAAGTCAACATGATGCTGAGAGTAATTGGCTTATCTGTAGGATTGTGTATCGTCCAGTCGAAATTAGCGATTGGATAACTAGATTCTTGATAATTTTCCGCCCAAATTGGTGAAGATTGTTCACAAACTATTTCAGACTCAAAAATTCCCTCGTAGGTAAACCAACTGCGGGGATAAAGTGCAGCATAAGCTCCTTTCTCTTGGGGATACCACGACCACCGCGATAAACTACCATCCTCTGGGGATTCGGTACACAGGGCATAAGCCTTGGCTTCCGAACCTTCTGAATGTTCAAAAACACTAAATTGACAGGCAGGAAGAGACTTAAAAATATGTTCTCCGCCGTCTAAATGCCAAAGGTTAAAATCCCCTCTCGGAGATCGCCCGATACAACCCGCACCAAAGCCGCCCAGGGGCATTCCATGCCAGGGCCCATCATCAAGATTACTAGCGTAACGAACAGTATAAGGCTTGTCCCATCCTTGACCGATAAGTCTTTGCCAAGCACAGGAAGGTATTTGGGGGCGGAGAGTTGGATTGATCATTTCCCTATTTTATTGAGAATTTTTGATTTGTAACTAGGTCAGGGGGCAAAGGTCAAAAATCGTAAGGGCGAACCGCCCTTCGGGTTCGACAGTTTGCTTATGTCGGGGAACCCGCCCACCGCAACTGTCTCACCGTTCGCCCTTACAAGGATAGATAGTCAGCTCAAAAAAAGGGTCAGCAGTTTGCCTGACCCAAAAAACTTTAATTGGTACTGCCTATTGAGGGCAAAGCCTTGAATCGCTAGTTGCTAGTCACTAGTCGCCCTAAGATAAAGCCGCCGCCGCCGCTTTAACTCCCGCTTTAGCATCAAAATTGTAACCAAGTTCGATTAAAGTTGCTTCTAAACAAGAGATCGCGGTTAAAATATCGCGATCACTTACAAATCCCAAATGACCAATGCGGAAAATCTTACCTTTAAGATGATCCTGTCCCCCAGCTAGGGCAATGTCGTATTTCTTAGACATGATCGATCTAATCTTCTCGGAATCATCAGAAGAGATCGCCGTAATTGCAGTACTAGCTGCATCATCTGGTGCAAATAAGCCCAAGCCCAAAGCCTTAGCAGCGGCACGGGTAGCTTGAGTCAAGCGTAAATGGCGGGCAAAGATATTTTCTAAACCTTCTCGCTGCATCATCTGCAACGCTGTTTGCAAACCATACATCAGATTGATCGGCGGCGTAAAGGGGCTGCTGTCTTCAGCGTTGGCTTTTTTATATTTACCCAAGTTCATATAGAAACGAGGAATTTTTGCGGTTGCATAAGCTTTCCACGCCTTTTCACTAACTGAGACAAAGCCCAAGCCTGGAGGAATCATATAGCCTTTTTGTGAACCAGAGGCAACCACATCTAAGCCCCAGTCATCGATTGGTATGTTATACGCACCCAAACTAGTAACTGCATCGACAATAATTAAAGCTTCCCCGTGGGCTTTAACGTGCTTGTTGATTGTGACCAAATCATTAAGTACTCCCGCAGAAGTTTCCGAGTGAGTAATCACCACGGCTTTAATCTCTTTGTTGGTATCAGCTTCCAACTTAGTACGAAACTCTTCTGTATCTAAAGGTTTGCCCCAGTCGGCAGTAATTCTTTCGGTTTTTAGGCCAAATACGTCGCAAATTTTCGCCCAGCGATCGCCAAATTTACCATTGACCCCGACTAAAACGCGATCGTCAGGACTAAGGAAATTAATCATCCCTGCTTCCATCGCCCCCGTACCTGATACGTTTAGGGAGAGGACATCACCTTTTGTCTGGTGCAACCATTTCAAATTCTGATTAATCTCAGCAATAATCTTGCTAAAGTCGCCGCTACGGTGTCCGATAGGGTGCTTCGCTAATGAGTGTAAAACTTTCTCTGGTACTGGAGTAGGACCAGGAATCATTAACATATGCTTGTCTTCCATGAGTCGTAATTAAGATTCTGATGAGCAGGTCGTTCATCTTATCTTATTCCAATCGGGATCAGGTCTTTTCTAAAAAAAATAGGTAGAATAAAAAAAAATGCGATCGCGCCTAATTCAAGTAGAACAACAAATATCTCGAATTGTTATTAAAGGATTAAGTCAGCGTTTTAGTAACTAAGATTCATGAGATGATAAAGAGCTGCTTCTCTGAAACGAATCGAGGTTTAAATCATGGCTCATCTTAGATTAGGCGACACTGTACCTGATTTTACGCAAGCTTCCAGCATGGGAGATATCTCCTTCTACGAATGGGCTGGAGATAGCTGGGTAGTTCTTTTCTCTCACCCTGCTGACTACACACCTGTTTGCACCACCGAGTTAGGCGAAGTTGCTAAACTCAGACCAGAATTTGACAAACGCAACGTTAAAACAATTGCCCTCAGTATCGACGATGCCGAATCTCATAAAGGCTGGATCTCTGATATTGATGAAACTCAAGGAACTAAGGTAGACTATCCAATTTTGGCTGATAATGACAAAAAGGTGTCCGACCTTTATGACATGATTCATCCTAATGCTGATGCCAAAGTTACTGTGCGTTCAGTATTTGTGATCGATCCCAATAAAAAATTGCGTCTAACTCTGACCTATCCTCCTAGCGCAGGTCGTAATTTTCCAGAAATTTTGCGTGTGATTGATTCACTGCAACTAACCGATAACTACCAGGTAGCAACCCCTGTAAACTGGAAAGATGGCGAAGATGTAGTAGTCGTACCGTCTATATCCACCGAAGAAGCTAAGAAAAAATTTCCCAAAGGAGTCCAAGAAATCAAACCCTATTTACGGATGACTCCTCAACCCAACAAATAAAACAGAAAAAGGTAGGTCAACCTTTAATTAAACGGCGAATAATAGCACGATTGTAACTACCCTCTTAAGGGCGATTCGCGACGCGAAGCTAGTCCTTTAGGGCGAATCGCCCCTACGATTTTTAACTTTTATTTTGGTAGGGCTACTTATTAATTAATTTCTGAATAAGCAATTGGGGTGGGTCAGACCTACCCTTTATTTTTTCTAGTCGGAACGGATAATTCTCGTAAGGGCGAGCGGCCGCTCGCCCTTACATGAGCATCTTAAAAAAACTTTTTTTCTCAATCCTTAGTCCCCAATATTTAGTTAATCTGAACATTAAGAGTTGATTTTATTGATATGGATATTAAAAATGGTTTTGTCGCCACGGTGGGGAACACTCCCCTAATTCGCCTAGTTAGCTTTAGCGAAGAGACTGGATGCGAAATACTAGGCAAAGCTGAATTTCTCAATCCTGGTGGTTCGGTAAAAGACCGCGCTGCCTTATACATAGTTGAAGATGCCGAAGCTAAAGGATTATTAAAGCCAGGAGGAACAGTAGTTGAAGGGACGGCTGGCAATACGGGTATTGGTTTGGCACATATCTGTAATGCTAAAGGCTATAAATGTTTAATTGTTATTCCTGAAACCCAATCTCAAGAAAAAATCGACACACTAAAAACTTTAGGCGCAGAAGTTCGTCTTGTGCCAGCCGTACCTTATTCAAATCCCGAAAATTACGTCAAGGTATCGGGACGCTTGGCAGCAGAAATCGATAATGCTATCTGGGCAAATCAGTTTGATAACTTGGCTAACCGTCTGGCTCATTACGAAACAACGGGGGCAGAAATTTGGTCGCAGACTGATGGAAAAATTGATGCTTGGGTCGCTTCCACAGGTACAGGCGGTACTTATGCTGGCGTATCTTTATACCTCAAAGAAAAGAATCCTGATATTCGTTGCGTAGTCGCCGATCCTATGGGTAGCGGTCTTTACAGCTATATAAAAACAGGAGAAATTAAACCCGAAGGCAGTTCAATTACTGAAGGAATTGGCAACAGTCGCATTACCGCCAATATGCAGGATGTTCCCTTTGATGATGCAATTCAAATTGATGACCAAGAATGTGTTCGCGTTATTTATCAGCTACTTCGTAAAGAAGGGTTATTTATGGGCGGCTCCGTTGGCATTAATGTAGCTGCTGCGATCGCACTTGCGAAAGAAATCGGCTCTGGTCATACTATAGTTACGGTTCTTTGTGACGGAGGGGCGCGATATCAGTCCCGTTTGTACAATCAGGAATGGCTAGCAGCCAAAGGTCTTGGAGATTCTATCCATTGAGCTATTGTTCTGCTATATAAGCGAGATGCAACGCCAGATTTTCTACATCACTCCTCCGATAGGGGCTAAGAATAAATCAAAAACTCAAAGGTAAACTAATAAGTGAGGTTAAAAAGTAGAGGAAAAAATGAGTTCAACTATTGAATTGCCTAGCGGTAAAATTTTAGATATGACTCGCTTTGTTGCATTATTCCCCGAAGATAAGACAATTGATAGCAAATATTCGCTAATTTTAGAAGGTTATTCCCACCCAATTGATCTCGATCCAAGTGAAGTGGTCTTGGTCAAACAATATCTTCAAGTTAAAACAATTCAAAATCAAAATGGGGGATGGAATCAAGAAGAACAAATCCGCAAAAATCAACCAGCTATGAAATTACTAAGAGAATGGATTGAACGAGATAAAAATAGACAACCAACTCGACAAAGTGAAGCTGCCTTTGAAGGATTTAAAAAGATAATTGATGTAGAAGATTTAACCGCTTGGTTGAGTATTTTGCCAGATTCTAATTAAAATACCTCATGTTCAATAAAATTAAGGCGATCGCTTTAATAATGCGATCGCTCAAATAAAATATTTTTTACTATTCAGAGTAGACTTTATAGAGAAGAAAAATCAATTTACTTAATGAGCATCTTAACCCTACAAGGTATTAAAAAAGACTTCGGTATTAAAGAAATACTCCGCGATGGCAGCTTCAGTATCGAACCAAATGACAAAGTAGGGTTAATTGGGGTGAATGGCTCTGGTAAATCTACTTTACTGAAAATGATTGCAGGGATTGAACCCACTGATGGGGGTCAGCGTTTGGTCAAATCTGGGGCGAGGATTATCTATCTGCCTCAACAGCCAGAAGTAGACGAAGATAGCACTGTTATCGATCAGGTGTTTGCTGATAGTGGCGAACAAATGAAGCTAGTGCGGGAATATGAAGACTTATCTCACAAAATGGCTCATGCTCAAGGAGATGAGCTGGAACTCTTGATGTCGCGGCTGGCTACCGTCACCGAGAAAATGGAATCAGAGGGCGCATGGGAATTAGAAACTAAGGCGAAGATTATCCTTACTAAGTTGGGCATTGAAGACTTTGATGCCAGAGTCGGGGATCTTTCTGGGGGGTATCGCAAGCGCATCGCTTTGGCGACTGCACTACTCAACGAACCAGATTTATTATTAATGGATGAACCGACTAACCATCTTGATGCTGAGTCTGTAGAATGGTTACAGGAATATCTCGATCGCTTTCGAGGATCTTTGTTATTAATTACTCATGATCGCTATTTTTTAGATCGAGTTACTAACCGGATCTTAGAAATAGACCGCGCTGATCTTTATACCTATTCAGGTAACTATTCTTACTATTTAGAGAAAAAAGCTCTGCAAGAAGAATCTGCTGCTAAAAGTGAACGGAAGCATTTAGGACTACTGCGTAAAGAGCTGGAATGGCTCGCCAAAGGGCCTAAAGCCCGCAGTACTAAGCAAAAAGCTAGAATTGATCGCGCTCATGATTTGCAGGATCAAGAATTTAAACAGGCTCAGGAAAAAGTAGACATCGATACTCCAGGGAGACGGATCGGCAAGAAAGTTATCGAACTGGAAAATATTTCTAAAGCCTATGATGGGCGTACTCTAATTAAAGATTTTACCTACGAATTTACCCCACGCGATCGTATTGGCATTATTGGTGGTAACGGCGCAGGTAAATCGACTCTCATGAATATCATTACAGGACGCATTGAACCCGATGCTGGTAAGGTGGAAATCGGTAAAACTATCCATATTGGTTATTTCGACCAGCATTCAGACAATCTGCTGAATGCCCTCAACGGAGAACAACGGGTAATTGACTATATCAAAGACGTAGCCGAAGTCGTTACCACTGCCGACGGTAGCCAAATCAGTGCTTCCCAGATGCTCGAAAAGTTTCTCTTTCCCCCTAGTCAACAGTATGCGCCGATTAATAAACTTTCTGGTGGTGAAAAGCGTCGTCTGTTTCTCTTACAAGTATTGATGGAAGCACCTAATGTCTTGATTTTAGACGAGCCGACTAATGATTTAGATGTTCAGACTTTAGCTATTTTAGAAGACTATTTGGATGACTTTAACGGCTGTGCAATCGCAGTTTCTCATGATCGTTATTTCTTAGATCGTACCGTGGATTTCATTTTTGCGATCGAGCCTGGGGGTAATGTACGCAATTATCCTGGTAATTATTCGGTCTATCTAGACCGCAAAAAGTCTGAAGATAAAGAAGCCAAAGAGAAAGAAAAAGAAGTCAAAAATAAAGAGCCAGTAACCAGTAATCAAAAAACCGCTCCTGCTGCAAATTCTGCTACTACTAATAAATCTCGTCGCCTATCTAATTACGAAAGACGGGAATACGAGCAATTAGAAACTAAAATTGCCAAAATGGAAACTCAAAAAGAAAAACTGGAAAAAAATCTCTATCACAATCCTCCTAGTGGTTTTGATCAGGTGCAACAACTTTCTGAAGAGTTAGCCGCATTAAATGAAGAAATTGATACTGCTACTGAGCGATGGATGGAATTAGCTGAAAGAGAAGAGTAAACAAAAAGCGAGATCGCACTTTCTGGATCAGTGGTTTTTTCTATTTGAAAAATCTACCAATTGTTTTATAATAGTAAAGTTGCTAAAAAAGGCTCGGTGGCTCAGTTGGTTAGAGCGGGGGACTCATAAGCCCTAGATCGTCAGTTCAAATCTGACCCGAGCCATTAGGAAAAACTTCATGTTCTCTAGGCTTGGGGATAAAATAGGATAACTTAGTTTTATCTCAAATTAACTTAAGTTGTCTTATTTTTACAGAAAATCTAGATCAGTTAGAAACGAAAGTATTAGAAACTTTACAGCGTTTAGCAATTTCGCGATCGCTCCAAATATTAGACCATTCTTGATCTAAAAGTAAAACGGTTACTTGTCGGCGCTTAGTAGCTACCGTGCGCTTAAGTCCATGATCGGTGTTGGCGGTACAAGAATCTAGAATTGCATCTCTTTGAGAGCCTACAATTACAGCCGCCTCAATTTCCTCTTTTCCGATACTCCAAGCAGCCTCAGTCGTATGAAATCCGTCTGTCAACCAATAATGCTCTCCATCAAAACGAAGCTTAACGGGCGGAAATTTATCCCCAGCAGACATTCTTTCTGCGTATTCGTCTACGGTTTCATAAATTGAAATCTTTGAATTTCAATAAAATCTCTTCCGTTGAATATGTCGAAGGTTTATTATTTGATAGTTTGGAATTTAGTACATCTGGGGAAAAGCTTGATATAGAAAAAATCAATAAAGGTAAGACCTTTGGTTTTGTAAAGTATGTTAATTCTAAAATTTAAAACGCAATTACAATCATGAATAACACCTCCGCAGATATTCAACAGTTACACGATCGCGATTTTAATTTATGGATTGAAGAAATTGCGATCGCGGTTAAAAATAAAGATGTAGAGAAGATGGATTGGGATAATCTGCTAGAAGAAATTGAGGATATGGGGAAATCGGAAAAGCGATCGCTTGAGAGTTATTTAGAGCGATTGATTGAGCATATCCTGAAATTAAAATACTGGGACTCTGAACGCGATCGCAATTATAAACATTGGCAAGTTGAAGTAATCAATTTTCGTAACCGCATCTCCAGATTACTCGATCGCAGTCCCAGCTTAAAAAACTATATGCAAGAGATTTATCCCAGGGTTTTTCAGGACGCGGTGATGGCTCAACAAATTGAGTTTGATATTCCCACTGACAGTTTTATTGAACTAGAAAAAATTTTGGAGAGAAATTATTTTGCATAAAGGCACAAAGACATTAAACTGACCTTTATGGTTCAAAACTGATTGATAATTTTAAACCATAGTTTAAAGCCATAACGTCAGCATACTTATGGCTTTAAAACTTTCACGCCCAAGATTGATATTGTCGTCCTGCGTAGATCAAAGATTGTTTACGATTCTTCGAGCCTGTATAACTGCATTGAACCCACCCGCTACGAGGATCTTTGCTGTCAAAGAATTCCAAAATCAACTGATCAAAATCAAGATTTTCTCGAATCCAAAGCGCCACTTCCTTATTTGGCAGCCCAGGAATTTCAAAATCCGCTGCTTGTCCAAAGCAATGCTGGGAGGTTTTACTGCCACCAATTCGGGCATTAAGTGATGTACCTACACTGATTCTATCGAATACAGTGTAGGCTTCTCTAGACCCTGTAGGGTAGAAAGAACTTCCTTCAAGGTACTATTAGTCATAGAGTTAGTTATGACAAGATTCC
>Ga0114940_10000286_pt1 | contig 27353 bp, 21 predicted proteins | sample ColdCreekSource_FD_87195 | JGI IMG/M metagenome (GOLD analysis project Ga0114940, IMG submission 87195) | Groundwater microbial communities from Cold Creek, Nevada to study Microbial Dark Matter (Phase II) - Cold Creek Source | ecosystem: Environmental > Aquatic > Deep subsurface > Groundwater ... | reverse complement strand
ATCTGAGTCGCCATGAGATATTGACAGTAATCCAAACAGGACATTCTATTTGCCATGATTTGACATTAACTTGTTTGCTCTTACCTAATCAAATTTTTCTTTTGCGTAAGTCCTATTATTAATAGCACTTAGACAATCCATTATGGCGATAGATTTGGAGCAAATTAGCAAGATTATTGAACAAATTGGTCAAGAAAATAAGCAGCTAGCCAAAATTATTAATCGACACATTGAGAATTTTGAATACGAATATATTTTACAAATGTTACCCAAATAATTTAATGATTAACACTAGTCAGGAGAGATAAAAATGAGAAAACTCATGGAAGCGCAAGATTTGAATAATATTTTAGTAGTTGACGACACACCTCAAAATTTGCATTTATTAGTAGATATTTTAAAGAAATACAATTATAAAGTAAGGCCAGTTCCCAATGGAAAACTTGCACTATCAGCAGCAGAAATCAGTCCTCCAGATTTAATTCTGTTAGATATTATGATGCCAGATTTAGATGGGTATCAAGTGTGTAAACAGTTAAAAAGTAATGAAAAAACTAGAGATATTCCCGTTATTTTTATTAGTGCCATTAATGAGCCAGTTGATAAAGTCAAGGCTTTTGCTGTAGGAGGTCTAGACTATATTACTAAACCATTTCAAATGCACGAAGTTTTGATTAGGGTTAAAAATCAGCTCTCGATTGCTAGTTTACAACAACAGCTCAAATCTAAAAATGAACAGTTGAATAACACAATAAATCAGCTTAAACAGAATCAAAAGAAACTCATTAAATCGGAAAAATATCTGGCAGTAGATAAAGTAATATCAGGCATTACCAATCAAGTAAATCATCCTTTATCAGAAATCAAGACTTCTTTAGGAGATATTAATCATTTTAGCGACTCTACATTAAAAAATTTGCCGATTTTCTTTCAGCAAATTTCTCCTGAACAACAAAAATATTTTGCAGAACTTTTAAAACAAGCTCAACAACAAGACACATCTTTGACTGAGTCAGAAAAGCAAAAATTAAAAGCAAAAATTATTACCAAACTCAATATTTTTAAACTACAGTCCTCTGAAAAAGTCGCAGATATGTTTATTAATCTTGGTTGCACTGAAGAAATAGAAGCTTTTTTGCCGTTATTGACAGGCAGTAATTATATATCTATTCTGGAAAATGCTTGTACTATTCATAATTTACATACAAGTATTAAAAATATTACTGATTCTACGGCAAAATTTACCAAACTTGTCTCTGCTTTTGAAGATTATTCGAGCGGCATGAATAATCTAAATAATCAAGAAAGACGTCAAGCTCATATTACAAATACCATAGAAATGGCTTTGAATTCACTTTTTAAAAAACTTAAATCTGAAATCAAAGTAATTAAAAATTATAGCGATCTTCCTGCGATATATTGCTACCCAGAGGAACTCCAAAAAATCTGGGCAAATATTATTAAAAACTCTTTAGATACGATGGGAGAACAAGGGACATTAACAATCAATGTAAATCAACAACAAAATTACATTCTTGTCAGTATCATAGACACGGGTTCAGGTATTGCTAAAGAAATAGTCAATCAAATATGTGATCCTTTCTTCACAACGAAGTCTCCAGGAGAAGGTGTTGGACTAGGATTAACTGTTGTCAAACAGATTATAGAAAAGCATGATGGAACTATTGCTGTTAATTCTCTACCTGGAAAAACTAAATTTACAGTTTCTTTGCCATTTATTCAGTAATAATTTTTTGTTGATTGTTAATTAGCCGTAGACTACAGGCAATGATAGTGTTCTACTACAGGAAAAGGCTCATAAAAATGATGCAATAGTTGCTGCCAAATTTGATATTGTTCTGATTGCCTAAACCCAATAGTATGATCTTCAAGAGTTTGCCATCGAACTAATAAAATATAGCGATTAGGTACTTCTAAACATTTTTGTAGTTCGTGAGATATGTATCCTGCACTTGAAGATATAATCGCTGAAGCTGCTGAAAAATTGCTTTCAAACTCATTGTTCATGCCTAGTTTAATATTTAAGATGGCTACTTCTAAAATCACAAATTAAAACTCCACTTTTCTGCATTGAAATTAAAAATTTTTGGCTGAGGAAAAAACAATACCTAAGTTTAGCAATTTAAAAACCTATTTCAATTGCCTGAAAATTAAATATCCAACGATAATGAGCAATACGATCAACAAAAAAGCACAGACGATTTGAATTCTGAAAATAATTTTTATATGTTGCGACTCCACATTTAATCGATGCTTTAAACGATCAAGTTTAAACTGCACATTAGCATCTCGCTCTTCGAGTAAAACTATTTCTTTTCTAACCATACTTTCTATGGCTTTACTTGTTGCTTTTGGTGTTAATCCGTGAAAATTTTTAAAATTGCCTTCTAGTTTCGTTGATGTTGCTTGCAAAAAATCTGATTTTTTGTCGATTCCAGGGTTTTCAGAGGTTTTTGATTGAAACTCCAAAACCTTGTGAAGATATTTTTCGATTAATTCTAAACCAAGTTGAAAATATCCCTTGTGGACATAACGAATGGCATTTGCCAGTTCTTCGGCGGTTGTACTCTTGAGCCAATATCCTTTTGCTCCTAGCTGCAAAGCTTTGCAAAGATACTCTTCATTGTCATCGGTGGTGAGTATTAAAACCTTAGTATCGAGAAACTTTTCGGTGATGATTTTTGTAGCAGTAAACCCATCCATTACGGGCATTTCGATATCCATCAAAACTATATCTGGCTTGAGATTCGCTATTTTTTCAATTCCTATTTTACCGTTATCGGCAAAATCAATAATTTTTAAATCCGATTCTTGAGCTAAATAGTTTTCTATTACTTGATGAATAAACTTTTGATCATCAACGACAAGTATATTAATCATATTGTTGGATATTTAAAGATCTAGTCCTTCATAAGTATTATTCTTGCAACCTCTAAGATAATGTTAAATCGTGCAAAACATAAAAAATAGGAAGAATTAATAACATATTTTATAATTTCATAACTGGAAGTGAATCAATATTTAGCTTTTTAGGAGTTATCTTTACTTATTAATAGGTATTCGCAATCCTTAGTAACATAAAGACGCTGAAAATTTTTAGTTATTAGAGTAAATAACCTAGTAATTAATCGCTTATTTTAATTGGTTTAATTGAGCATAAAAGCAGAATAGTGATTAGGAACTAGCAATTAATTACGGGATAAGATAATATTTAATTTCTCTGATCGCTTCGATAAGCGGACGGCGCGATTGGGCTCCGCCCACGCTTCGCGATGCGATCGCATTTAAAGTTAATATTTCGTTATTTTGCTCACACAATTTCCAATCTGAACATAATCAATATCAGTTCAGAATAAGACAATTTAGCCTCTGATTTGGGAAAAGAAGAGTATTTTTAGCCTGTCTAGAATTCACTTTAATTAGTAACAAAAATTATTCTCGAAAACTTTTGTTGATTATCTTATGATAATCTGCTCTAAAGCCAAGGTGTTAGGAGTGTTAAAGAAGGTAATGCCAACTCAGGATAATGTAAAAACAACTGTAGCACAGGCGATCGCGCTCAGTCAAAACCATTTACTTTCGATTCAAGATCCTGATGGTTATTGGTGGGGTGAATTAGAGTCCAACGTTACTATTACCGCCGAAGCTGTCTTGCTGCACAAAATTTGGGGGACAGATCAAACTAGACCTCTAGATAAAGCCGAAACCTATTTGCGATCGCAACAACGGGAACATGGTGGCTGGGAACTATATTATGGTGATGGTGGCGAACTTTCTACCTCGGTTGAAGCATACATGGCTTTGCGTCTGTTGAGGGTAGCTCAAAATGATCCAGCTTTACTTAAAGCTAAAAACTTTATTCTGCAACGAGGCGGTATTAGTAAAACTCGCATCTTTACTAAGCTGCATCTGGCTTTAATCGGCTGTTATAACTGGCGGGGACTCCCTTCAATCCCCCCTTGGATTATGTTATTGCCAGAAGAATCTCCCTTTACTATTTATGAAATGTCTAGTTGGGCAAGGGGAAGTACGATACCTCTATTAATTGTTTTTGATCGCAAGCCAATTTTTACTCTTGATTCGGCGATTAACTTAGATGAACTATACGCCGAAGGAATTACTAATGTTCGCTATGAGTTGCCTCGCCATAACGATTGGACAGATATATTTTTAACTCTTGATGATGCTTTTAAAGTAGTCGAAAATCTTAATTTAGTGCCTTTACGGGAAGAAGGTATTGCCGCTGCCGAAAAATGGGTATTAGAAAGACAAGAAGCTACGGGCGACTGGGGCGGAATTATTCCTGCAATGCTTAACTCCTTGTTAGCTTTGCGTACTTTAAATTATGATGTCTGCGATCCGATAATCCAACGAGGATTAACCGCCGTTGATAATTTTGCCATCGAAACCACAGACAGCTATCGTATTCAGCCCTGTATATCTCCAGTCTGGGATACAGCCTGGTGTTTGCGGGCTTTAGTTGAGTCTGGTATTCATCCTCAACATCCAGCACTAGTTAAAGCTGGAGAATGGTTACTAGATAAACAAATCCTTGATTATGGCGATTGGGCTGTCAAAAACCGAGAAGCAACTCCTGGAGGCTGGGCTTTTGAGTTTGATAATCGCTTTTACCCCGATTTAGACGACTCGGCTGTAGTTGTCATGGGATTGTCTCAAGTAAGACTTCCTAACGAAGAGCAAAAAAAACAGGCGATCGCTCGTTGCGTCAACTGGATAGCTACAATGCAGTGCAAACCAGGAGGTTGGGCGGCTTTTGATCTAGATAATGACCAAGATTGGATTAATTTAATCCCTTATGGTGACTTAAACGCCATGATCGATCCCAATACTGCCGATGTCACAGCTAGGGTATTAGAAATGTTGGGGGAATGTCGCTTATCGATGAGCGATCGCCAAAAGCAAAAAGCGATCGCCTATTTGCTCAAGGAACAAGAACCAGATGGCAGTTGGTTTGGGCGTTGGGGCGTAAACTATATTTATGGTACAAGTGGCGTACTTGCGGCTTTAACTCTGATTGACTCCTCGGCAAGCCGAAACAGTATTAACAGGGGTGCGACTTGGTTAGTTAGTTGTCAAAATTCTGACGGGGGTTGGGGGGAAACCTGTGGCAGTTATGACAATCCAACCTTAAAAGGAACAGGAACTAGCACAGCTTCTCAAACAGCCTGGGCATTAATTGGATTGCTGGCGGCAGTTGATTCAATTAAGTTCAATGGACAAGATGCTGTCGAACAAGGTATCGACTATCTTCTTTCAACGCAACAAGCTGATGGTACTTGGAATGAAGAAGAGTTTACTGGTACTGGTTTTCCTTCTCACTTCTATCTAAAATATCATCTTTATCAACAATATTTCCCCTTACAAGCATTAGCAAGATACAGCAGTTGAGGATTGGTTGTCAGTAATTAGACCTAGGCGAAAGTCATCAATTTTATCTGTGTTTATCTGTGTTTATCTGTGGATAATCTTAAAATCAATGACTTTCGCCAACAGTCTATTGAACAAAATTATTTAGAAAAGCTTACAGGGAAAAATAAAAAGTCGCACCAAGATCGCATTCTCCTTCTGCCCAAACCTTGCCACCATGACGATAAATAATGCGCTTAACCGTAGCCAAACCAATTCCTGTGCCTGGAAATTCGGTTTCGGTGTGTAAGCGTTTAAAAGCCGTGAATAATTTATTAGCATATTCAAGATCAAACCCTGCCCCATTATCCCGTACAAAGTAAGTCAATTTACCATTGTCTCCAGGAATAACATCAAATTCAATTTGGGCAAGAGATTTCTTAGAGGTATATTTCCAAGCATTTTCTAGTAAGTTTTTTAAGGCAATCTGCAACAATCTGGGATCTCCTTGAGCCATAATTTGTGGAGCAATCTTTAACTGTACCTGGCGTTCAGGATGTTCTGCTTGTAATTCTTCAATAATCTCTATGGCGATCGCACTTAAATCAACATCAGTAGATTGCATCTGACTACGAGTGACTCTTGATAATTGGAGCAGCGCATCGATCAAATCGCTCATTCGCTGACTGTTAGCTTGAATTCTTTGTAGATAGTGTTTGCCGCGATCATCTAGGTGAGGTTGATAATTTTCCCACAAGACCTGACTAAAACCATTAATCACCCTCAAAGGTGCTTGCAAATCGTGAGATACAGAATAAGAAAAAGACTCTAACTCTTTGTTAGCTGCTTCGAGTTGAAGAGTGCGTTGAGATAAAGCTTCTTGAGCCGCAGCTAGATCGGGAATATCGCTAGAAGTGTGGAGTAAAGCATATATTTCACCAGCCGCATTTTTCAAAGGGGTAATCACAGTGTCGAAATAGTGAGTACCATCAGGTAAGACTACTTTTTCTTGAGTACGCAATACTTCTTTGTAAGTCAAAACCTCCTGATGTTGCCAAGCAATATGGTGAGCATTTTCTGCTGGAAAGCACTGAGAGATCGGTTTTCCCTGAAGTTGTTGGGAATTAGAAAAACCCAGACTTTGAGCTAGCCCTAAATTACATACTGATATACATTGCGTATTAACATCTACAACAAAAAGATAATAAGGAATTAAATTAAGCAGATTTTCCAGCTCATTGAGAGATTGCGTCACTTTTCGCGGTTTAGATTGATTAAAATGCTTAATTTTTTGAATGCTTTGTTTTTCATCGCTAATATCCGTAATCACTCCAGAAAGATGAATAACTCTGCCAGAAATATCATAGCTTAACTTGCCTTTAGTTCTAATCCAGCAAATTTCATCGTCAGGTTTAACAATCCGATACTCTAAATTTAAATCTTTTGCCGTTTTAACAGCCTTAACCGCAGCTAAGTCTATGGATTCACGTTCACTCGAATGAATTGATTGCAAAAACCCTTGATAACTGTTATCGAAATCTGTCAAACCTAAAATAGCACGACCACGATGACAGATATCGACTTGATTGTTGGCAATATTCCAATCCCAGTTGCCAGTTTTAGTTGCTTCTAAGACAACCTTGAGTCTGGCTTCGACTTCACCAAGCTCAGATTCAGGGAATTCGTAGGGAATCAATTCGGTGACATCTGTGCCGAGCAAAATTGTTAATTGATCACCTAATTGATCGTTATTTTCACAACTGACTAATGGTCTGGTAGATGTTTCTTGGTTTAATCTAGAGACGAGCTGACGATTGCATTTAATTGGAGTTGAGTTAACTACGACTACTGACTTGGAATTGTTTGATTTTAGATTACTTTTAAAAAATTCGGCTAATTCAATTTCTTCTAAAAGCAGAGGTGCTAAATGTAATTGCGCTCTGCGATCTGTTTCATAGCAAATTTCTGGATGATTCCTTAACCACTGATGACACAGCTTGATATAGCCCAGAAAAACGATCAGGTAATTATAATTAAACGCGCCTAAAAGCTGTTGAAGCTTCAGAGCGGAATTTGCTGTCGCAGATGGTTGGAGAAAAATGAGGATCGAGCAGCGTAACAAACTAGTTTCTACCTCAGAATTACTTTCCCAGTCAGCTCCTCTATAGACAAGTTGCCTCTCTAGCAGTTGTAAATCTGCTTCTAAGTCTGCTTCTATTTGGGGAATCTTGATATTTTTGAGAATCAGTATTTCTTGGGCTGTGATGCCAAGCGATCGCAAAGTGCAACTATGACAGATAGTAAAATAGTCAATTTCACAATAGCGTGAAAGATTAACAAAAAGCTTTTCTTTAAACAGAGCAGGTAAAGGATTATTAATATAAGCCAACAGGGTTTGTTGAAACAGGCTGGTAAATATCTCAGGGGTCTCAATTGCAGGGAGCAAAAAAGACGGCAAAAATCCTAATTGTTTGGTAACTTCTTTTTCTAGCTGAATACTGCTTGGCATGACTGTAGAGGCTCACGTGGGTATTATACAGTGGTAAAACGGATAGATATTCATGTTTGCTTGGCTCTAGAATAGCCAGAAATTATTTCAAGAGTATGTGCTTTAAATTACTTTTATAGCAAGACTGCCAAATAAGAGACAAGAAATATTTATTATTTCTTGTCCATTTTCATTAATTTAAACCAAGAACTCAACAAACTAGTAGTTTTGATGTATCTATCGCGCTGAGTTTGGAATTGAAGAATTCCGAGATGAATTATAGCTAAAGTCTACAGTGAGTCAAGGGATAGATTCAACCTTGTAATGTTTACGCATGATCTTAAGGTCAATTGAGGTAAATTACACAGCCATGTTATAAAAATCTATTTATAACAAAATCATTTCAATAAAAAGTTTACATTCTTTTAAGATGAAAAAACTATGAAGAATGGGAACTAAATAATCAAAACTACACTAGTTTTGAGGGTATTTTTGTATTCTTCGGACTGGGGATCGCCTTTAAACAAAGCGATAACACAATTCTAAAATTTATTAAGTATTTTTAAGCTAGATCACAAACTTTACGTTAACTTCATCAAAATAATTTAACTAGATACTTCTTAAAGCCACAATCGGGTCTAATTTGGCAGCCGCTTTGGCAGGAAAAACACCGAAAGAAAGACCAATCGCCCCTGATACACCCACGGCAACCAAGATAGCTACAGGTGAAATTGTGGGAGATAAAGGAGAAAGTGCGCCGACGAGTAAAATGCCACTGACACCAATGACTGTTCCGACTACTCCTCCAGCCGCCGATAAAATAGTAGCTTCGATTAAAAACTGCCAGAGAATATCGCCTTCTTTAGCACCGACGGCTTTACGCAAACCAATCTCTTGAGTACGTTCACTAACAGCAACCAGCATAATATTCATTACCCCAATTCCACCTACAATAAGTGATATACCTGCGATCGATGCGAGTAAAACCGTTAATCCGCTGGTAATCGTACCGACAATTTCTAAAACATCTTTTTGAGTGCGGACACTAAAATCGTCTTGACCATTAATTTTGTGACGCAGACGCAACAGGTTTTCAATCTGAAATCTTGCCGCTCGAATACTGTTTTCATCTTGAGCCGCGATCGAGATAAAAGAAACCTGTGTACCATAGGGAGAAGTATTGCCGACGATCTGATTTGCCATCGTAGTCAGGGGAATATAGACATTTTTATCTTGGTTGTCGCCTAAAAAAGCACCTTTGGCTTCCATTACCCCGATAATTTCAAAGCTAATATTTTTAATTCTGATTTGTTTACCGAGGGGGCTTTGCTGAGGGAAAAACTTAGCAGCTATTTCTGAGCCTAAAACCACAACCCGTTGATTTCGCTTGATGTCGATGTCGTTAAAAAACCTGCCTTGGGCTAGATTAAAACTCCTCACGGTTAAATACTCCAAAGTCGTACCAATCACCTGCTCATTAGCATTGCTATTGCGATAGGTAATTAACTCATTAGCACTAATTTGAGGTGCAACTTCTTTAGCGGTGGGGACTTGTTCAGAGATCGCAATTGCATCATCCCAGACTAAAGTTTTTGGTGCATTAAAAGTAGTACGACGTTCTTCTTCCGAACCAGGCACCACAAAAAGAACGTTAGGGCCAAGAGATTCAAATTGTTCTGAAGCCAATTTTTTTGCCCCTTCACCAATCCCGACCATCGCAATGACCGAAGCATTACCGATAATAATGCCCAGCATGGTTAAACTACTTCGCATTTTGTTAGCAACCAGTGTCGAGGTTGCCATTTTCAAGCTTTCTACTATATCCATGGTTAATCGTTACTCACTCTCTTTGTCTCGTTTTTCTTCTGGTAAGTCGATAAATACTCGTTCTTCTGGCTTGATTCCTGACAATACCTGGGTCTGCTCACCCAGAGTCAGTCCGATTTTGACTGGTTTAAATTCTGGTTGCTCTTTGGCATTCAAAACCATCACTCCTGTTTCTCCATTTTGAGTGACGATTGCCACAGTCGGCACTACCAAACTATCCCTTAATTCTTCGCCGATAAAAGTTGCATCGACGTTCATCTTAGAGCGCAATTTATTTTGACCAGAAAGGAGTTTAACTCGTACTTCAAAGGAAGTAACATTGTCCTCGACTACGGCTTCAGGAGCAATCCGTTTAACTTCCCCCAAAAATTCCTCATCTGGGTAAGCATCGGCAACGATCTCTACCTTTTGTCCAGGCTCTAATTGACCAATATCTAATTCTGTGACTTTAGCAACTACTTCCAATCCTTGAGCCAGAGCCACAATGGACGTAGCGGAAGCCGAAGCTGTACTAGAGCCTGAGGTGCTAGGGGCAACAAAAGAACCCTCGACTGCATATCTTTGGGTGACAATGCCATCAAAAGGAGCTTTGACAATGGTGTCAGCATATTGAATTCCAGACTGCTTAAAGGATGCTTCAGAAGCTTCTGTAGAAGCCTCTAGTTGTTCAACTTCATCTTGAGCAGTTTGTTTTCTCTGTTCTAAAGCACTTCTGGCTTCTGCAACCCCAGCCTGTAGTTGTGCAATTTCTGAACCGCCTGTTTTTTGTTGTTGCTCTAGCCGCTGTCGCAGTTCATTAATGCTTGACTGGGCATTTTGATAGTTATCAGCAACCTCATCGAAAGTATCCTGAGCAATTCCGCCCTCTTTCAAGAGATATTCATTACGTCTAACACGCTCTTTAACCAATTTGAGTTTGGATTCGGCAGCACTGATTTGTGCTTTAGTTTGCTCAATATCTCTTGGTATTCTTCCCTGGGCTTGATTTAATTGGGCTTCTGCCTGTCTGAGTCTGGCTTCTGCTTGAGAGATTTCTGCATTAACTTTGGTTTCTCCCTCAGAAAAGCTAGCACGGGCTTGATTTAGTTCGGCTTCTGCTTGAGCAACTTGGGTTCCGAGTTCGGCATTCTCCATAATTGCCAAAGTTTGACCAGCCGTAACGCGATCTCCTTGTTCGACTAGCAATTTGATTAAACGAGCAGGTTCTTTCGGACTGACATTGACGCTTTTGATTGGTTCTACTCGACCGCTGGCTTTGATCTCAACATTCAAATCTTCTTTAGCCGCAGGCACGGTTAATGTTTTTAAGTCTACTTTCGATCTAGAGCTTTTTACAAACGTGTAAGTAGTAAGACCAATTATTGCCAAGCATACAGCAGTTAAGCCAGCTATGATAGGAGTATAATTCTTCGATTTACGGTTTATGGACATTTTGACTAATAAATATCCTAATTAAATTAGGTGTTGGCTAATAGAAAATAATTTGGCGATTGTAAAACACTTAATTCGATTTTTGATGCTTAACTTTATGGTAACTTTTATAAATTATAGAATTTTAATAAATGGAAATTGAAGCCAGATTTGCCGTTCAGTCAGACAATGAAGTAACTTGTGAATGTTGATCAATTTATAAATTCGTATATTGAGGCGATATTGTCATTGTGCCTAAACTTAACTGGTTAGTTTCTTTCATAGCTTGTGCTGGCATTTCTAGTGTATCTTTGCCAGTTAGAAGTCAAGCTGTATTGCCGTACATACCAAAGTTAGATTCCAAAAAATTAGAGTTACAGGGGTTGCAACTACAACAAGATGCAGTTCAATTAATTCAGTTTCAACAGTACGAATTAGCTTTGCCCAGTGCTGAATTGGCTACCCAGCTAGCCCCAAATAACTACGAAGCGTGGTTTGTTTTAGGAAGCTTGTATATCCAGCAAGAGCAAGTAGATGATGGGATTAAAGTTTTAGAGAAAGCAGAAACTTTAGCACCAAACCAAGAAGGGATTTTATTTAGTTTGGGGAGTGCCTATTTCCAGAAAGGCAATTATCAGGCAGCGAGAGAAAAGTTAGAAGCAGGGCTGAAAATTAAACGGAATTCTCCCCAAGCACTTTTCGATCTGGGCAATACTTATCTTAAATTAGCTGAACCAGATAAGGCAATTGATTCTTACGAACAGGCGTTTGCTCAAGAAAAAACTTTTTGGCCCGCCCTTAACAATGTGGGACTAGTAGAATATGAAAAGGGCGAACAGGAAAATGCGATCGCCAAATGGCAAACCGTGATTCAAGTTGATGGTGAGCAAGCAGAGCCTCAATTAGCTCTGGCAGTAGCTCTCTTTTCTCAGGGAGAAGTAGAAAAAGGAATTGAGCTAGGAAAGGCAGCTTTAGCCATTGATAATCGCTATGGAGATATCCAGTTTCTCAAAGAGAATTTATGGGGAGAGCGTCTAATTGAAGACACGCAAGAATTCTTAAATACTCCCGAAATGCAGGAGATTGTCTCTAATTATCAAAAACAGCCTTGAGAAAGTGAATTAGAAGCAATTCCATCTCCTTAAAGCGATCGCAAATATCAACCTAGCCTGCTTTTTAACTATATTAGTTTATAAAAAACAAAAAGAGCGATCAACAAGAGTTTTGTATTGATCGCTTTTCATTTTTGATTAGGTTTTTGATGATTATACAAAACTTAAAATTATCAAATTATAGTCATACCAAATCCGTTTTCTAAACATCATCTATAAAATCTGTCATCTAATCGGATTTGGGATCAGTCCTTATTTGGCATTTACAAATTGTAAATTAGAGGATAATTGAAATAAGCATGGCAAGAAAAGTCAGAACTCGTTGCTTTCTAATCGGAGAAGGAACTTTACTGATACAGTGTGCTGAAATTCTGGTCGAAGAAAGACACAAAATCTTGGGGATTATTTCTTCTCGAAGAGCAATTGTAGAATGGTCAAACAAAAGAAAAATTCCTTGTATTCAGCCAACAGATAATTGGTTGGAGTTGTTAAGCCAAGAACCATTTGAATACTTATTTAGTATTTTTAATAATCGAATTTTATCAAAAGAAGTTTTAAAGCTACCCCGTCAGTGTACGATCAACTATCACGACGCACCTTTACCTAAATATGCAGGAGTAAACGCTACTTCCTGGGCGTTGATCCGAGGAGAACGAGAACATGGAGTTAGTTGGCATATAGTTAGCGCCGTGGTTGATGCTGGGGATATTCTCAAGCAGACTTTGGTGAAAATAGAACCGAATGAAACTTCTTTTACTCTCAATGCTAAGTGTTACGAAGCTGCGATCGCATCTTTTCGCGAATTAATTACAGATATATCTGCCCAGCGCCTAAACAAAAGCCAGCAGAATCTCGCTCACAGAACTTATTTTGGACGCTCTGAGCGTTTGTCCGCAGGAGGTTTGATTGATTTTAACTCTCAGGCTAGGAAACTAGATGCCTTGGTGCGGGCTATGGATTTTCGCTCTTATGTCAATCCTTTGGGTACGGTCAAACTGGCAATTGGGAGCGATTTAATTACTGTTGCGAAGTTATCAGTATTAGACGAGGCATCAATTGCTCTACCAGGTACGATAACGGCGGTCAAGTCCGATTTTCTGCAAGTAGCAACCAATGATTTTGAGGTAGCACTACAACATCTAAAAACTTTAGACGGTCAAATTCTTTCAACCAATGAGTTAGCCAGTAAATTCAAGCTAAAAGTTGGAGATCGCTTTCAACTGTACGCGCCAGAAATAATAGATCGCATCGAACAAGTTGATCGAGCGATCGCCAAACACGAAGAGTTTTGGGTTGAAAGACTAACTGATTTACAACCCCTTTCTCTTCCTTACGCACCAAGAAATTGTCATGGGCAGCCGTCTGAGTTTAAAAAGATAGTTTTAGTATTACCCCACAAAGCTATAGACTTTAGCAAACAGCGTTTCGGCGAAGAATATTTAGCAGAATTTTGGCTAGCTGTCTGGGGGATGTATCTGACTCGTCTTAGCGGCAAGACTTGTTTCGATGTTGCTTTAAGTTATGGCGAATTACAAAGAGAACTAGTCAGCCTCGAAAGTTTTTTTGCAGCGCAAGTGCCAATTCGTTTTGAAATAGACAGCCAGCAAAGTTCCGATTTAGCCTTTAGTAATGTTTTAGAGCAGTTACACCTGACTAGAAAGCACAAATCCTATGCACGAGACATTGTACTTAGATATCCCCAATTGAAATCGCGCTTTGAGTATCAAGCACAAAATTTGCCGATAGTCTTTAAAATAGTTGACGATTGCCGCGATCTTGATAGTTGTCTGGGGAGCGAATTAACTTTGGCGATCGTTAAAGGCGATCGCCAAAGCCATTGGTTTTATAACGCCACAGTCTTTGACTCTGAATGTATCGCCAAAATGCAAAGTCAGTTTGTGACTTTTGTCGAAGATCTCATTACCAAGAGCGATCAACCACTTGCCAAGCTAAACTTACTATCGCTACCAGAAAAACAGCAAATGTTGGTGACCTGGAACAATAGTCAAGCAGACTACAAATACGATTTCTGCTTGCATCAATTGTTTGAAGAAAGAGTCGTACAAACGCCCGAAGCTGTGGCTATAAGATGTGGAAATTTAGAGATAACCTATCAAGAGTTAAATAGCCGTGCAGATCACCTTGCCGCCAATCTACAAGAATTAGGTGTCGAACCAGAAACACTTGTCGGCATCTTTACAGAATATTCCATTGAAACAATCGTTGGACTGTTGGGTATTCTCAAAGCTGGCGGCGCATACGTTCCCCTCGATCCCAAATATCCCCAAGAACGCTTGGCGCACATGATTGAAGATGCCAAAGTATCAGTATTATTGACACAGCAAAAATTAATTGCCAAACTACCGCCACATCAAGCTGAAGTTGTTTGTTTAGATATTGATCAAAATAAAAAAAAGAATTTTACAACTACCAAACTGGTAAAGCCTTCAAATCTAGCCTATGTAATTTATACTTCGGGTTCGACTGGCAAGCCCAAAGGTGTGGCGATCGCTCACTATAGTGTAGTTAATACGATTGTCGATATCAATCAACGTTTTAAGATCAATCAAGAAGACCGAGTTTTATGTTTGTCGTCCCTGAGTTTTGACTTATCTGTTTACGATATTTTTGGCTTGCTTGGTGCTGGGGGAACTTTGGTTATTCCACCAACAGCAAACGAGATTGATCCCGCTGCTTGGTTCAGGGCGATCGCTCAAGAAAAAGTAACGATCTGGAATTCAGCGCCTGCCGTGATGGAGGTATTTGTCAATTATCTTTTAGACAGAGACGAAAAATTGCCCGATTCCTTGGGTCTAGTATTGCTCAGTGGCGATCGCATTTCAGTTAACTTGCCAGTTCAACTCAAAACCTGGAATGAAAAATTGCAAGTTATTAGCCTCGGCGGTGCAACCGAAGCCTCGATTTGGTCGATTATTTATCCGCTCAAACATTGCAACTCTGAATGGACAAGTATTCCCTATGGCCGTCCTTTGAGCAATCAATCTTTTTATATCCTCGATGCTGAGCGACAACCAGTTCCGATCAGCATCCCAGGCGAACTTTACATCGGTGGGATTGGCGTAGCAAGAGGTTATCTCAATCGTCCTGACTTGAGTGCAGAGAGATTTATTGATAATCCCTTCGGAGATGCCCAGGCGAGTTCCCGATTACCTATCGGTGATCGCCTTTACAAAACAGGAGACTTAGGACGTTACTTAAGCGATGGCAACATCGAATTTTTGGGTCGTCTCGATGATCAAGTTAAAATTCGCGGTTTTCGCGTCGAACTCGGAGAAATTGAAACCTTACTACTGCAACACCCAGATGTTAGAGAAGTTGCCGTTATCGCTAGAGAAGACATTCCTGGTAACAAACACTTAGTGGCTTATCTAATACCAGCCACGACAGTAGCACCTAGTAGATTGGGGTTACGCACCTATCTCAAAGATCAACTTCCCGATTACAGTATCCCATCTGTTTTTGTCGTTCTGGACACACTGCCTTTAACTCCCAACGGTAAACTAGACCGTCGTGCTTTACCAGCTCCCGAATTAAGTCGCAGCGAAGCGCGGCAAGAAACTTTTGTCCCGCCTCGAAATGATTTAGAACTTCACTTAGTCAATATTTGGCAAAAACTCTTAGGAGTCGCACAAATTGGCATTACAGACAACTTTTTTGAGCTAGGCGGCAATTCTTTGCTTGCCGTGCGTCTTTTTAGTCAAATCGAGCGAGAATTTAGCAAAAATCTGCCTTTAGCGACTCTTTTTCGCGCCCCATCGATCGCTGAATTAGTTGAAATTATCAAACAAAAAGAATGGTCAGCGTCTTGGTCTTCCTTGGTAGCAATTCAAACAGGCGGTTCTAAACCTCCACTGTTCTGCATTCATGCTGTTGGTGGTAATGTTCTTTCCTATCGTTACTTAGCTAGCTGTCTCGGTACGGAACAACCAGTGTACGGACTGCAAGTGAGGGGCTTGGATGGCGAAAACATTCTCTACACTCGAATTGAGGATATGGCAGCTGATTATCTCCAAGAAATAATCAGCCTACAACCAGAAGGGCCTTATTTTTTGAGCGGTCATTCTTTTGGTGGTTTAGTTGCTTTTGAAATAGCACAACAGCTTTATCGACAAGATCGTCAAGTTGCTTTTTTAGGATTATTTGATTGCTTAATGCTTCAGTACATCAGTAACGGTGATTTTGCAATTTGGCTAAACGCTCACTTAAGTAATTTATCGGCATTGGAAGCTAAAGCCAAGTTGGATTACATCTGTATGAGAATTCAAATTGAAATCGAGAAAAAAATTCCTAGTGTGATCTCTGATTCGACTAATCAGCTTGCCAATTTATTTAGATCACCACAAGAAATACTCAAGCGCCGAATTGAGGCAGCTAACGAAATAGCTTTGGAAAATTACATACCGACTGTCTATCCTGGTAAGGTTACCCTTTTTGTACCCAAAATTAAGCGAGTTAAAAGCTATATTGATTCTAATGGCGGATGGAGTCCACTAGCATTAGGGGGAGTAGAAACCTACGATGTTTCTGGCAATCACAAAAGTATGTTGGATAAAGACTCAGATGTTCGCATCCTCGCCAAAGTTTTGCAAGAGTGTTTAGAGCGAACGCAAATAGCCAGCCAGACTACTTGTAAGAGAGAAGCTTGATAAAAGCTCTATAAATGTATTGGCTTATGATGAATTTATCTAAGAAATTTAGGTTGTGAAGCGGCTCAAGGATTCTTGTTTGCTAAACCTCTTAGTCTACAGCTAGCCGAATCAATTATTGTTGATCATCCTCAATGGTGATAATTCTCTAAAATATAAAGACTATAGAGATTAACTATTCAGGCACAGACAGACTTTATGAATACTGCTGCACCAGCCAAGACAGAGTACGAAGCCATTATTGGGTTGGAGACCCACTGTCAACTCAATACCGAAACTAAAATTTTCAGTCGCGAATCAACTAAATTTGATGGCGACAATCCGAACACCAACATTTCTCCTATCTGCTTAGGATACCCAGGGGTACTTCCTGTATTAAACGAAAAAGTCCTCGAATATGCAGTTAAAGCGGGATTGGCTCTGAACTGTCAAATTGCACCCTACAGTAAATTTGATCGCAAGCAATATTTTTATCCTGATTTACCCAAGAATTATCAAATATCTCAATTCGATCTCCCAATCGCCGAACACGGCTGGGTTGAAATCGAAATTGTTGAAAAGCCAAACGCTGAACCAATTAAGAAGAAAATTGGCGTAACTCGCCTGCACATGGAGGAAGATGCAGGAAAGCTAACTCACGGAGGAAGCGATCGCATAGACGGCTCTACTTATTCTCTGGTAGACTTTAATCGGGCTGGTATTCCTTTAATAGAAATTGTCTCTGAACCAGATTTGCGGAGTGGGAAAGAAGCCGCCGAATATGCCCAAGAAATACGTCGCATTATGCTGTATTTGGGCATTAGTGATGGCAAGATGCAAGAAGGTTCGCTACGATGCGATGTCAATATCTCTGTGCGTCCTGTAGGTCAAAAAAAATTCGGTACTAAAGTAGAAATCAAGAACATGAATTCCTTTAGTGCCATTCAAAAAGCGATTGACTACGAAATTGAAAGACAAATTGAGGCTGTAGAAAACGGCGAACCAATCTATCAAGAGACTCGCCTCTGGGAAGAAGGCACAGGACGTACCAAAAGTATGCGTTTAAAGGAAGGAAGTAGCGACTATCGTTATTTCCCCGAACCCGATTTACCACCGATTGAAGTATCGAAAGAACAGTTAGCAGCTTGGAAATCCGAGTTGCCCGAACTACCTTTAGAAAAACGTCACCGTTACGAGTCAGAATTGGGCTTATCGGCTTATGATACTAGAGTACTTACCGACGATCGCAGTATTGCTCAATATTTTGAAGCGGCGATCGCTGCTGGCGGCGATACAAAGCAAGTCGCTAACTGGGTAATGGGCGATATTGCGGCATATATCAACAGCAATAACCTAAAAATATCAGAAACTGAACTTAAGCCCGAAATATTGGCAGAATTAATTACTTTAATCACTGAAGGTACAATTAGCGGCAAAATTGGTAAAGAGATATTACCCGAACTCTTAACTAAAGGCGGTTCAGCAAAAGCATTGGTTGAGAAGAAGGGACTAATTCAAATATCCGATACGGCAGAAATGGAAAAAATTATCGATGAAGTGATTGCCGCTCACCCAAAAGAATTAGAACAATTCCGTGGTGGAAAAACTAAGCTGAAAGGTTTCTTTGTCGGACAGGTAATGCAGAAAACTAGCGGACGTGCTGATCCTAAATTAACTAATCAAATATTAGGTAAAAAACTGCAAGGATAAAAAATAATGATGAATTAGGAACGATAGAAAGAAAATAATGATGAACTAGGAATGATGAATGCGGAATTTAAAAAAGATTCATCATTCATCATTCATCCCTCTAAAGTGTTTGTTTAAAGTGCTTGTTCGACTTCAGTGATTTCAGGAATTTTCTCGCGTAAACGGCGTTCGATCCCCATTTTTAGAGTCATTGCCGAACTTGGGCAAGAACCACAAGCACCTTGTAGCCGTAGTTTGACAATGGGGCCTTCTATTTCAACTAACTCGACGTTACCGCCGTCAGACATCAGGTAGGGACGTAGTTCGTCTAACACGGTTTCTACGTTGTCCATAGTTAATGCTAATGACATATTTTTTCTTGATTGTATTTATTATTTATCTAACTGCGATCGATCCTAGCGTGTTCTAACCCTGGTCGGGGCAAATTATCTATCGCCTTGATTAGGCGACTGCTGCTGGTGTTAATAACTGGGTTTCAGAAAAAGTAAACTCGGTAGTGATTGTTTCGCCATCTTGATCAATAGCGTCAATTAATTGGTGCTTAGGAAGATAGTAATTACCAAACTTCTCATAGCTTTCGTTGAACTCGCGCTTACCTTTCAAGTCTTTAGTTTTGGAGTCGCGGAAGATAGCATTATAGCCAGTGGAGATATAACCTTCTCCAGTATCGAGACTTTGGTTAGTGTTAATGACAAATGCCATCGGACCCATAACGCGGCTAACTTGACAAATTTCTGTGCCACGAATTTTATAGTTAGATCCCATTGAGTCGCCCTTGACCAAGATTTCAACTGCACCAGAAGCGTCTTCTTCCCCTAAAGTAAAAGTGCTTTTACCGTGAGCATTTTCAAAACTGTTGCGTTTGCGGTGGGTAATGACATCCCGCATATGGTTATAAACGCTTTCTTGAACTTTTTCGTCTTCGATGCCAGTGAGTTCTACAGATAAGTCATGGTTGACTTTGATATCGGCAGTATATACTTCGTCGCCTTGTTTTAGTTCTAGTTTAGTAGTGTAACCAGGAAAGTTCTCATCCCAGGTATAGCGGTTTTCGTAGGCGGAACGAAAGCGATCGCGTGCTTGATTGGTTTCTGTCATACTAAAGGTTTAAAATTCAATCTATCTTTGATATTTAGTTTAAAAAAATTTGTCATAAATAAATAGTGGCGGTAATCCCTACTAAACCGTCGAACGTCTAATTTTAAGCAGCGAATAAGTATGTTACAAGAATGGTAACAGTCGCACCATTTGATGCTCGCAACAGAGATACTAGGATCGTTGATTTATTGTTAAACAGTGATGATCAATGTTTTTTAAAGATGCTCGCGATTACCAGATTATTTTTCTCGGTTTATTCTTATTTTTGGGTGTTAGCACTAGGGATTGGACGTTGCAACTAGACTTGATTTTAGTAGTAGTTACCAGTTCTCTGCTTACTCAATGGTTATTATCTTTTTTGACTGAATACTCTAAAAAAATTAAAGACTATAGCTTCAAGAATATTTATAGTGAACTTGATCTTCTAATTAGTCCAAAAGTTTTAACTTCTCTTCGGAGCGCTTTGATTACTTCTTTAGGATTGTGTTTGTTGCTTCGATGTAATAGTTATCAGACAATGGCGATCGCAAGTTGTTTAGCTATTTCTAGTAAATTTCTTTTTCGCAGTCGTAATAAACACTTCTTTAACCCAGCTAACTTTGGCATTATTGCCGCTTTAACTCTAACTAATGACGCTTGGGTGTCTCCTGGTCAATGGGGTACAGATTGGTGGTATTTGCTGCTATTTATTGGTTTAGGTGGCGTAGTCCTTAAACGCGTTGGTCGTTGGGATACGTCGATCGCTTTTTTATTAGCCTATGCAGGTTTAGAAGGTGCGCGTAACCTTTGGCTGGGTAGGAGTTGGGATGTTTGGCAACATCAATTAATGAGCGGTAGTTTGTTACTATTTGCCTTATTTATGTTGACCGATCCGCGCTCAATTCCTAATTCTCAACGTGGTCGCTTAATTTGGAGTTTTGCGATCGCAATTGTTACTTTTATTCTGCAACATTACTTTTATCTTTCAACAGCTATTTTTTGGGCGTTATTTATTGTTTCTCCTCTGACAGTTTTGTTAGATATGGTTTGGACTGCACCACGATTTTCGTGGCGAGCTAATAGATCTCTTGCATAAGTTTCCAAAACCACTGGATTAGTTACGTAGGGGCGATTCGCGAATCGCCCCTACTAGAGTGAAGAGTTTTAAAAAAAAGATAGTAAAGATAGTCATGATGAAAATACTACGAGTTTTATTTTCTTGTTTGTTGACGGTCATAATTTTTATTTTCGGCATTAAACCCGCACTGGCTTTCTGCGGCTTTTATGTCGCTAAAGCTGATACTAGTCTCTATAATCAAGCTTCTCAGGTAGTTATTGCTAGAGATGGTAATAAAACCGTCTTAACAATGGCAAATGATTACCAAGGAGAAGTCAAAGACTTTGCCCTAGTTGTACCTGTGCCAGTTGTTTTAAAAGAAGAGCAAGTTCATGTGGGCAATCCCAAGATTTTGCAAAGGTTAGATGATTTTAGTGCGCCCAGGTTAGTTGAGTATTTCGATCCTGATCCTTGTCAGGTTAGAGCGTACGAACAAGACCGTGTCTTAAATTCTGCACCCCAAGCTGCGCCATCAGCTACACGAAGTAAAGTTGCAGCCGATTTAGGAGTAACTATAGAAGAGCAGTTCAGTGTCGGAGAATACGACATTTTGATCCTGAGTGCTAAAGAATCAGATGGTCTAGAAACTTGGCTAATTCAGAATGACTATAAAATTCCTCAAGGTGCCAAAGAGTTATTGCAACCTTATATTCGTCAAGGTCTGAAATTCTTCGTGGCGAAGGTAAATTTAGCGGAATATAACGAGAATGGTTTTGAGAAATTAAGACCAATTGCGATCGCGTTTGAGTCTCCTAAGTTCATGTTACCAATTCGTTTGGGCATGATGAATGCTCAAGGTGACCAAGATTTGATTGTCTATCTACTATCTCCCCAAGGACAAGTTGAACTCACTAACTATCGCACGGTTAAAGTTACTTCTGATAGAGAAGTTCCTGAATTTGTTCAGACAGGATTTAAAGATTTTTATACCGCCATGTTCCAAAAGTCTTATGAACGAGAAAACAAGCAGGTAGCTTTTTTAGAATATGCCTGGGATATGGCTAATTGCGATCCTTGTTCTGCTGAACCTTTAAATACGCAAGAACTCAAAGAAGCTGGTGTATTTTGGCACTCTGGTTCTCCTTCTAATGTTTTTATCACTCGTCTCCATGTTCGCTATACCAGAGATAAATTCCCTGAAGATTTACGTTTTCAAGCAACGAGCGATCGCAATTTGTTTCAAGGGCGTTATGTAGTTCGTCATCCCTTTAAAGGAGATATTACTTGTGATGCTGGTAAAGATTACAAGCAATCGGTAAGAGACAGACAAGAACAAGAAGCCAAAACATTAGCTAGCCTTACAGGTTGGGGTATTAATGAAATTCGCGATCGCATTAAGTTTGTTGAAGCTGAACCTATTCCCTGGTGGGACAACATTTGGAACTAATATTTTCCAATCAACAAGCTGCTAAAATCTAGCTCGGTGTAATTGAGACTGGGACTTTAATTAATTCCTCGTCGAACATGGAGTAAACGGCGATCTTATGAATCAACGGTTTTTTCGGCTTTGTTATTTGATTATTTTTTGGGCAGTGGGTACGAGTATCGCTACTGCCCAGCCTGCGTCCATTGAGCCTAAAAACTCAGCAGCCGAAGTAATACCAGGGAATACTCGCTTAATCTTTTCCCCTTTAGCCGAGCAATTATTAAATCAACCTACAGCCAAACAATTGCATCGCGGAGAAGTTTTAATTAACCTGGATACTCGCTTATATTTTCTACCTGATTTGGTACAAGGAGCTGTCGATGATAGTGACAGTGCCGTCAACTTTAATACAGGTTTTAGTTGGGGAATTACCGACGAGCTACAGCTAACTCTACAATTTCAGCACGTTGATAGTAGTTCTCCAGTTAAACAAGGAGATTTTACCTCCGAAAGAACTGAAGATAATGAAGCTTCTGTTGAAATTAAACAACGTCTTTGGGAAGATGCAGAGGAAACTAAATTCTTAAGTGGTGTCTTTGCTGCCTCTTGGGGAACTCGCGGCTTTAAGTTTACACAAGGAGGTCAAGAAACTGAAATCAATAATCGGGACGTTTTTGTCTCTTTAGCAGTTCCCTTTACTACTAAAATTGGCGATCGCTGGGAGTTTAATCTCGCGCCCACTATTGCCTTTTTTAAAGAAGACAGCGCAGCCTTTTTTCATCGCTTGCCTGATGATGACGAGAGTTCTTTTGGTACAACTTTGGGTGTCAGTGGCGGGGTTGCTTACCAACTAAATCGCCGAATGTTGATCTTCACAGACGTATTTATCCCTCTAACGGGGAACAACAGTATTAATCGGGATTCAGGACAACCTGATCGCGCGATCGCCTATAATGCTGGTATACGTTATTTAACTAGTCCTCGTCTAGCTTTAGATATCTACGCCTCCAATACTTTTGCTAGCTTCGCGCCTCTTTCTTTGACAGCAGACAGAGATTTTATGGCTTTAGGAACAAAAATAGTGTTTATGCCCGATGCTATTGATGGTAACCGAAATTATAGCGATCGCTTTTACCAAAATAAAGCTGAGTCCACCCCTCTAACTATTGACGGATTGGCTTTCTTCGATGGAGGCACTTTACCTAGCGAGAAGTTTTTATTTCAGATGCAAGGTGGCAGTCAAGGCATTTTAACCGCCTTACGATATGGCTTTCTTTCAGATTTTGAAGGGGGTATTTACCTGGATTATGTTTCTGGAGAGCTAGATGAATCAGAGCAAGGTATTAGCGGTAAAATTCGCTTTCTCAATCAAGCTGAAAATGATCCGTTTACCCTTAGTGTTGCCGCTACCGCAGGTCTAACTAATGAACCATTTATTAATTTTAGGCAAAACGACAGCAACGCTTTTGAAAGTAGAGATTTAGAAAAAACAGTACCAATATTTACCCCAGGGGGAGATGACGGAGAGAACGGGAAACTGATAATTTTAACCCTCGCTTTGCCTGTTAATTACGAAATTGCTCATGGCACAGCGATTTGGATTACGCCTATTTTAGGTTATGTACAACGAGAAGGATTAAAGAGCGCAGGGGCTAATCTTGGGGGGTCGATTTCTATAAGTAAAGAATTTAGTTTATTAGGAGAAGTTGGCGCGAATTTAGCAGGGAATGGTAATAGTTTTGATGGAGAACAGCTAGAAGATAAAATACCCTGGACAATGGCTATCCGTTGGACACCTTTATCTTTATTGGGCAAAAAAGCTTCGGCTACCAATAGCAATGCACAATTAGAGTTATATCTTACTAACCGAGTTGGTTCTTCTACTTGGCATCAATTGCGAGTTCGAGAAAACAATGAAATAGGTGTTGGACTTGGTTTGTTATTACCTTTGTTTTAATATTATCCACAGATGAACACAGATGAACACAGATAAAATTGATGATCAATTTGCGCCATGCAAGAGGTCTATTAAATTAAATGCGTAACAGTTTACCTGGAATCATTAAACCTGGTCATCAAGTAGCTTCAGGAAAAGCTATAGATAGTCCGTATGATCGCGGTACTATTGAAATGCAGTTACCGTTTTTTAAAAACTTAGGACTCGACCTAACTAATTTTTTTCTGGGTACATTAAATATTTCTGTTGCACCTTATAAATTTAAAATTATTCAACCGCAATATACTTTTAAAGATGTCCAATGGCATCGGGATTATCCAGCCGAAACTTTTTCTTTTTCCCCTTGTAAAGTTGTGTTTGAAAATATTAGTTATGCAGGATTTATTTACTATCCTCATCCCGAAACAAAGATCGGACATTTTCAAGATACTTCAATTTTAGAAGCGATCGCAATGCTTATACCAAATATTAATTATGGCGACCAAGTTCAGTTAGAAATCAACTCGTCAGAAATCATGATTATCTCAACAGATGAATAACAAATGAATAAATACGATTTAATCAAACACTTGTCTTTAGTTGAACATATTGAAGGGGGGTATTTTTCTGAAACTTATCGTTCAGACTGGATCATGCCTACTGAGCGTGAAGGCAATGAGCGAAATATGCTCACTTCTATTTATTATCTATTGACCGATGAACGACCCATTGATTACTTTCACAAGAACAAGTCAGATATCATGCACTATTTCCAAGCTGGTTCGGCTATTACTTATTTGATTATTGATCCATTAGGTAACTTGAACAAAGTTAAATTGGGTCTTGACTTTACTCAAGGAGAAGTAGCTCAGTTATTAGTTCCAGGGGGCTATTGGAAAGCAGCAATCCTAGAAGCAGGAGAATTTGGTCTTCTGGGCGAGTCCGTTGCCCCTGGTTTTGATTACCGAGACATGGAAATTGGTCAACCCAGTTACTTTCGTGAGCAATTCGAGGATTTGTGGGAGCAGTTAGCTCCTTATGTCAAAAATGACTAAAATGCGATCGCAATTCCCATACTATATATTAATTATGGCGACAAAGTTAAGCTAGAAATCAACTCTCAAGAAATCATTATTATTTCAATAGATGGAAATAGTTAGGCGTATATTAAGTAAACTTGAAAAATGTAACGATGGTGGATAGTGAAAACAGATCCCGTCCTGCACTTTTTCTGTGGAAAAATGGCATCAGGAAAAACAACGTTGTCGAGAAAGCTGGCATCAGACAATAATGCCATCCTTATCAGTGAAGATCTCTGGTTGTCGAAGTTGTACCCGGAAGAGATTAGTACCTTCGATGATTATTTGAGATATTCATCACGCTTAAAATCTGTAGTATCGTGGCATGTGCGAAACATTCTTGCCCAGGAAATATCAGTTGTTCTAGATTTTCCAGGGAATGTTCCTTCTCAGCGACAGTGGTTTCGTTTGATATTTGAAGCAGCCAAGGTGGATCATGCGCTTCATTACATTGTTGCGCCTGACTCCTTATGCAAAGAGCAATTGCGGAAACGAAACGCTGAACAGCCCGAAGGTTCGATGATCATGTCTGAGGCAGAATTCGACTACATCACCGCATATTTTCAACCACCGACCGCAGACGAAGGCTTTAACATCATTAGATATGATCCCACTTAAATGGGTTTATTAACATAGCAAAAGCCTAATAATCCCGTTGCACACCGACCGTATAGAAATGGTTGGCTGAGTCTGAAAAATTGATAGCGGCGGGTGAACGGGAACGTTATGGGGCTGAGTTTTTGGTATCGCGGTCTATTGTAAATGATGTCTAGGAGTGAAAAAATATAGTGAAAGCGATCGCACTTTGGTTAATTTCAACTAAATTACAATCAACAATTCAACACAATTTAATCTTAGGTGCGATCGCATCAGCTATCGTCTACCATTTAAAATATGGTAACTAAAGTATTAATATGACAGCTCAATTGCCATCAACTACCAATAAAGCTAATCTTTACGATCGCGATTATTATCTTTGGTTAAAACATACTGCCCAACTGATTAAAGAAAATAAATTTTCTGAATTAGACGCAGCCAACTTAATTGAAGAAATCGAAGATATGGGCAGGAGTGAGCAACGAAGAGTTGAAAGTAATTTGGTGATTGTCTTGCTACACTTACTCAAATATAAATATCAGCCATCTAAACGCAGCAATAGTTGGAAAAGTAGCATTAGAGAGCATCGACGGAGACTGAAAAAAGCTTTTAAAGCTAGCCCTAGTTTGCAAGGCTATTTAGAAAAGGTTTTTGACGAGTGTTATCAAGATGGGAGAGAACAAGCTGCCGATGAAACGGGATTGCCCCTCGATACTTTTCCCGCTAAATCTCCCTTTACTTCTGACCAAGCTCTCAACCCAAATTATCTACCTGAAGAATAATTATGGGCAACAGTCAGGATGCAAGCCAGGTAAAATGCGATCGCTCTAGTCGATACATTGCCAGCAGTAGAAACGAAATAACTACGAGTCCACAAACTAGGGAGCTTCAATAGTTCAGAAAACTCTTGTCTTAGTATACGGGATGAGCTTCCTTTGATTCGATTTGCATATATTTAAGAACTGTGTGCGATTGCCCTGCTACTATGACCTCTGCACTTGCGATCGCAATTTAGGTTATGGTAAATGACCAACCAACTCTTTCGCGGCATTAGTTAAAGTTTCATCCATCCAAGCATTAATACTTTTGTTGGCTTTTTTAGCAGCAATATATATTTGACGGTGACGTTCTGGTGTAGTCCGAAAAGGAAGCTTACCAGAAAAAGGTTTATCTGGTTCTTCTCCTAATTCCTCACACCATTCCAAATAATCATCAACTGAATCATAAAAAGCTTGTTTGGCTTCATTAACAGTCTTCCCTTTAAAGGTAATAACATCTTTAATATCCAGAACTTTACCCAATAAAATTCCTGCTTCTTCATCTATTTCAAATTTTGTAGTATATCCTTTATATTTCATAGTTAACTTTTAAAATTAATTATCATTCTTCGTCGATACCAGCATTTTCTAAAAATTCTCTATATTTTTAACTGCGAATTCTATATGAGTCAATGATATTAAAAAATGATATCTATTTAAAATAGGACTTACGCAAGAATCATTTCGAGAGAAGGATTTTTAAGCTGCTGAATCAGGTAATCTCGAAGAAGACCATTTTTTAGTTGGTAAACATTAGAATGATTGGCGATCGCTAAATACTT
>Ga0114940_10000284_pt1 | contig 27460 bp, 30 predicted proteins | sample ColdCreekSource_FD_87195 | JGI IMG/M metagenome (GOLD analysis project Ga0114940, IMG submission 87195) | Groundwater microbial communities from Cold Creek, Nevada to study Microbial Dark Matter (Phase II) - Cold Creek Source | ecosystem: Environmental > Aquatic > Deep subsurface > Groundwater ... | reverse complement strand
TTTAGTCAAAAATTTCGACCGCACGCTCAAACGTGCCAATGCCAAGCTCCAGCTATGTTTTATTCGGCTGATGCTCAAACGACTAGCTGCCGTCTAAAAAGATCTCAAATGGGTTCTATAAAGTAATCGCTTCCATCTTGACCATAGATTAAATCGCGATCATTACCGCCATTAATTAAATCCTGACCCAGGCCACCATAAATGGTGTCGTTGCCATCTTCACCAAAGATCAAATCATCGTCTAAACCACCATAAATTTTATCTTGTCCTAAACCGCCATAAATAGTATCGTTACCAGCCTCACCCGCCAATAGATCATCACCCAAACCACCGTATAGTTTGTCGTTTCCGTTATAATCATATAAACGATCATTGCCAGCTTCACCTGCCAACATATCGTCGCCCCAACCACCATTTAAACTATCGTTGCCATCTCCCCCATAAAGGCTATCATTGCCATTTTCACCTTGTAATGTGTCGTCACCATTACCCCCGTTTATAGTGTCGTTACCATCGTGTCCGTATAAAATATCATTGCCATCATTGCCATCAACCGAGTCATTTCCTTGAGCTGCATAGATGGTATCGTTAGCAAATAAGCCATCGATAACATCAGCTAAGGAAGTACCATTTAGTCGTTCGCCAAGGTTTGTACCTAAAATGTTTGTAGTCATGATTTATCTCTCTATTGTTGTTTTTGCGTATTGGTAAGCTGACACGCATTTAAATTGGGATTTTTGAAGCCTGTAGCTCTTACCGTAAAGCTTTCTGACGATAAAAATAAATGAATAACAGCTTATTAGAGAGATAGAGCTATTAGCTATTAAAATTGAGAAGTAACAATCTATTCTGGCTGATTAAAGTTTGGTACTAATTTTTATTGAAGTTCTTTATTTTTTCTTTTTTATTTCCTCTCTTTTCTTTCTTCTTTCTTCTGTAATAAGTTTGAGTTCTTTTGATCCCTTTGCTTCATCATCTAAAATATCAAAAATTGAATTTCCAACCTTTTTAAAAGCTATGTCATTTTCCATATAGTAAAAAATAGGAGGTTCTTCTACTAACCCGCTAGCATCAAAAAACATAAATTGTTCTTCATACCTTGATGCAAACACAAAAGCTTTTTCAGGTAGACATGGATCTCCTTCATCTATGAGTAATTCATTTCTAAGAAGATTTGCTAACCCAGATATTTGATTATATAAAATATCAATATCATTCATAACTCTACCTCCAAGGCCGTGACCAAAATTTTCAAGAAAAACCTTATAGCTTTTTGGTAAGATAACATTACATTTTTTCTCTAATTCAGAAATTTCTTTTTCAGGGCATCCTTTTATCAAATCAGGACGAGCCAAATTTAATTCCAACATCTTACTTTTTAAAGATTTTGCTCTGAGTTCAAAGCTATTTTCTAAGCAACTATCTTGATTGTCCATTTATTTTAGTTTGATAGCTTATTTTTGATAGCTTATTTAAGTTATTTCCTTTTTTCTTGATAAAGTTTTATCTCAAGAGAAGATTTAGTCTCTCCTTCTACAATGTCAAATATTGAATCACCAATTTTGGTGAAATTTTCTTCATCTATCATGTAATAATAAATAGGTGGCTCTTCTGCTAAACCATTAGCATCAAAAAACATAAATTGCTCATTGTATCTTCCCGAAAATATAAAAGCCTTATCAGGTAAACAAGGGTCTCCTTCGTCAACTAAAATTTCATTTCTAATGATATTAGTTAGAGAAAATATATCGCTATACAAAATATCGCACTCTCGCATAATCCTACCTCCAAGACCATGACCAAAGTTTCTAAGAAAAGTTTTGTAGCTTTGCGGAAGCATCACATTGTATTCTTTTTCCAATTTCGAGATTTCTAATTCAGAGCATCCTTTTATTTGGTTAGGATCTCCTAATCCCTGTTGTATAATACAATCTCTTAATCGCGCTGCTCTATCAACAAAGTTTTTTTCTGAATAATTATCTTTATCTATCATTTAGCTCCCTTCAACAACCTCAATTTTAATATTAGGCCTGAATCTTAGAAATTCCTCAATTACTATTCCACAGGAATCACATACAGGTCTAGTTGTATATATTCTGATTATGCCACTATCCAATTTTGTAGTTTCCCCAAGAATTTGTTCAAGAATTTTAGCTTCGGTATCTACTGCTTTGTTGTATTGATTAAGCGTTACACTTCTCAGTACTCTATCTTGTAAAGGAACAAACAAAGCGTAATCATCGACATTTATCGATCCGCTAAAAGACTCTATTGCTCCTGTTCTAACATTGCCGAATTGATCTGTAAATTGATAATCAGCAAATGAAATATTTCTTTTATTAGCTTTGCTTACCTCACTGTTGTTTCTCAAGTCTTGACGAATAACTGCTTCTCTTCCAAAATCAGCTTGTGTAGCAGGACTGATAATTATATTGGGATTTTCTCCATTTTCATAACCTTCTGACCAATTTGAATCGAAACTAGTGGGATAAGCATAAGTTCCAGTTGGAATTTGCTCACCAGGAAATATTAAAGGCTCATCTAGGATAGATTCCAGAATTTCATCTCTTTGAGGAAAACTTTCAGTATTACTAGAAAGTTCATCAATAGGTATTAAAGGAGTCCAGAATTTACCGTCTGTACCTAAAATATTTTCAGGGGTTTCTCCTTTAGGAAAAGACTCAATTTTGGTAAGGGCTTCCGTTGAACCAGGAAACGTAGGCGGATTAACAGCTAAGTCCTCTACCGTAAATGAGAAAGTTGCATATGGTATACCTTCAGCTATCCACTCAAATAGTTGCACACCCCCATCTGCAATCGCGCCACTTAATTTATTTCGCTTAAGTTTTTAACAAATTCAGCACCAGCTAAATCCGCAGCAACATCGCAGCCATAGAGAAGAATATCCCCATCTTCTTCGATAAAGTCACCCCAACTCGTTAAAATATCTTCATATTGATTAAGTGCATTTTGATTGAGTTCGGTATTACCTAAAAATAATTTACCAGCATCACCATGAGAAACAATATGAACTGCATCCAGACTGCCATATTTACTGATAGAATCGGTTATTTGAACAACACCATCTCGCTGAGAATCTAAAATTACAACTTCAGTAGATTGAGCTAAATTATCGATTAATGTTTGATAATCTTCTATTGCTGAATCAATAAATAAGATCTGATTATATTCAATTGAACTTTGAATACTAGTATCAGTTAATAATTCGGCATTTAATCCATAACCGATATTTTCAATAGTAGACGAAGTCTTTAGTATTCCTTGAGATAAATTAGCTATCTCAGAATTGTTTATATTCATAAAAATTTAAAATATAGTTTTATCTTTGACCTATAAATATTTATACAGTATTTTGTTTGTAGTTTTGTGTGATAATAATCACAAATTTATATGTATAAAATTACAGCACAATATCACTTCTGATTAAACTTAAAAGCTAAACAAATAATATTTATGGTAGTGTTGCAAAAAATTGAATATCCTAATAAGTAGTATTTGCGTATTATTGAGCAATCAACATCAATGAATTCAAAAGCACCCTGTAAATAATTAAAAAAGTTAAGAAGATTAACTTAATTAAATCTGTATCTGCGTAAGGCCCGATAGTTTTAAAAAGATTTATCGAAACTTCATCAGAACTTGTGAGGTTGATCACACTATCTTCATAATTTAAGTTTTAAACTAAAAATTAATTATAAAAAACCAATAAACAGAGATTAATTTATTGACTATGTGGTTAATTGCGACAGGCATATTTCTCGGAACACCAGTAGCGTTTATTGAACCCGTTAGTATCAATAATAATACTCAGCAGCTAGCTTATAGTAATCAAGTTTCTTCCCGCAGCCTAGAAACTTTCTTAACTTCTGCTCGACAAATAAATCTAGCTAAAGACGATTCTTTTCAAATCAGCGAGCCATTTGCAGCCTCGATCACCTTAGATAAAAATATTGTTGCAGAAACCAATTGGAATAATCCTGATCAGTCAGCAAAGTTTACACCAGGGGTTGCATCTTGGAATACTCAGACTAAGGTTGGCTCACTTGCGTTTGACGGTAATTTTAACGAGCAGGCACATTTAACTGGGGGTAAAGCTTTTTGGAAAAATAATACTGCCATTGGTTCAATAGATTTAGCTGTAAATTTAGATAATCAGATTAACCTTGTTGGTAGCACTGCTTCTTGGCAAGCCAAAACTGCGCTGGGTTCACTTGCAGTTAAAGGCAACTTTAATCAAGAGACTGCTTTTACGGGAGGAGATGCTGCTTGGCAAACTGAAACTGATCTAGGTTCATTTGCAGTTAAAGGTAATTTTAACCAAGAAACTGATTTTACAGGTGGAGATGCTTCTTGGAAAACTAAAACTGGGCTGGGTTCACTTGCAGTTAAAGGTAATTTTAATCAAGAGACTGATTTTACAGGGGGAGATGTGCAGTTAGCCACCAATACTATGATTGGCTCTTTAGATGCCAATGTCAAAATTGACAAAGACACCAAGTTTGTCGGTGGAAATGCTTCCTGGAAAGCAGAAATTTTTCTAGGCTCTACAGTTGGAGTGAGTGGTAATTTTGATGAAACAACCGCGTTTACGGGAGGAAGTGTCAATTTAGCCACAAAAACTGCTGTTGGTTTGCTGGGGGTTAAGGCGAATGTTGACCAAGAAACGACTTTAACAGGGGGAAGCGCTTTTTGGAAAGCCAAGACCAGTGTTGGCTCAATCGGATTAAATGCAGATCTAGAAAAAGACGGCAATTTTAAATCTAGTGTTGGTCTTGAAATTCCCTTTTAACAATATAAAAAGCATTAAAGACTACTTGAGAGGTGCCCCAAAAATTTACTCGATTGAGATGCCTTAGACATGAATATACTTTTCAAAAATATTGCTAAAGTCACGTTTTCTATAGCGTTCCAACATCGTGGCATTGAAGTTTACGAGCATAGCGTTGTAATGCTTAACAATTGTTTCCTCACTCTCAATCGCGCCGATCTTGTACATTGATGCTAAGGCTTGAAAGCAAAGGGTGGCGTTGTTGCGGCCAATTTCTTCATTATTCTGAAGTTTGCCAATAGTGATGAGGACTTTGTAAATATTTTTCAATGATTTGAGGCAATTTTTATTTACGTCGATACTAAAGACTAGACTCTGGTCCAAGGTGAACTTCAATTCAATATCTAAGTCGATGTTGCCTGCGGTTTCAATGAATACTTGTGAAACTTTATGACTGACGTATTCATAACGCTTGACGATCCTTTTGTTGGAAATAGCAGAATCTCCGTCAACATGAATTAGAGCTAAGTTGGTGAAGCAATATTCATCTTTTTTCGATTTGATTAAGAAAAATATCTTCTCACCATCCTCGTGAAACAAGTAATCATCGGCATCTACTTTATCGTAATCGTTAGGCGAAATAATTGTGCCAATATCGCTCAGACCAAGTGTTTCGGCTGCTAATTTTTTAAACATTGTAAGCTTTCTTTTAGATATTAATAATTTACTTTAGATATTAATAATCGCTGCTTCCTCTGTATTTTTACTGAAGACTTCAGCCAAGAAATTAATTGTTCCGTATTTAAACTGATTAACTTTTAATTTTAATCAGTTTAAATATATTTAATGGTTCTTTTACCATCATAGTACACACTCTTTAGTACACAAAATTTAAATAATATTTTTCTCCTAATTTATAATCCAGCCTTAAACAGCTGGATTTTTGTTGTGGATTAAACTCATAACTAGATCAGCCTAATTAAACAGCAACTAGTTACTAGCAGACAAGTTATCTGTTACTTGTAAATTATAAAATTATTTTGAAATAATAATTTTATTTATGCTCTATTTTTTCCTCACTGCTGATTGCAGATTGAGTAAATTTTTGATAACATGCTTCTGCTTGAGCTTTTTCTCCCTGTTGAGCATAAATATCACCTAATAAAGAATAAACATCAGTCTTATCTGGTTTCAATTGTACAACTTTTTGATACCATTCAATAGCTCCATCAAATTGCTTTTGTTTAGCTAGAGTTTGAGCTAAATTCAGATAATATTCGAGGCAAGGTTGCCAATCTGGGTTGTTTTTTAAACCTTGTTGATAAACTGCGATCGCACCTAAGTCATCATTCTTTTCTTGTAGTAGTAGATTGCCTAATTCTTGATATATATTTCCCGTTAATTCTGGTTTAAGTTTGATCGCTTTTTGATAAGCAATGATCGCATCATGGACTTGCCCTTGTGCTTTTAAAATTCGTGCTAAACGAACATAAATATAAGCGTGTTTTGGTTTAAATTCAATAAAATGGCGACAGTATTTAATAGCTTCGTCGTGGTTTCCCTGTAACTGATAAAGATTGATCAGCTCAGTTACTGCCTTATATTCTGGTTGCAGTGCGATCGCTTTTTGATAACAGGCAATAGCTTGGTCTAAATGTCCTTGTTCCTTAAAGTTATTAGCTTTGATAAATTCAAATTCAGCTCTTTCAGCAGCAGCTTGCTGATTTTTTAGCTTTTCTGATGGGTTTAATTGCAAGCTTAAGTTAACTCTAGCAAATTCCATTTTTGTCTTTAAAGCTGCTTTGTCTGGTTGAACATGACCTTCAAAACCATAGTAACTATCAAAAATCGATTGATTGTTTTTACCTTTGCCAACAAATCGCTGTTGATATATTTGATATAGTTCACAATTTTTAGCATATATATTATCATTTATATTAGCCAACAAATAGATATTCGGTACGCTTGGAATATCTTGTTGAAATCTACGAGTACAGGATACTTGATCGCCAAATTTGGATAATAAAATCTTGGAATCATCAGTACCTAAAAATACTCTCATGGTTGGCAATAAACGATAGGTATCGATTTGACTATTAGCTGACATGACGTGAACTTTATCACTAAAATAAGTGCTACTTAATAATGCTCCCACGCCTCCAGCCGAAGGGCCAAATAACAATGTATCCTGCAAACTTATGTGTGCTAAATTGCAGATATTTTCGATAATTCTGCTAATCAATTCAGCAAAATTAAGCTCGGAAGAGCCGACAAAATAGCTAGAATGCAAACCTGGAACAAAGTGACCAGGATCGCTAATACAAATTGTTGAGCGATTATTTTCAAAAGCTGAAATCATGCCTTGAAAAGTAATTTTTTTCTGGGCTAAAGTATAGTCTTGTTGAGATAGATTTTCACTGTGACGATTGGCACTTTGAAAGTAAACATCTAATTGATGAGAACTACCTTTTAAATAGCAAAATAAATAGAAATAAGGTATTTGAGCTATGGTTTTTTCTGCGGGAAAGTAAATTTTATAAATTACAGGTTCACCAATTGCTATATCTTGCGCGTTTATATTGTTTGGTTCTTTGCCGATGACAATCTCTCTAAAAAGCTCGGGTATATAGCCGAATATCCTACGATTAGAAAGGGTATAATTAGTTTCAAAAGCATAGCTAATTAATTGGGCTATTTTGGCAAAATCAGACTTTTGTTTCAGTTCAGATAATCTTTTTTCAATATCTTGTTCAATTACAGAAATCATCTTAATAATTTAAATAATTTTATTGTTACTACTATATTATATTGCCCAGTAACAAAATATTTAGTGACGCAGTAAAACCGTGATTAGCGACTAGTCCTAAAAAAATCATCGTCGATCACTCTTATTTGTAAGTTACCTCGGTTGACGATCTGAGCGTAACCACAGCCGATGTTTTCCGCTAATTCCGAGATCGCCCAACACTGGTTACTATTAATACAGTTTAATTTTTGGCGTTGATGAAAACTCAATCAAGTAAAGATAAATAAAAGTCAAATGTCTTGCAAATAAGACCAGAATGCTGTGCTGTTTCTGTTCAGTTTTAAATAGAGCAAAGTGCAAAATTCTCGGATTATTATGTATTCTCAAACAACTTCAGAATCTGACAACAAATTTGTTTTAAAACCGCTTGAGTTTCTGGAGTAGGCTTAAAATTTCCCAAAAATTGCCAATTGCCAATCGTAGAAAATCTCCATCGCTGATCATAAACTTTATAACCTGACAATTCAATGCCGATCACTTTAAACTTTTCATCACTAGAATCTCGATCTAATCTAACTTGCATCAAAATGCTACGGCACTGACAAGAAAAAATTAATTTAGGAAAATGAAAGCCAATATCAATGGAGTTGGGATCGGCAAATTTTTCCGTCTCGGCATTTTTAATCCACGGTTTAAGATCGGCGAGACTCTCGGGAAATTCAGACTTAAACAGATGTACAATCGCTTCAACTTTACTCAACATCAACAGATTTTTAACTTGTTCAAAAGCATTCACTACTTCAACTCCTCAACGTCAAAATTCTGCATCAAGATTCTGCGTAATTTGCTTCTATTCCTTTCTCTAGATTCCACAACCTGGCAAACTTCCAACCAGCGATCGCAAAGAACCATCTTCATTCTTGCTGATTTCTCAATAGGCATGGTAGTTTTGTGGTTATTGTTTGATATGTCCATCATTAATTCTGATGCTATTCATTCGATACTATTAATTAGCAATAAGTATTTCCTAATTTGAGGGCAAGAAAATTAATGTAACTAATGTGTTGCCGCTTAAGCACCACATTAGTTACGAGAAATACCGTATAAACGGAAAACCAGTCCTGTTAGCTTCATTTATGGCTTGGAGATTCGCTTGGCTTTAGTACAACTGAAGAACAAGCTCAATTTCCTGGTGACAAAAACAATATATCATTTTTTTATTCTTCTTGCAATTTATTATCAATAATGCCATATTTTTATTAGTAGCCTTTTATCATTTTTGACACAAATGAATAGTTATACTAAAGAACTCAAAAATACTGCTCAAGCAATGGTTGCTGAAGGTAAAGGTATCTTAGCAATAGATGAAAGTAACGGTACTTGTAATCAACGCTTTGAAAAACTGGGAATTGCTCCTACATTAGAAAATCGCCGCGCTTATCGAGAACTAATATTAACTACACCAAATTTGAGTGACTATATTAGTGGCGCGATTCTCTACCATGAAACTATTCATCAATGCACTCAAGAAGGTATCCCTTTAGTTAAGGTAATGACTGATAGGGGGATGATCCCCGGAATCAAAGTAGATACAGGTGCGAAAGATTTAGCCAGACATTCTGGAGAAAAAGTAACTGAAGGGCTAGATGGTTTACGCGATCGCATTTCGGAATATTATCAAATGGGAGCGCGTTTTGCTAAATGGCGCGCAGTAATTACCATTGGCGAAGGTATTCCCAGTGATGGTTGCCTTGAAGCTAATGCTCATGCTTTAGCACGTTACGCATCTCTTTGTCAAGAAGGTGGTTTAGTACCGATTGTTGAACCTGAAGTCTTAATTGATGGTAACCATACTATTGATCGCTGCTCTGAAGTAACAACCAAGTCACTGCACGAAGTTTTTCGTCAGCTATATTTGCAGAATGTTGCTTATGACCAAATGATTCTCAAGCCCAGTATGGTAATTTCTAGTTTAAATTGTCCCGTACAAGCTACGGTAGAAGAAGTAGCTACAGCAACTATGCACTGTTTATTAAATACAGTTCCTCCTGCGGTACCAGGAATTGCCTTTTTATCTGGTGGACAAACTAAGGAACAATCTTCTGCTCACTTAAACGCCATGAACATCATGTTTAAATCTCAATCTCCTTGGCGAGTAACTTTCTCCTATGCTCGTGCCATTCAGCAACCTGCATTAGAATATTGGCGTGGTGATTCTGGTAATGTTGCTGAGGCGCAAAAGCTACTGTTGCATCGGGCTAGTTGCAATAGTGCTGCGAGTCGCGGTGCTTATAATATAGATATGGAAAAACAACCTGCGTTAGTTTAGTTACTTTGTTTTTCCTAACAGATTTTCTTTTCTTTAAAACCTCTTAATTTATCCATACAGTAACGAGTAATTTAGTTTGCTTGTTACTGTCTCCTTGAAAAAAATGAATAAAGGATTAAGTCAACGGCAGTTATGTGAATATTTTGGCTGGAATTATAAGACTATAGCCCTTGAAGCGAAGAATCAAGGGTTGAGTACTCACGCTTATGTGCAGCAAAAAACCCAAAAAAGAGGTTGGATTTTACGAGAAGAGAAATATTATCCTCTTAATCAAACTTCTTTTTACTGATTAATAATATTACGATGAGCAGTCAAAGTGCCATAAATAAAAGTAGATTAATCAAAATTGGTCAATTCAGTTTAATCATCCTATTAATTGTTTTAGGGATTTGGTTTGCCAACCAAGTCAGTATCGAAGAGATACGTTCCAATGTACAAAAGTTGGGTATTTGCTCTTTTGGGTATGTTTGCCTTGGCAATTATCAGAGGCATTGTACAAGCAAAACAAAAAATGTCAAACAGATAAATTGCTACCAAAAAATCAAGATTGCGATAAGCTAGCTAATGCGCCCCGTTACTTAGATGTAAGCTTAGTTGCAATATGGCCTTTTCTCATCAACTGACTGCATTGGCAACCTATCTGGCTGGAGAATTCGACAATCAACAGCAGGCATTGGCAGAACCAGCCTGGTACGTTGATTTGCGGCTTTGGATCCGACCAGTGCCCATTTTTACTGAAGACAGCATCACTCTTTTTGCTGAACAAGCTAATATTGTTAATCTCGCTCAACCCTATCGACCCCGAATTTTGCGCCTCAGAGAAAGAGATCGCATTGAGGTGGAATATTATATGTTTAAGGACATTACTACAGTTAAAGGTGCGGGGCAGAATCGAGATTTACTGCAACAAATAACTCCACAACAAATTGAGTTTTTGCCTAACTGTACTTTAAAAGTTGCTACGGATAGTCTTGTTAATCATAAATATAGCTTCGATACATCCCCCGCTATAGATAAGCCATGCAGTTTTTGCTATCAAGGCAATACCTTTCACGTCTTTTTGGGTTTTAAAGCCACGATCACGGAATTGCAGACCTATGACAAAGGGATAGATATGGAGACAGGTAAAGCAATTTGGGGGGCTTTGATGGGTTCTTATCGCTTTACTAAACGTCAAGATTTTTCTTCTGAATTGGTCTTATAGTAGGATTAAATTTTGGCAAGATATAAATCAATAAATGAATAATCTATTTTTACTGTGGGAAATCCCATTGGCTTTGCTATCTTTTCTGTTTTACAAAGTCATGAAATTTGCGATCGGTAATTTATTTACTATTTATTTAATCATTGATCAAAAGAAATCTTCTCAATGGCGAGTATTATCTCAGAAAACTATTAATGCGCCTCTAGTTTTACCAGTTTTAATGACCAAGGGTCCACGTTGGAATACTCATGCAATTATCGGAACTCTTGGCCCATTTGCAGTCAAACAATCTCTAGCAATAGATATCGAAACTGCTAATAATTCTGCTCACTCTTGGATTGCGGTGGTTTATAGTTTTCCTGGCTATAAAACTATTACTAGCTTAGAATCCGATAAAATAACTCCACGCGATCGCTTTTTTAAAATAAAACTTGCTCCAGGAAAATATTCTTTAGGAGTTAGATACTATAATCGTTCAGAAAATATTAATTATCCTGCTATCAAAATTGATGACCGCGAATTCGTAGATTCTTATAACGTCCCGAATAATATTAATGACTACTACTACGATTTGATTAAAGCTAAAAACTGGTTTTATTCAAGTTTACACTATTATATTTTTACGATTCTCAAACTACGCAATTACTTGCCAGAATCTTTTGTTAGAAAAGAATATTTACCAGTAGGCGCACCCGATACTCACTTTGCTTACAATTATTTAGAATCGAGGCAGGCTTTAGAAATAAATATCAGTCCAGAAATTATTACTAATTTTGATATTTATTTTACTCTCTATGATCGCTCTAGCTTGCCTTTAACTTGGTGTGTAATTACAGCAGAAAAATATCTTTTGCCACCACAAAATTATCAGGGGTATTTTTTACTCAGAGTTAGACCCAAACCAGAGCATTCAGAAACTACAATTCGCGTTAAATCTGAATTAGTTACTGAAGATGATTCGATGCAAAATTGGCAATTAAATTAATAAATTAAGAATCAATAGATAACTGAACCATCGATTTCCAAGCCATAATATCTGTCAACAAAGTTTGATAACCGTTGACGTTGGGATGTAAACCATCATCTCCTAATTGAGATTCTGTCCAATCCGTGCCTCTAGCTAACCAGAGGTCAAAAATATCTAGATAGGGAATATTGCGCTGCTGACAAGCCTGCAAAGTGGCTTCCTTGTAACGATATTGATCCAAGTGATTGTAATAAAAACATTCTCCAAAGGGCATTTTGCTCTCGTTTACAGGCACCATGCCGACAAACATTACTGGACAAAGATTTTGAGCTACATCCAGTAAATGAACTACCTCCTGTTTGAAATCAGCAAAATCCGTATATAGTTTCCCGTCGTGTTTCATCATACGAGCCGAATCATTAACACCGACAGAAAGTAAAATCAAGTCTGGCACTCGATTGCGTAGTTCTCCGCGACGATTGAATTCCTGTTCTAAACGTTGGGAAACTTGAAAAACGCGATCGCCCCGCACTCCCAAACTATATAATACATGACCCGAACCTTCAGGAGACATCCATTGACGACGCAATCTTTCTACCCAACCACCACCAACAAAATCTCCGAAACCATAAATTAAACTATCTCCCAAAGCAATTATTTTTAAAGGTTGATGGCTTTTAAGCTGTTCTCGCAAAGTGCGATGGCTATCCCTAATCGAGGTAGAATTGGAAGAAAAAACAGTTTGCATAAAAAACAATACAAAAGTATTTTATTGTGAAAAAATATTTATATCTTGAAATAATACTACATAGTAACAGTAGTAGAGGCAAAGTTGAGTATAACTGATCCCCTCTTTGGCGGCGAAAAATTTTAGCGAATTTCAGATCGAACATCCACTGTAAAACTCTTACAGGCTCGTACGGAAGCAATTCATCCAACTTTGACACTCCCACGTTTACGCTAACGCTCAAAACGTGGGAGTGTCAAAGTTGTTAAAATGAGTTGGACGTAGCTACAACTGCATCTAAAAAATATCAATATAATCACTGAAAAGAGATCGTTTATTAATGCAAAAAAAGAATTCTTTTAACTCTTCTCAAATCATGTATCGTTCTGAACAACTAGTTAGTGCGGCTTCTAATCGTTACCGGATTACTGTTCAAGTAGCTAATCGTGCTAAACGCCGTCGTTATGAAGAACTAGATAACTTTGACGATCCGGCTATGAAACCAGTGATTCGCGCCATTATCGAAATGTCTGATGAACTCACTCAACCAGAAATCATTGGAGATTAAGTATATCTTGTGTGGAACGTTTAGTTAAAACTGGGGATGGCTGGCGTATTGGCTGGCATCCCCAGGCAGACAAATATCCAGGCTTAGTCGGGGCAAACGACTGGGCGATGGAGTTGACCGAAGCCGAATTAAATGATTTTTGCCGTCTCCTCAATCAGCTTGTCGCAACCATGAATCAAATGGAAGAGGAGTTAATGGATGAAGAAAAAATTAGTTGCGAAGCCGAAACTGATCTACTCTGGATGGAAGTAGAGGGATACCCTGATGCTTATTCATTGCGTTTAATTCTTAATTGCGATCGCCGTTGTGAAGGAAATTGGTATCCAGGGATCGCTCCAGAACTAGCTTTAGCCAGCCAAAACTTGAAGATGTTTTAAGAGACTTCCAAGAAATTAACGCTGACAAAAATTTGGCAAGCGCAATCTATTTGAGCATCAGGTAAAATTAAGAGGCTGTAAGTACTTAAACAAAATTAATTACACATTTGATTTTGCCTGAGTTCGAGGTGATCTGCCTTCGCTGACCAGGAACTGGGCGGCTTTAACTGAGATCTAGCACCAGTACAAAAAAACTTAATAACCGAGACTTAACAATCAATTTTAGACCCTTTTCGCCGTAGTTCCCTTTTCCTCCCCCCGATACAACAGTTAAAACACAAACTAGTTGCAAGATCGCGCGTTTAAGTTATCTGTAGGGCAGTCTTAACTATCGTGTTCTGGGTATATTATCCAGAAAATTTCGGGTTTCATCGTGTAATAACCGAAAGTTTCGCGATAGCATCATCTATGGGGTAAATGCACAGAAAGTTTCTGTCTTTTGTCCCATATAAAGTGGATATAAAGAAAGTTTCGTTATAAGAAGTAGTCCGGCCGCTTACCGTTAGACATCTATGGCGTATGCTCTCAAACCGATGGTCGGTGGTGACCTCTTGGTCAACAAATGGAACTGGCACCCAACCATTGAGTGGTTGCAAAAGTTCCGAGATTTCTGCAAGGTATGCGGGGGTTTCAGCGTGTTGTAGACTACTGCGGCAGGTGAGCTTGGTTGTTAGATTGCAAACACAGAAAAAGCAGTATCATGGGGTTAAGTTTGCTCAGTCGGAAATACACCTATGACTCAATTACTAGAAAAAGCTTTTAAAGAAGCTCAAAAGCTTTCAAATGATCTCCAAGACGAAATTGCCCATCAATTGCTAGAAGATATTCAGAATGAACTAGCGTGGCTGGAAACCTTGGCAAATCCAGATATCGATCTAGATGTTCTCCAGAAAATGGCTCAAGCAGCATTAATTGAAGATCAAGAAGGAAAGACAGAAGAGAAAGGCTTTGGCGAGGAGTAATGAAGTCGTCGAGAACCAAAGACTTTCGGAAGTTATTTGTCAAATTACCTCAACGCATAAAAGAAACTGCCAAGAAAAACTACAAACTTTGGATAGAGAATCCATTTCATTCAAGTTTAGAATTTAAGAAGGTCAAGCCCAAAGAAAATATTTGGTCAGTCAGAGTAGGAATTGGATGGAGAGCCTTAGGAATTATGAAAGCAGAAGAGGAGAAGATTGTGTGGTTTTGGATTGGTTCGCACGCCGAATACGATAAGATTCTCGGAAATAAATAAGAGTAATCTAACACATCATTGGTTTTTTCCGTCCCTTATACTTCTCCTTTTAAGTTTCCACATTTAACTAAAAACCACCGTCTTATTACCATAAACTAATACTCGGTTTTGCAAGTGTAATCTGACTGCGCGAGATAACACTAATCGTTCCAAATCTTTCCCCTTGCGAATTAAATCAGCTATAGTATCTTGATGATTAACTCGACCTACTTCTTGTTCAATAATCGGGCCTTCGTCCAAATCTTCGGTGACATAGTGAGCCGTTGCACCAATGATTTTAACACCTCTTTCATAGGCGCGATGATAAGGTTTAGCTCCAGGAAAAGCTGGTAGGAAAGAATGATGAATATTAATAATATTAGGAAATTTGTCAATTACAGCGGGACTAACTATCTGCATATACTTAGCTAAAATTACCAAATCAATCTGATGTTTTTCTATTAATTCTAATTGCTTGGCTTCTTGTTCAGCTTTATTTTCTGGAGTAATAGGAAGACAATGAAAATTAACTCCAAACTGTTTTGCGATCGCTTCTAAATAAGGATGATTGCTAATAATTAAAGGAATTGAAGCTGGTAACTCTTTAGCTTGATATCGCCAGAGCAAATCTAGCAAACAATGATCTTGTTTAGTGACCCAAATGGCAATTCGGGGGAGAGTATCCGAAAAATGCAGTTGCCAAGTTGCTCCCAGAGGTTTTGCGATCGCTCCAAAAGCAGCCCCGATCACTTCGCGGGGTAAATTAAACTCTTTGAGTTGCCATTCAATGCGAATCAAGAATAAACTTGTAGCGAAATCAGTGTGCTGATCAGCATGAATAATATTACCGCCATTGGCATAAATAAAATTGGCAATTTTAGCAACTAAACCAGGGCCATCAGGACAAGAAATTAAAAGGGTTGCAGTCGGTTCGATCATAAATATTAATTTTGACACATTAGTTTTGGGAAAACCAAAGTTATATAGTCAACTATATAATTTCAGACAAATATATTTAACTAACTATAACTATGAACAATCCAGATAAGCCGTTAGAAGCAAGTGACAATTTACATGAATCATTAGAAGCGACTAGCGAAATTAACGAAGATAATAGAAACTTAGTAAACAAAGACAATTTTGCAGATCTATGGACAGAAGACGAAGATTCTGAGTCCGTAACTGAATTTGTAACTGCCGATTCACAAGATATAGATGATTCACTGTCTTTTCTAGCGGAAATTCCGGAAATGTCTTCGGCAAAAACTCCGAAAAGAGATTTTGACTTAGAGCTAGACGACCTAGATTTTCGTAACCCACCAAAAGTAGAGAATCCAAGTAGCCAGGAACTAGAAACAAAATCAACCAATAATGATAATGATCAACCTAGCTATCTAGAAAACTCCCAACAACCAGCTTTAGATGATTCAGAGTTAGAACTGGGTGATTTTGAATTAGATAACTTAGTAGAATTAGACTCGTCAATCGAAGAACCATCGGGGGACAATAGTCTAGAAGATATCGAGCTCAATCTTGATTTAGATAACCCAGCTTTAGATGATTCAGAGTTAGAACTGGGTGATTTTGAACTAGATAACTTAGTAGAATTAGACTCGTCAATCGAAGAACCATCAGGGGACAATAGTCTAGAAGATATCGAGCTCAATCTTGATTTAGATAACCCAGCTTTAGATGATTCAGAGTTAGAACTGGCTGATTTTGAATTAGATAACTTAGTAGGATTAGACTCACTAATCGAAGAACCATCAGGGGACAATAGTCTAGAAGATATCGAGCTCAATCTTGATTTAGATAACTTTCAACAACCAGCTTTAGCTTTAGATGATTCAGAGTTAGAACTGGGTGATTTTGAACTAGATAACTTAGTAGGATTAGACTCACTAATCGAAGAACCATCAGGGGACAATAGTCTAAATAACTTAGACAACATACTCGAATCAGAAACAGAATCTTTAGATTCCTTGATACTAGAGTCAACAATCGACGTTGAAGAACCAAAATTTGCTTCCGTTGAAGCTATTGCCAAATCCTCAGAGCCAGATTCATCAAACAAAGGCAACGTTTTTGACCAGACGATGAGGGTTTCGGTGCGGCAACTAGATAACCTGAATAACTTAATTGGGGAATTAGTAGTTAAGCGCAATCGATTAGAAGATGACCAGGAAAGATTACGCCGCTTCCTAGATAACCTACTGGGTCATGTTCAGTCTCTAGGTGATGCGGGAGGAAGAATGCACGATCTGTACGAGCGATCGCTTTTAGAGGGGGCTTTAATGGCTAGTCGTCAGTCTCGTATTGCGTCAGCTTCCCAATCCAGGCCTAGTTTTCTCGATGCCGAAGAAAAACCTCAAGAAGAAGGGCTAGACGCATTAGAAATGGATCGCTTTAATGGCTTCCATCTACTCTCCCAAGATATTATCGAGCTAATTGTTCGAGTGAGAGAGGCTGCTTCTGATATTCAGTTCGTAGTTGATGAAACTGATAAAGTTGCCCAAACTTTTCGTCAAGTAACTAGCCAGCTACAGGATGGAATGAATTCCTCGCGCATGGTCGCTTTTGGACAAACAGCAGACCGCTTACCAAGAGCAATTCGAGATATTTCGCGTAAGCAAAAAAAACAAACTGAGTTACAGGTAGAAGGTAAAAATGTTCTGATCGACAAAATGATTGTCGAACATCTTTACAATCCCATGACCCACCTGGTCAACAATGCTATTTCTCACGGTATAGAAAAACCAGAAGAAAGGATCAAAAAAGGTAAACCTCCAAGCGGGAACATTAAAATCCACGCCTTTATTCAAGGAAACCAAACGGTGATTACTGTCTCAGATGACGGAGCAGGGATTAACCCCGAAATAGTTAAAGCCAAAGCCGTAGAAAAAAACCTCATAACTTGGGCAACAGCACAAAATTTATCTGAACAACAAATCTACGAGCTACTATTCCATCCAGGCTTTAGTACCAAAGACGAAGCTGATGATTTTGCGGGTAGGGGTGTTGGTATGGATGTAGTCAACACTGACTTAAAGAAAATCAGAGGCTCGATTAGTACGGAATCGGAGCTTGGCAAAGGTACTACCTTTACTATCCGTTTGCCTCTGGTTTTGAGTATCTGTAAAGCTCTAACTTGCGTGGATAATCATACTAAAGTAGCTTTTCCAATTGATGGGGTCGAAGATACTAAAGAGTATATTCCCAGCGATATTCAGACCAATGCCAATGGAGTTAGATGTATTTCGTGGCGAAATAAGCTTCTACCTTTAAGACCACTGAGCAGTTTACTTTCTTATAATCGTCAGATACGGCGAGCGGGTATTTATAACAGCAATCAGAATAATGACGACACGGTATCCGTGATTATTCTCCGCAGTCTTGATAATTTGTTGGCGGTAGAAGTGGACGAGGTCAAAGCCCAACAGGAAATAGTAATTAAACAAATTGATGGGCCGATTCCCAAACCACCTGGAATTGCTGGGGCGACAGTCTTAGGTGATGGTACGATTATGCCTATCGGTGACGTATTAGAGTTAATTGAGATAGCTCAAGGTAAGAGAACTATCGAAATTGGCTTTAATATCCTTGGCGGTGACTCAGCCAGAAAACAGTTGGAATCTGAAAATATTAAACAAGAGCCAATGGTGTTGGTGGTTGATGACTCGATCACAGTGCGAGAACTACTTTCCCTTAGTTTTACGAAGTTGGGTTATCGCGTTGAACAAGCTAGAGATGGTCAAGAAGCCTGGGATAAACTTCGCGGCGGCTTAGTGTGCGACATGATTTTCTCTGATATCGAAATGCCTCGCATGAACGGCTTAGAATTACTTTCTAATTTGCAGAAACATGAAGAGCTTAAACTAATTCCCGTGGCGATGCTGACTTCTCGCGGTGCGGATAAACATCGGAAAATAGCCAATGATTTGGGAGCAAAAGCTTATCTGACTAAACCATATACTGAAAAAACTTTGATGGATGTCGCTCAACATCTCATAGAAGTTAATAGAGCCAATAAAGAAGCAGAATCGAAATCTCTCAAGCAAGATCAACTTAATAGCCGCAAGTTAGAATCAGAAATTAAAGATGCACCATTGGTCTTAATTATTGATGATTCGGTGACAGTTAGGGAATTACTGTCAATGACTTTCAAAAAAGCTGGTTATCGTGTTGAACAAGCCAGAGATGGTCAAGAAGCTTGGAACAAACTCAGTGGGGGTCTAGATTGTGATATTGCTTTCTGCGATATTGAAATGCCTCGCATGAACGGTTTAGAGCTATTGTCTCAACTGCAAAAAGATGAAAAACTGTCTTCGTTACCTATTGCCATGCTGACTTCTCGCGGAGCGCAAAAAATGCGTAATATTGCAGCTAAACGCGGAGCTAATGGTTACTTTGTTAAGCCATACGTAGAGGATGATTTATTGGAGGCAGCGCGAAGAATGATGAACGGAGAAATGTTGATTGAAAACATTGATGAAGACAATTTTGGAGAATAGGAAATTTAAAGGGATGAGTTTTTGGATAACGATGAGTTAATTAATTCATCTTTAAAAATTATGATGATCAAAACGACAGTTTGTTTGAGCCTGGGTGTTTTTTGGCTGGGTAACTTCTTAGGAGTACAGCCTACGGTGGCTGCCGAGGCTCAATCTCAAAAAGTTGAATTGGAAATTGGAATTATCCAGCGATTGGGTGCTAAACCTATTGATGACAAAGAACCTTTGATTGATGCGGTTACGATTAGTAGCACCTCTGACGATTCTCTGACGGTGAGTTTTCCTGGGAAAGCTAAATCAATACCAGCTATCCAAACCAAAAAAGCTGTAGTTAAGGTGAAATCGCGATCGCTTTCTCAACCAAAACTATCAGAAAAATTGATTTTGAGCGATCGCTCAACTTTTGAAACTGCTGAACACAGTGCTAATTCTTGGAAAAAACTGGGCATTGAAGTTGAAGTTGCTCAACCAGGAAACTGGCAAGTATGGGCAAAGAGAGACGTTTATTCTACTCCTTTACTCCGTCGTTGGTTACTTCATAGTCTACAGGCCAATGGCTATAGTACGCCCTATCTATCAACGGAGATGTTAAAAACAGAACCTGAAATTGCTCTGTTGATTGACGGTAAAGAATATAATCACGAAGAAGTAGAAATTACGACGACGAAGAACTTAGTTGAAGTCAACACCACTAATAATCCCCAGGAGGCTAATCTTTATGGCGGTAGTTTAGAACTCCAGCCTAACGCTCATGGTGAATTCACCCTGGTTAACCACGTTCCCTTAGAAACTTATCTTAGAGGTGTTGTTCCTTACGAAATTGGGGCAAATGCGCCCCCTCAAGCAGTTGCCGCTCAAACTATTATTGCTCGCACTTATGCTTTAAGAAATCTTCGGCGTTTTGTCGCGGATAATTATCAACTCTGCGCCACGGTTCACTGTCAGGTGTATGAAGGCTTGAACGGAACTAACGCTATCAGCGATCGCGCGGTTGCCAAGACCGCAGGTTTGGTTTTAACCTATGAAAATGAACTAGTTGATGCTCTCTATTCTTCTACCACTGGCGGTGTAACAGCTTCTTTTGAAGATACCTGGGATGGAACAGAACGTCCGTATCTTAAGCCTATTATTGATGCTCCTCAAGCAATTTGGGACTTATCTAAGTATCCCTTAAGCAATGAACTAACATTTCGCCAGTTTTTAAGTCTCAATCAAGGATTCAATGAAACAGGAAGAAAAGGTGTGTTTCGCTGGAATAAGACTAGAAGCATTGCTAATCTCAACAAAGACTTGCGCCAATATTTGCGTAACACTCGCCATCCCTTGGCTGATTTTACCACCATTGAACGGATGCAGGTTAATTCGCGATCGCGCTCAGGCAGAATTTTAACTTTAACGATCCAAACTGATAAAGGAAAGTTACAGTTACATAAAAACGAAGTCCGTAGCGCTTTTGAGCCTCCCCTCAGCACTTTCTTTTACCTTGAACCAATTTTAAATGCAGCCAAAAAATTACAAGGCTATGCTTTTATTGGTGGAGGTTTTGGTCATGGTGTAGGATTGAGTCAATACGGTTCTTATAACCTCGCTCACCTAGGTTGGTCAGCCGATCAAATTCTCGCTTTTTACTATCCCAATACCAAAATTCAGTCCTTAAATGATTCTATTGTCTTGTGGCGTGACCCTTCTTTATTGGGCGAGGAACAACGAGCTATGAAGCGATGAACAATTAACAATTAAGTGGGAGCGTCAAAAATTGCTAACTTATTAACATATAAGTAATTATTTGAGGTTAAAAAACTTGACTATTTGGGTGAATGAACAGATCGATCCAGGCGGTTTGATTTATGCCTGTATTGCCTGCTTGAATGAAGAAGCTGCTAATGATTGCCATCAAAATTGGCAGAATAACCTAACTGAACAACAAAAACAAAGTGGTTGGGTTGCCCTGTTGCGTACCGTCGATTCTTGGGATGATGTACCAGTTAATGCTTTGAAACTTAGTTTTTAGTTCATTGAGCAAACCCTTGAACCTTCATCGTTATCAAAAAACTCATCCCTCATCCTTGATCCTCTTCTACTTTTTCGCGCTTCGAGAAACCCCAGGCAAAGAAAATAGCAACTACAGCTATAGTCACCCATTCTGGGATTAGTGCATCTGGTAATCCAACTTTGAGCAACAACCGGATGCCGACAAAGCCAACAGTAATAAAGCCCGCATCTTCAAGGTAAGTATATTCTTCTAGCCAGCGGATAAATAATCCAGCGAGAAAGCGCAAGATCACGATGCCTATAGTGCCGCCAGCAATAATCAACCAAGTCTCTTGAGTAACGGCGATCGCTGAAGTCACACTATCGAGAGAAAAAGCCAGATCGGTGATGGCAATCATTGGAATTATTTGCCATAGAGAAGAGATACCCAGACTATGCTTTTTTGATTTCTCATCTTCTGAAGACACAAAAAAGTAATTAAAAACCAACCATAATAAGTAAATTGCACCCAAGAACTCAAACTGCCAATACTTAACAATCCAAGTGGCAGCTAAAATCAGCGCAATTCTTAGTATATAAGCCCCAATCAAGCCAATATTAAGGGCTTGGCGTTGTAGCTTGGGGTCATCAATACTTTTGGCGATCGCAGCTAAGGCGATCGCGTTGTCGGCGGACAATACCGCTTCTAAAAGCACTAGAATCAGCAGTACAAAATAAATTTCGACTCCAGCATTTGTAAAGTAATTAACTATATTTTCTATCATTCGCGCATTATTTTTTAATTAAACATCTTAATTTCTTTCTTAATTTCTTCCTTAATTATGTTGCATCTTGTTACAGGATGTTTCGCTTGGGGTCGATTATGACGCAAATTAAGGAATGAATATCTTTTATCAAAGGAGTAGACTTGCTATGCCTTTATCTGAAACTCAAATCTTTGTAGCTCTATTAGTTGCTTTATTTGCTGGAATCATGGCTGTACGCCTATCCACCGAACTATATAAGTCCTGAGCGATAATATCCATCTAAGACATAACTAAAATAGTTGCTGTAATGATGAGGGATTTCAGATTGGCGATAATTGCTAAAAATTGTTAGTCTGGAATCCCAACTTAGCAAAAATTTTGAGAACTAAGTAAGTATGAATTCTGATAGGCAACCAGCAAAACAAGTTCGTCAACGGAATTCTCCCAATCGCCGAAACCAATATCGAGGAGCGACTACGGAGATTGGCCTCAAGCTGATTTTAAGCTGGGCGATCGCAATTGCCGCGCTCGCATCTTTATTTAGACTTATACCTTACCATCTTTCCCAACAGGCAAAGTTAAAAGAGCTACGCATCCAGGTACAAGAAACTGATGCCAGAGTTACTCAGCTTCGAGACCAACTCAACCATAACTTTGATCCACAACAAACACAAAGCCTAATGGAACAATATAGCTCTCTGGCTGCTCCAAATCAAAGTCGTATTTATTGGCTGCCAGAAAAAAAGACTGGAAAAGCTAGCAACTAGCAACTAGAAACTAGCGACTAGCGACTAGCAACTAGAAGCTCAGGGCTATTCGCTAAAAGGAGCGCAAGGGACATAGAAGTTCATCTAACCACGCGACTACTTTCCCTTGATAGCCAGCTAGTTTAGGTTTTGCGGCAAATATTTCCAGGGCTTTCTGATAGTCGGCAACAGCGCAATTCCAATCGCCTCTTAAATGATGAGTACGTCCTCTCTCTGGATAAATTCTTTCTTGAAGAGCGTCACCAATAATTAAAGCAATATCAAAGTTTTCAATCGCTAGATCATACATTGCTAATTCACGGAATGTAATTCCTTGATTGATCCAAGCGCGGAGGTTGGCAGGATTAAGATCGAGAGCGATGTCATAATCAGAAATTGCCTCGGCTAATTCTCCTTGTGCAGCATAACAATTAGCTCGATTATTGTAGGCACTGTCAAGGTTGGGATTAATTTCTAAAGCCTGAGACAGATCACAAAGAGCTTCGACGATTTGATTGTTGCGAAAATACATTAGCCCGCGATTATTATAATCAGCCGCATTATCGGGGCGTAGAGCAATTAATTCATTGAGCAAGGAAATCGCTACTGCATAATCACCTTGAGATGCTTTCTCTTTGATACAAGCGCGTAATTGGTGTTCCGAATCTGATTCCTTTAAATAAGACGAAAAAGTTTGGGGCTGGAGTTGTCTTGCCAAGCCATGATACGAGAATGAAGACAATTCTGATTGTCCTTGTTTTAAATTTATCTGCTTGTAATAATCCGTTTTCATGGCATCAATTAAACCCTTCTTCTTAAAGGCTACTTTACTATCTGACCTAGTTGTTTAGCTGAGTGGAATGTGTCACCAATCGAACTGTCTGATGGTTGACAGTCGGTCTAAAAAAGAAATTAATCAAATTAATCTATTAATTCTTCTATATAGAGCATGATCGCGAATAAACTCCAAAATGTCTTCCCCATAATTACCTAGGTTGATGTTGAGTTTTTTAGGCGATTTGATGCAAAATGTTCGTTTTCATAACAATTCTCAATGTATTTGGTCAGAAGGGACGGCTTTTGGACTACATTCTGTAAATACCGATAATAATTTTTGCCCAGATAGAGGGCGCGATCGCAAGTTAACTATATGACTAAGACAACACTATTTGCTCAAGCACCAGATTTATCCCAGGAAGACTACTGTGTTTTGGGTTTAGCTACCTGTTTTGTGCGAGAAGAGGGCGAAGTACACCAACTCCAAATCATCGAGCCGATTCCTTCGGCTGCTATCGAAGCAATTCTCAAGGGAATTCCAACTTCTTATAAAATTGCTTGTTCTAAAACACTGGGGGAAATTTTTAGTGACAATACGGTGCAAATTCCCACAGAATTAACTCAAGACGGAGAAGTGAGTTTGTGCGATCGCTTTGCTGAAAGAGTAGCCGCAGCAACTCGTACTTATAAAAGTCGCCCCGAAGCTAGAGAGCATATTCCTCTAGGCACAACTAAACAAGACTTTAATTATTCTCTAGAAAGAAAGAGAGTTCTCAACGCAGATCATGTGGTCAGCACTGAAGATAATGTTAAACAACACTCTCATACTCACAAAGTTCTTTAATATCTAAACGAATCGCACGAAACTTTCAGAAAGGGAGGCGTTTAAGAAGAGTAGATCTCCTGCATAAATCCGAAAAGCGTCGAAAAATAATTACTTCTTGAGCCGTATGCGGAAATATTGGTTTTTTCTCTTAGTCATTACGGTTTTCATTCCTAGTGTGACTGCGGCTCAATCAAAGCCAGTAAATACATCTTCCAGTTTTCTAACTGAGAGAGTAAATAAAGAACTTGTTGTTCCTGTGGGTCATAGCGAAACTATTGCTGATATTCAGGTGCGCTTTGTCGATCAAGAGGGCAACCTAACTAAAGCCAAAACTCAGCCCAAGGTTATTACTAGAGAATTTGCCCTGAAATTAGGAGATGTTTACAGTTCAGAATTAGCCAAAGAAGGTTTACAAGGAGTCCGAAATTTAATTATCGTCGAGCGCGCTACTCTGACACTAGAGCCTGTCGCAAAAAGCAATCGGGCGGTAATGATCGTAACAGTCAAAGAAAGCAGCAATCTCTCTGTTGATTTTGGTTTGACTTTACCTCCACCCACAGCTTTGCAGGGCGTAGTTAAATCAACAACGGTTAAAGCTTTATCTGATAGTGCTAGCGGCATAGGTGCAGGAATTAGTTTAGGAGTACTAAATCTAGGCAGTAGCAATCAGAAATTAAGTCTGGGGGTTGAAGGGGGAAAACAGAAATTCGGTTTTGATCTCGGATATAGAAATTTTCTGAAACACGATACTGGCTATGGCATTAATGTTTTCAACCGCAGGGGTATAGAGCCTGAATTGAAGGAGAGCGAACGCGATTTTGCTCCTTGGGTACATCGCCTAGGTGGTGGAATAGAATATTTCCAACCTATTGCTAAAGATTTTAACAGCGCGATCGGCTTGTCTTATCAGCGAGTATCGATCAGAGACGGTGCATTTTCATCTAATATTGAGCCGCGAGATGAACTAGGTAATTCCCTGACAGTCAGCGACGACGGACAAGACGATCTGCTAACTCTAAATTTTGCTGCTGTTTTAGATCGACAAGATAATCCTAAAAATCCGACTCATGGTTTTAAACTCCGCGTAGGGAGCGACCAATACATTCCCGTAGGTGATGCTAGTATTTTTTCTAATCGTCTAGGGGCTAACTATACCCAATATTTACCATTACCTCTATTTGGTTTTACCGAAGGGGCGCGGACTTTAGTTCTAAATTTTCAGGGGGGAACTATTCTCGGAGACGTACCTCCTTACGAAGCCTTTATCCTGGGCGGATCGAGTTCGGTTCGAGGTTATGGTGCTAGTGAAATAGGAACTAGTCGGAGTTTTATTCAAGCTACTGCGGAGTATCGCTATCCGATTATTGCTGTTAATGCTTTTAAAAATAATTTCGATGTTGGGGGAACTTTCTTTATTGATTATGCTAACGATTTAGGTTCCGGGGATGCTGTTATTGGACAACCTGCCGTGGTACGGGATAAACCAGGTCATGGTTTAGGTTATGGTTTGGGATTGCGCGTAATCACCCCTGTGGGGGTGGTGAGAGTTGAATTTGCCTTTAGCGATCGCGGAAATCGTAAACTGATTTTTAAACTCGGCGATCGCTTTTAACTCACCTTCTGCACGTCTAAATGTAATATCAAACAATTCAAAATTTTCTAAAAACGGGAATTATTTTGGCGATCTCTTGCTTTTCCTACATGGAAAACTTTTAGTTGCTTTTTGGAAATTCTACCGAACGTTCGGTAGAATAAGTTAAATCAGACTTTACCCTAAAAGCCCAAAATCATGAAAATCATTGATTACGAACATATAGGAATTCGTGTGAGCGATCGCTCAGAATCTCTAAAATTCTACGAAAAACTAGGATTTATCGAAGAAAAGTATTATCCTCAACACCAAGTAAGCGAATTAGTTACAGCTGATGGCGTATATATTAATTTGATCTTCAATGGAGTAAAACGCGATCGCAACATTCTGATGGATGAACCGATCAAGTATCCAGGGATTACTCATCCAGCCTTTATTGTCGATGATCTCGATCAGCTACTCAAAAAATTAAAACAAGAAAATATTCAAGTCACAGAGGGACCAATCTATCTTGGAGAACGCCGTCGAGCCTGTTTCATCCGCGATCCTGATGGCAACGTATTAGAGTTTGATCAAATTTATCCATTCACTGCCCAAGCAGATACTCAAGAAATTTTGACTATGAAATTACATGACTTCGAGCTTTCAGGAAACTGCTATAAAGTACGTTTGCTTTTATCCTTGCTGGAGATCAAATGTGAGCTTGTACCAGTCAACTTGATGGCGAGAGAACATAAATCACCGCCATTTCTACAATTAAATCCTTTAGGAGAAGTCCCGGTACTAGAAGATGATGGGTTGATTTTAAGAGATTCTCAAGCAATTTTAGTTTATGTAGCTAAAAAATACGGTAGTGAGGCTTGGCTACCAAACGCTCCAGCAGAAATGGCTCAGATAGTTCAATGGCTATCAACGGCAGCAAATGAAATTGCTCGTGGCCCTGCTGATGCGAGACGACACAAAAAGTTCGGTTTTGCAGTTGACTTCGAGATGGCACAACAAAAAAGCGAGTTGATTCTGAGTATTATCGAACAACATTTGTGCGATCGCCAGTGGTTAGTTTTAGACCGTCCTACTATTGCCGATCTAGCTTGTTTCCCCTATATTGCTCTTGCGCCAGAAGGCGGACTGATGTTAGATAAATACCCCGTAGTCGAGCAATGGTGCGATCGCATTAAACAACTACCTAACTTTATCGAGATGCCAGGGATAAGCAAGTAAGTAGGTGACTTCTCCAGACATTGATGCGAAGCATACAATGCTAGCTTCTCCAAACCCCGCAAAAGAGTAGAGAGAACTTCGTTCGTGATACTCGTATTCTTTCCCACTACCGCGATTTAACGTCAGG
>Ga0114940_10000283_pt1 | contig 27520 bp, 20 predicted proteins | sample ColdCreekSource_FD_87195 | JGI IMG/M metagenome (GOLD analysis project Ga0114940, IMG submission 87195) | Groundwater microbial communities from Cold Creek, Nevada to study Microbial Dark Matter (Phase II) - Cold Creek Source | ecosystem: Environmental > Aquatic > Deep subsurface > Groundwater ... | reverse complement strand
CCGGAAGCTGCCACCATTGCGGGAATTGTGGATCGTGCCCTGAAGGAGAAGCGAAACGTCCGGGATGTCTGTTCGCATATCTTCAAGGATTACGAATTTGGCCTGAACCTGGTGAAGAAAAACTCCGGGCGGAACGAATTTGTAATCCCACCCTCGACACTGGAGGATCCGGACAAATTTCTCAGCGAATTGGTCGTGGGCTCGTACCGAAAGGAGCCGCCTGCGGAACAGGCCCAGGCATAAGTTTCACATGCGGAACGCTCTTGACACATATATACTTACCATATATACTAACTTGAATGGAAGAGGCAAAGCTCTTTAAAAATGGTCACAGTCAGGCGGTCCGATTACCCCGGAAATATCGCTTTCCAGGAAAGTCGGTTTTTATCCGGCAGATTGGTCCGATGGTTGTGTTGATTCCCAAGAGGAAATCCTGGGATTCCTTGATCGATGCATGTGGAAAATTCACCGAAGACTATATGTCTGCGCGTGAGCAAGGCATTCAGGAACGGGATCTCTCATTTGGATGAAATTCCTTCTGGATACCAATATCTGTATCTATGCGATCAAGAAACAACCCAGGCGAGTCTTCGAGAAGCTGAACGAATGCAAAATCGGTGAGGTTGGAATATCGGTCATCACTTGCTCCGAGCTGGAGTATGGCGTAGCCAATAGTAGCGATCCACAATCCAACAAGATTGCTCTTCTTGAGTTTATTGGGCCGCTTGAAATAATCGATTTTCAAGCCGGTGTGGCACCGGTTTACGGGGACCTGCGAACGCGATTGAAACGGACAGGAGCCATTATCGGTTCGTTGGATCTCCTGATCGCAGCTCATGCCATCCATTTGGGTTCGATCCTTGTTACAAATAACACGCGTGAATTTTCGAGGGTTCCCCATCTGAGGGTGGAAAATTGGACCTGATTTTCAAACTCCATATTCTTCAGAGGATCCGGACAAGTTTGGGATGGCCTTCCAGCATTGGAATGAACGGGCGCCAAGAAACTTCTTTTTCCACATCTGATCACGTTGTATCCTCACGGTAATCATTGAATTTGAAATGAAATCTCCCATTCATATGGCAATCCTTGGCGCCACCGGTGCCGTGGGTGTCGAGGTGCTGAAGACCCTCGAGAAACGGAAGTTTCCAGTGGGCAAACTTACTCTCCTTGCCTCCGAACGATCCGCCGGCAAAAAACTGAAATTTCGGGGTAAGAGTGTGGCTGTGCAGAAGGTCACACCGAGGTCTTTTGCCGGCGTTGACATTGCGATTTTTAGCGCAGGCGCCACCCGATCGCGTGAATTTGCGCTGCATGCCGTCAAGGCTGATGCTGTGGTGGTGGATAATTCGTCCGCTTTCCGAATGGATTCATCCGTTCCGCTGGTTGTGCCGGAAGTGAATGGCGCGGATCTTAAAAATCACAAGGGGATCATTGCCAATCCGAATTGTTCAGCCATGATCATGGTGGTGGCGTTATGGCCATTGCACCAAAAGGCGCGAATTCGTCGAATTGTGATTTCAACCTACCAGTCCGCCAGCGGCGCCGGCGCCAGGGCCATGGCTGAACTCGAAACCCAGACGCGTGATATCCTTGCAGGCAAGCCCGCGAAAAAGGAAGTTTTTCCACATCAAATCGCCTTTAATGTTTTCTCGCACAATACCAAAATGGCCGAAAACGGTTACAATGAGGAAGAGAATAAGATCATTGAGGAAACCCGAAAAATATTCCACGAACCCAATCTGGCCATTTGCCCGACTTGCATTCGTGTTCCCGTATTTCGCGCTCATTCGGAAAGCATTCTCATCGAAACCGAGCACAAACTCACCGTCAAGGAGGCACGCGCCATTCTTTCCAAGGCGCCGGGAGTGAAGGTGCTGGATGATCGCGCAGCCAATCACTTCCCCATGCCGATTGAAACGAGTGGAAAGGATGATATCTTTGTGGGGCGCATCCGTGAAGATCCGTCGTGCCCCAACAGTCTGGCCATGTTTGTGAGTGGAGACCAACTTCTCAAGGGTGCCGCGCTCAATGCTGTACAGATCGCTGAATTACTTCTGAAATCCTGATCTGGAAGCCGCAAAAGAATCCAGTAATAGTCACCTTGGTGGGAATTTTTTGCCTGGTTGGGGTGCTGTTGTCTCAAAAGTGTAGTCTGTCTTTAGGCTAGATTTTGGTCTTATCAATCGCTCCTATTGGCGCAAGCATTGGCACCTGCAATGCTTGAAATATGATTCTTCGGCCCCGTATCCGTCATCCGACTCTTGGAAGAAACACAGGTATCCCGTAGCACATGGACAATGGGAAAAACCGACCAAAAAAATCCTGCAGCAGCGCTTCTGACGGGGGTGCGGTAGCTTTTGCTTGAATCTCCGCTCGAGTCAAACTCGTTGAAACAGTAAAGGTCATCTTCCCCATGCATGATTTTGCTCCTGCCTATTGCAACAAGAAAGTGCTGATTACGGGTGGGCTTGGGTTTATCGGCTCGAATCTTGCCGGAAGATTGGTCGAACTTGGAGCAGAGGTAACGCTCGTCGATTCACTCATTCCGGAATACGGGGGCAATCTCTTCAATGTCGATGATATTCAGGATCGTGTTCGAATCAATATTGCCGATGTGCGGGATGAACACGGGATGCGCCATCTCGTGCAAGGACAGGACTATCTCTTCAACCTGGCCGGACAAACCAGTCATCTTGATTCCATGGAGAACCCGACCACTGATCTTGAAATCAATTGTCGCAGTCAACTTTTCATCCTGGAGGCGTGCCGCAAATTCAATCCCAGGGTGCGTCTTGTGTTCGCCAGCACCCGGCAAATTTATGGAGCGCCAAAATATCTGCCGGTCGATGAGCGCCATCCTCTCCAACCGGTGGATGTGAATGGCATCAACAAGATGGCCGGAGAGTGGTATCACATTCTTTACAATAATGTTTACGGATTGCGGGCCTCGGCGCTTCGACTGACAAACACCTACGGCCCACGAATGCGTGTGAAGGACGCGCGTCAAACCTTCCTGGGGATCTGGATTCGCCGTCTCATCGAGGGAAAGCCCATTGAGGTTTTTGGCGATGGCAGGCAAGTGCGTGATTTTAATTACGTGGATGATGTGGTGGAGGCTCTCCTGTTATGCGCCTCCAGTGAAGCTGCGAACGGACAGATATTCAATCTGGGAGCGGATGATCCCATCAATTTGAAAGATCTGGCAGCGATGATGATCAAATTGTCTGGACGTGGCGAATTCCGGCTGGTTCCCTTTCCTGCCGAGCGCAAGTCCATCGATATTGGTGATTATTATGCGGACTACCGCTCCATTCATTCCAGGCTCGGCTGGGCGCCCAAAGTTTCCCTGGGTTCAGGGTTGGAAAAAACATTGGCCTTCTACCAAAAAAACCAAAATCACTATTGGGAATGAATCCTGCCGAACCTCGCCCACAACAAAACATCCTGAACCCAGCCACGATCAAAGCGCTTCGCGAGCAGCTCAACACGCCGGTGCTCAAGTTGTTTGCGGACCAGCGCTATTTGCCTGAAGGGAAAAATCACACACCCCTGCTCATCCCTTTCTGGGGAAGCGGCTCCCAACTCGCCGGAGATCCTGAACAAGGACGCTTCGATCAATACACGATGGCTGGACGCGTTTGTTTTGATCTTGCATCCCTGACTGAAGCGCATGTTGCCCTTTTGCCAGGTGACTGGTCTGCGGCACACAAGGATGTCGCCATGGCATTGGCAAAGGAGGCACAAAAACTTGGGAAACGCGTCCTGATCTTTTTTAATCATGATTCGACCGAAGAGATTCCGATCGAAAACAGCGTGATTTTTCGCACTTCATTTTACCGCTCGACCCGCAAGCTCAACGAATTTGCCGTGCCCGGCTGGAGCGTGGATTTCCTTGATCGGTACCTGGGAGGACAGCTTCCAATCCATCAGAAACCATCCAAACCCACCGTCAGTTTCTGCGGTCTGGTTCCAAACGATCCATCGCACATCCGCCATCGGGCCCTCAGCCAGCTCACTCACAACAAGCATGTAAATACAAGCTTTGTGATCCGCTCGGAATTCTGGGGTGGCGCTTATACGGTCTCGACTGGATTCGTGGATAAAGTCAGCCGGGTGCGGGAAGAGTATGTGCGGAATCTGGTGGAGGGCGAGTATGTCCTGTGCGCCCGCGGCAGCGGGAATTTCTCCTATCGCTTGTACGAAGCCCTGAGTTGTGGCCGCATTCCCGTATTTGTTGATACGGATTGCGTGCTCCCTCATGAAAATCTGATCCACTGGAAAAAGTATTGTGTCTGGGTGGATGAGAAGAATCTGAATTCAATTGGTGAGAAGATCGCCGCCTTTCATGATGCGCTTTCCCCCACGGATTTTGTCGACCTCCAAATGGGATGCCGGAAACTCTGGAAGGAATGGATCTCGCCCGAAGGGTTCTTCTCCAAGCTCCATTGTTATTTCACAGCCGAGATGGATGAGGTGAATAAATCACCGGTTGCCTCCCTTGTCAGGGGATCTCCCCTCCTTGATAAGGAGGGAACGCCATCCAAGGCTCATTGTATTTTTCTGAACACATATTATTCCAAATTCCTGGATGACCATTACACAAGGAATCCTCAATTATTGAACGAGTCCTATGAAAAGCAGAAGGCAGCGCTCCAGGATCAATGCTTTGGTGATTGCGATTTTTACTCCACGGGATTGAACAGAGCCGGATGGACAGCCGAGGACCTCATCGTCAACTGTGCTCCATTGCAGCAGGCGTGGGCCAGGGAAAGTGGCGCCATCTATTCTCCGGGAATGGAATTGCAAATTGCCGTTGAGCAGATACAGCGCAAGAAGCCCTGTGTGGTTTATCTGCAGTGTCTGGAGCTGGCAACAAGGGATTTTCTTTCCATCATCCGGCCTTATACAGAACTGATTGTCGGCCAGATTGCTTCACCAGTCCCTCCCCAAGCTCATCTTCCGGGACTGGACATCATTTTTTCCTCCTTTCCTCACTTTGTAGAAAGATTCCGCAGGAGCGGAATTGCCGCCTACTATCAACCATTGGCCTTCGAACCACGAGTCCTGGACCGGTTATCACCGATGGAAAAAAACATCCCCGTCACATTTGTCGGAGGGCTTTCCGCAGTACATGAAAAGGGCACCGCCTTTCTTGAAAAACTCTGCGAATTGATCCCAATCGAGCTCTGGGGATATGGCGTCGATTCATTACAACCCGATTCCCCTATTCGAAAGCGGCATCGGGGAGAAGCCTGGGGGCTTGAAATGTTTTCCCGGTTTCGACAATCATTGATCACCATCAATCGCCATATCGATGTCGCCGAAAATTTTGCCAATAATATGCGGCTCTTTGAGGCGACCGGCTGTGGGGCGCTGCTCCTGACCGACTACAAGGACAACTTGAATGACCTCTTTGAAATCGGCAGGGAAGTGGTGGCCTACCGTTCACCGGAAGAGTGTGCCGCCCTGGTAAAATATTACATGGCTCACCCCGATGAAGCCCGGGAGCTTGGCCGGGCCGGTCAAGCCCGCACATTCCGGGATCATTCCTATGCGCGACGCATGGAGCAAACGGCTGAAATCCTGGAACGCCATCTGCGATATCATCACGAAAAAAATCGTTTTCCTGCGCCGGACATGTCCAAAATCTCTTATGGCCATCAACCGATGGCATCCTCAGCCATTCCCGAGAAACTGACTTTGGCATGGAAGAGCGAAGAAATCCCCGCAAAGCAGCGCGCGCTGGTGCAACAGGAACTTACCAGCATGTATCATGGAAAGGCGCCTGTGCCTTTTTATGTTCTGGCGGAATGTTTGCGTCCACATATTTATACCGGTTGTTCCGTTCTCGAGATTGGGTGCGCCAGTGGATATTATTACGAAGTTCTGGAATACCTGCTTAACACACGGATTTCCTACACGGGCGTGGATTATTCCGACCCTTTGATTTCCATGGCAGGGGATTATTATCCCCGGACAAAATTCCAGGTTGCAGATGGAGCCAGGCTACCTTTCAAGAACGGAGAATTTCATATTGCGATCTCATCGTGTGTTCTTCTGCATGTGGTCGATTACCGACGGCATATTGCTGAAACTGCCCGGGTCGCCGGGAAATTTGCCGTGGCTCACCGTACACCGATCTGCCGCCGGAGACCCACGCAACATCTGAAGAAATTTGGCTACGACGTCGAAATGGTGGAGTTGATTTTCAATGAAGAGGAACTGCTTGCAGAATTTGCGGCAAACGGACTAAGGATGGTGAAGCCGATGGAATACCATTCAAATCCGGATGCGGATCTCTTCGATGTAACCTACCTTTTCCGTCATATTTAAAGGAGCAATTATGTTTTGGGACGACATCCTTCTGGTTACTGAGCAGATTGAAAAATACGGGCTGCGAAAACCACTGGTGGATCTGGGGGGTCTTGAGCAACCCTGCATTGCCGATTATGATCTGACCATCAAAACCGGAGACCAGAATGCGCGCTATGTCAGTCTTCAACAAAGACCTTTCGACCATATTGACCCTCAATATATTATTGTGAATCCCGCGAAGGGAGATCCATATATTGAAGATTTACCCGTCAAGTATGCAAATGTGGTTGGCACAGCATTATGCTTGAATGTCATTGAACATATTTTGAACCCATTTCAGATTTTTACGGCGCTTTATCAATTAATGCGACCAAACAGTCTTCTGATTATCGAAACCGTCTTTTCCTTTCCATATCATCCATCTCCGCTGGATTATTGGAGGTACTCGCCGGATTGCCTGCGATATTTGAGCGAGGGAGCAGGGTTCAAGGTTCTTGAGTGTGATTGGCGATTATCCATTCCGGCAAACCGGGGAGTTTTAAACTCCCAGAATGATGAGCCTCAGGAAATCCGTTCTGTCTATGTGACGCTTACCAAGGGAGAGTTTACGGCTGCACCTGGCGCAAAATACAATTTGCCGAAACGGTTCTCACAAAATGAGGCCGCAAATCGTTTCTTGGGTGTCTAGCTCGCATTTCTCACCACCCCACCTTACTGAATAAACTCTACAATGCGGATGGTTGGGTTAAGGGTAGCCTGCCTCATATGGATAGTAGAAAAACAAGTTCTGCCGCATTTCATGAACTTAAACAAAAGTTTGACCTGATTTACGTTGATGGCGACCATAGACCGGATCCAGTTTATATGGACGCTGTAAATTCTTTCAAGGCATGCAAAGACGGTGGATTTATTTTATTTGATGATTACCTTTGGAGCAAAAACCCCAGGTACTCCACAAAAACAGGAATAGATAAATTCCTTTTGGACTTCAAAGGGCAGTATGAAATTATTCTAATTGGCTGTCAGGTTCTTATTTTAAAAAACAACAAGGGACATTCCAGGGAATGAAGATCGAGGGACATACCCTGAACGAGAGCCTCCTGAACGCTAAGAGCGTTGTCGTTGATGTCGGCGCCAACCGTGGAAATTTTTCAAAACGAATTCTGGAATCATTTGGCTGCCGGGTGGATTGTTATGAACCGGATGCTCACGCGCACCGGGATCTTTGTGGAGCGCTGAAACATCCCAAGGCGCGAATCTTCAACAAGGCCGTGGCTGGCACAGCCGGGAAAAGAACATTTTATGCCGCCGAGCCGGCTGGTGGTGGCAACAGCATTGTTCCCAACAATCGCGAGTATGTGAAGAACATGGCGCAGGCGCGCACCTACGAGGTGGAAACGGTGACCTTGGAGTCGGCATTAATAGATTACGACCATGTGGACCTGCTCAAGCTCGATTGTGAGGGCGCTGAGATCGAAATCATTGAAAAAACCCCCATCGAAGTTCTGAAAAAGATCCGGCAGATCAGCATTGAATTTCATGATTTCTGTTACCAGACAATTACGACAGCGGATACCGACCGGTGCATCCGGAAGCTCCGCGAGGCTGGTTTCCTTGCTGTTTTCTGGCCGGATCACACGGACCCGGACAGGGATTATTATTTTTACAGACCTCAGTCCGGCCATTCAAAGAAGCCGGACGAAACGGCCGCCGCGGAAAAACCGGTGATTGAGGTGTCCCATTCGGAACAGTCAAGCCAGGGCGCGGTGGAAGGAACGCTGGTTGAAAAGGTGGTGGATCCCATTCCCATCATGCTCATTCATAAATCGAACAGTTTTTATATCGGTTATACCATTGCCCAGGCCAGGCGATCGAATCCGCATTCCACCATCCATTTCATCTGGGATGGTCCACCAATTTCTCAACCGGATTCTCATATTCAACAACATCAGCTTAATGATTACTCTGAAGGCGCTCGTGCCTTTGCAGATGTTTACATTCACATGAGCACCAATTCCATTGAGAGTGAGCTGTTTTGCTTCCAACGATGGTTTATTCTTAGAGACTTCATGGCGGCTCACAAACTCAGCCGCTGTTTTTATATGGATTCAGATGTTCTACTGTACGGGAATATCACCAGGGAGCAAAAAAACTTTGAAGACGCCGTTTTTACACTTTCCCTTGGCACAAGTCCTCACAGCTCATTTTTCAATTGTGTCGAGATTCTCCATCATTTCTGTGGTTATCTCATGGATTTATATGCCCAAAAGAAGGGACGCCACTGGGATCAGATCGTGGCTCAGGGCTGGTGGATTCAGAAAAATCAACTGCCCGGCGGTATGTCGGACATGACCGCTTTCCGACTCTATAAGCAAAACACCCTGGGATGGGTGGGTGAGGTTTCTGATATTATCAACGACGCCACCTTTGATCATAATATCCACTCAGCCGAACCGGTGGGATTCGAGATGAAGGATGGAATAAAGGCGATTCAGTGGATCGATAACATGCCTTATTGTCGGTATCTCCCCAGTGGCAAACTGATTCGTTTCAATTCCCTTCACTGCCAGGGAGCTGAAGCAAAAGCCTGGATGGAGAAACTTTTCAGGTTTTAGGGATGCGTCATTACTGCACCTACTTTGACCGCAACTACCTTGTAAAGGCATTGGCGTTGATCGAATCGCTCAACGCGCACGAAAGGAATGCCTTTCAGTTGTTTGTCATTTGTCTGGATGAAATCTCCCGTGTCATTTTGGAAAAGCTGCGTCTCCACAATGTGGTCATCATCCCCCTGCATGCGATCGAAGGAAAGGACATTGAGCTTTTGGCCGTCAGACCGGGCCGCAGCCTGGCGGAGTATTACTGGACCCTGACACCAACCATGATTCTCCGGATTCTGGAGGAGGACCCGAACATCGATGTCATCACCTACCTTGATGCTGATTTGTTTTTTTATTCTTCGCCGGATCCGATTTTCGACGAACTGGCTGACAATGCGGTTTTGATCCACGAACACCGATTTTCTCCGGCGCTCATATATCTTGAGGAAAACGGCAGGTACAACGTCGGGCTGCTCAGCTTTCGCAACGACAACAACGGCCGTCGGGTTTTGAGCTGGTGGAGGGAACGCTGCATCGAATGGTGTTTTGCGAGAGCTGAAAACGGCAGATTTGCCGATCAGGCTTATTTGAACGATTGGCCTCAGCGCTTTAAAAATGTTTCCGTCTTGCAACATATTGGCGCAGGCGTGGGCCCATGGAATCACGAACAATATGACTTTCAAATAAACACTGCCGGTCAAACCCTTGTTTCAGGAAGACCACTGGTATTTTACCATTTCCACTCCTTTGTTTTTGTTCATCCGGGGGTCATTGTTCCGGCAAAGCACACGGTCTATCCACTTACAGAACCGATTCTTCGCCTGTGCCATCTTCCGTACATTCATGCCCTGGATCGTTCCATTCGCCAGGCGCAATCCATCCTGCCGGATTATGAATTTGGGCTTCATCACACGGATGTATTAACGGCTCAGCACACGTTTATGGCACACAAGGAATGTGTCTCGAGAATAGTCCAACCTCAGTTTCCTCAAATTCCATTCCCTCTGGATGATCAATGGACCTGTTATCGCTCGCCCCAGATGAAGGAAACGGATCGGTCTCCATCGGAAGTCTCAAAATCAACCACTGAAACTGTCGCTTGCATTCAAAAGGAGATGCCTTTGGTTTCGGCGATTGTGTCAGTCTACAAGGCCGGGAAGTTTATCCGTGGCTGCCTTCAGGATCTGGTGGGGCAAACTCTTTATCAGAAAGGCCAACTCGAAATTATTGTTGTTAACAGCGGATCTCCAGAGAACGAGGATGCCATCATTCGGGAATTTCAGGCAAGGCACTCCGGAATCCATTGCATCAAGACCGACCAACGGGAAACGGTTTATGGGGCCTGGAATCGTGGAATTCAGGCCTCATCGGGCAGATACATCACCAATGCAAACACAGATGACCGGCATCGTGTGGATGCATTGGAGGTAATGGCTCATGCGCTGGATGCACATCCGGATGTCGGTCTTGTTTATGGAGACACTCTTATTACAACCCATCCCAATGAGACGTTTGAATCCAGCAAGGCTGAAATTGTCCTGAAATGGCCCGATTTCAGTATTCGCCAGCTATTGATGTACAGCATCTTTGGTTCACAACCCATGTGGCGACGAACCGTTCATGAGAAGCTGGGTTTCTTTGATGCCAAGTACGTGGTTGCAGGGGATTATGAATTCTTCATTCGATTGGGCTGGAAATATGGGGCCCATCATATTCCTGAAATACTGGGACTTTATTATCAGGGAAGCGGGGTTGAACTTGGCAATCAATCCTTATGCACCGAAGAAACACGTCGCGTTTTAAGAAACTATCGCACAATCGTCACCCCCCGGGATATCTATCCCGGATTGCAGGATAGCCCGGATAAGGATGCTGCCCATGGCGCGACATGGGTGGATTACGGGAACTGTCTGATAAGTGGGTTGCATCCTGATTTCGAGCTCGCAGAAAAATGTTACCAGAATGCGCACCGGATTCTCCAAAACGAACCTGGAATTCTGAATAATATCGCACTGGCACGCTTTCTCAGCGGCAAAACGAAGGAAAGCCTGACCATTTTGAGCAAGCTGGAAGACCTGAATTATGCAACAGGCCGATATAACAAGCAACTTGTCGAAACGGCTTTGAAGGAAGGAACGATCGGCATGGTTTTGGCCCGTTTCACTTTGGCAACATTACGACACCCGTGTGTTGATACCCTTCCAGCACTTGTTCCCGCAATCGCCACCCGTCAGCTTTCCAAAGCCCCCACCCGGATTGCGCGCCATTCGGAACCGACAGACCCAAAACAGACAGCAAAACCATTTGGATTGAGTTTTTGCGTCATTACGGGTGGTCAGCGCCCCGTGAAGCTCAAAAATCTGACTGAGAGCATCCATGTTCAAGGCATCCCGCAATACGAAATCATTGTTGCAGGTATCCATGAGAATCGTCCAGATATCATCTATTTGCCAATGCCGGAAGCAGCTCGAGGCGGACGCACCAGTGTCTTGAGAAATACCGCGGCTGCAAGGTCGAAATATAATCACATTGTTTTTGTCGACGATGACATCGTTCTGGATGAAAAGTGGTTTGCAGGGATCAAACCGCACCTGGGCAAGTATGATCTTTTAGCGTGCAAATTGCTGAATCCGGATGGCACTCGACATTGGGATTGGAGTGCTTTCGGAGGCGCCCGCGGACATGCCTTGTTGGATTACGATGCCGTGGATGAACATCTTTATCTGACCAGTGGCATCTGTACCATGAAGACCGAAGTCTGGGAAAAGATTAAATGGGATGAAACTCTTGGATTTGAAGAATGTGAGGATGTTGATTTTTCACAGCGTGTTCTTAAAGCAGGCTTCCGGGCACATTTATGTCAGGAATCCGTGGCCATTCATGACGACGCAAGATACACGCAGATTGGAAGGTTCACCCTTAAACGAAGTAAAGAAGGCACAAGGGTCTGGCTGGAGGGAGGACTTTTAACCGCTTCTCCGGAGGACCTCAAAACCGGGGCATTAACAGCCTGCAAACGGGGAGAGGCGGCAGATTCCGCTGATTGCTTTCGCGCATTACTGAAGATTCGGCCGGATGACAAAACAGCCTTGCAACAGTTGGATAATCTTGTTGAAGCATGTGCTGGCCAAACAGATTGTGGCGTGTGGCAACCTTCCCCTATTTTAAAAAGCCGTCCGTCTGATAAACTCCATGCAGAAAAAATGGCCCTTCAAAATCCTGCTGGAAGCGAACAACAAAGACCTTTGGTTTCAGCGATTGTATCCGTTTATAAATGTGAACCATTCATCTACGGTTGTCTTCAGGACTTGTTTGAGCAAACTCTTTATCAAAATGGACAGCTTGAGATTATCGTCATCAACAGCGGTTCTCCACAGAACGAGGATGCCGTCATCCGCGAATTCCAGGCAAAACATTCTGGAATCAAATACATCAAAACCGAGCAGCGGGAGACAGTCTATGGAGCCTGGAATCGTGGGATACAGGCAGCATCGGGCAAGTACATCACGAATTCGAACGCAGACGACCGTCATCGCCGCGATGCCTTTGAAGTCATGGCTGCCTTTCTGGAGCAACATCCGGATGTTGCATTGGTGTATGCAGACCAATTAATCACGGAAATCCCAAATGACCATTTCGAATATTCCCGTGCCACGCGGAGATGGAATTGGCCCAAGTTTTCCTACACCGAACTGGAAAGGCGTTGCATCACCGGTTCACAACCCATGTGGCAAAAGTCATTACATGATACTTACGGTCTTTTTCGAAGCGAATTTGCTTCGGCCGGTGACTATGAATTCTGGCTGAGAATCGGCAAAAGGGAGAAGTTGTTCCGGATTTCAGATATTCTGGGACTTTATTACCAAAACCCGAACGGGCTCGAAATTTCATCCGGAACCGCGGTGCGCGAAACCCATGCGATCTGGAATGAATATGGCATCCTGAAGAGGGGCATTCAACCGGCCGGCTCTGTTCCGGTTGAGATATCACAGCACGAACTGGATTCCCTCCCATTTCGGAAAAAGGCCGCGAACACCCCGCTGGTCAGTGTCATTGTATCCACTTATAATCGCGCCCATCTTTTGGGCGACGCGCTCAAGAGCATTGTCAACCAGACTTATCCGAACATCGAGATCCTGGTTGTGAACGATGGCGGTGTGGATGTAGGGCCGGTCATCCAGGCTCATAATCAGCGGGGTAACATCACCTATATTCGACATGACCGAAATCGCGGACGTTCCGCCACAAGAAACAGTGCGATCGCGCGCGCGAAGGGGAAATACCTCGCCTATCTGGATGATGACGATGTTTATTATCCTCATCATCTTTCGACACTCGTTCATTTTCTGGAACAAAAAGGCGAATGGATTGCCTATTCACGGGCTTTGAAAGCCATTCAGAAACCCGTTGAAGGGCGGTTTGTCACCATCGATGTTCAGTCGATTCCGACAACACCATTCAACCCGGATGGACTTCTCATCTCGAATTTCATCTCCAACAATACGATTGTGTATCGTCGGGAATGTCTGGATCAAGTCGGCATGTTCGATGAAACATTTTCAGTGCTGGAAGACTGGGAACTCCTGATCCGTCTCAGCCGGGCGTGGAACTTCCAACATGTGCCTGTGGTCACCTGCGAGGTGCGTTGGCGGACCGATGTATCCAATATCAGCACAGGCGGAAGAGATCTCTTTGTAGAGATGCAAAAGCGCATTTATGAAAAACATCGCTGTTTTGTTTTGCAAAAACCGGAGGTGCGCAACCTGCAAAAAAAAGTTCTGTATGGCCTGGCACAGGAAGTAAAGGAAAGTCGCCTTCGAAAATCAATGGAGGCTTACACAGATGACTCACCCCAAAAGGCTCAAGCCCCCATTCTCAGCATCATCATTCCTGTTTTTAATCAGGTGAATTTTACACGGCAATGTCTGGAGTCCATTACGCAGAATACTCCGTATGGACTTTATGAGATCATTGTCGTGGATAACGCTTCCGCGGATGAAACTCCATCCCTTCTCCAATCATGGGGGGGGGGATTGCGATTTATCCGAAACGAAAAAAACATGGAATTCGGCCGTGCGTGCAATCAGGGGGCAAAAATAGCCCGAGGTGAATATGTGGTATTTCTTAACAACGACACCGTTCCACTCCCAAAATGGGCGGAACATGCGATAGAACACTTCAAGCACGATCCTCAGGTGGGTATCGTTGGGAGCAAGTTACTGTACCCGGACGGCACGATTCAACACGGAGGGGTGGAGTTTGTTCACATGCCCAGGATGCCGGATGGGATCTGGCCGCAGCACCGTTTCCGGGGGGTCCAGTCCGAATATCCGGAGGCCAACGTTTGCGAGGAGGTTGAAGCGGTTACCGCTGCATGTTTGTTCATTCCTCGGAAACTATTTTTGGAATTGGGTGGTTTTTCCGAGGAGTACCGGATGTATTTTGAAGACATGGATTTGAATCTGCGCGTTCGCGCCCTTGGCCGGAAAGTGATCTATGAGCCGAAAAGCGTGGTGACCCATTACGAGAGCAAATCAACCCTGTCAGAACTGGCAAACCAGTTGCTCCTCCAGTCAGCGGCGCTCTTCGATCAAAAGTGGGGGAATCGGATCGAGCGTGTGTTAAGCGGAGGGATGTCCGTGGCTCCGGACCAGCTTCATTTGACGTGGGATGGGGCCTTTTTTGAGAATTCAGGATATGGCGCCGCCATGCGGATGTTTGTGCTCGGTCTGGACCGGCTGGGAGTGCCGCTCCAGATAGAATTCCCAAAGGAAGGTCCTGATATTGTGAAAAGAACAGAGCCTGATTCGTACGCCAGGCTGGAGCGGCTTTCGAAAATCAGGGTTCGGCCGGATGTCTACATCCGCGGCTGCGTTCCTTACTGGGACATGGACATCTATGAACTGACGCTGAACCAAAATCCTGGGTTTGGTTATTACATCGGTTATACGATGTTTGAGACGGATCGCATTCCGTCAAAGTGGGTTCAGGCCTGCAACCAAATGGATGAGATGTGGGTGCCCAGCCGTTTCAACCAGGAAACTTTCGCAGGAGCTGGTGTATGTCGGGAAAAGCTCCACGTGCTGCCAATCGGGCTGGACACCCGGGTGTACAATCCCGAGTTTGTGGAGCCGGTCAAGATTGAGGCATGCCGGGGATTTACATTTCTTTCGGTCTTCGAGTGGAGCCAGCACAAAGGCTGGGATGTCTTGCTCCGGGCTTATATGCGGGCTTTTTCGCCCGCAGAGAACGTCAACCTCATCCTCCATGCAACGGTCCGTGACGGGAAGCCGGTGAAGGAGAGAGTCGAAGAATTTGCCGCTTCGATCGGGCGCAAGTTAAGTGAGTGTCCGAGAATTCTGATCAGCGACCAGCAGATCTCTCACTCCCAATTGCTTTCACTCTACCGCAGCGTCGATGCCTTTGTTCTTCCGAGTCGTGGTGAAGGCTGGGGCATTCCGTACATGGAAGCCATGGCCATGGGGCTGCCCACCATCGGCACACGATGGAGCAGCAATCTGGACTTCATGAATGAGGAGAACAGTTGCCTGATCGATTGTGAGGTGGTCGAGATTCCGGAGCAGTGCCTGGGCGAGCCTCCGCTTCTCAAGGAACTGTACCAGGGTCACCGTTGGGCGGAGCCCTCTGTGGAGCATACAGCCAAACTCATGCGGGAGGTGTATGAACAGCATGACATTGCGAAGGGCAAGGGGATCAAGGCGCGCGAGCACATTCTCCGTAATTACAGCAGTCAGAGGATCGCCGCGATCATCATGGATCATCTGAAACGGATCGGAAATTCCCCTTTATTTCGATCGCGTAAAAGCGTGGCTACCCAAGACACGCTTTAACCAACCCATGCTCAATTTTTTTGCAGCAATCAATCATCTGGGGTACGGCGTATTCAGTTACAACCTGATCCGCGCCTACGACGAACATGTCAGCCGGGATATCGCCCTCTTTCCCATACCGGTCAGCCCCGAGTTCACCAATGATGCAATCAACCGCTGGATCGCCAATGGAGCAAACTTCAAGAGGGCGGATCCAGGAATCATGATCTTTCAGGCGCCATGGTTGAATCGGTTTGCCGGCAATCCGACGATCGGCCTGCCGATTTTCGAGCTGGACGTTGTGCCAGAGTACGACCTGCGTATTCTTCAAGAGCTCGACTTTGTCCTCCAACCCAGTGAATGGGGCAAAAGGGTGCTCGAAAATCACGGGCTCACCAATGTCCATGTTGTGCCGGGTGGGTATGATCTGAAACATTATCATCCCGACCTTACGATCGATCAGAAGATGGAACGGCTCAGGAAGCATGGCGTTTCCTTCGTGCATGTCGGAAAGTTTGAGCCGCGAAAGAGTTCTGAGGAGATCCTCCGTTGTTTTCTTCGCGCCTGCAAGAATGGCGACGTAAAGACGAATCTGCTCTTTCATGTGTCGAATCCATTTGATCCTGACTGGTTCGTGAGACCTGCGAAGGTGCTGACGGATCATGGCTGTGCACAGTCCGGATCCCATTTCGTTAAGGGGAACTGCCGCATCCTTGTTCCGAAGGAGCGGTTCAGCGGCGAACTGAAAAAACTTTACCAGATGGCGGAATTCGGAATCTGGGCAAGCAAGGCCGAGGGCTGGAATCTTCCGTTGATCGAGTGTCTCGCGTGTGGCCGCCCCTGTCTGACAACCGACAATACCGCGCAGAAAGATTTCATCCGCACGGGGGTCTATCCCCAGGAACTCATCCTTGCCACCCATCAGAAGGAACCCACCCGTGCCGGTGGACAGTGGTGGCCGATCGATCAGGAGGAGTTGACGGAGAAAATCCGGGCCATCATCCTGGAGCCGGAGAAATTTCTCCGGATGGAAGAAGCGTGTTTGAAATCCATCCGGGATTTCACGTGGGGGAATTCAGCAAAGAAGCTCGACGAGATGATGAGGGCGGTTTTGCACAAATGAGGGGGATGTAACCGTTGATGAGTAATTACGCGGTCATTTGTCCCATTGAGGGCATGGAGCAGATGGCGCAGCTTCAGTGGACCGTTGCGCTTCGAAAACTGGGGCATCATGTGGAAGTTCATAACTTGCGTTCAGCCAACGAGGATCCACGAGCAGGTCTTGCAAAATTAGTCTCGCGAGTCACCCGGAATTCTCCGGAAACCATTTTTGTGGAGGGAGCGATTGGGTTCAACCTGCCGGAGTTTTATTTGCATCCGGCCATTCAGTCGACTCCAGTGGCGGCCTTTTGGTTTGATGCCCCCATCCGGCCGGTCGATTACCGAAAAAATGAAAATGGTTACCTGGAAGCGCTTCGACTTCCGAACGTCCACCATTTTGTATGGGACGGTTACTGGAGACGCTGGCTTCTGCAACAATATCAAATTCGCTCGTTTCCGATTCACCTCGCGGCAAACTCCGACCAATTTCATCCGTTACCGCATCCTGCCAAATACCTGGACCATGCGGTGTTCATTGGCGCCATGGTCAGCTTGCAACAGATTGAAGAACAAAAGCAAAAACTGCCTTCGGTTCTGAAACATATGGCTTCGGCGGCGGCAGATTCGGTCAACAAATCACCCTACGGCGCCAATCCCTTCGATATCATTGAAAACACTTTGCGTGGGTTGCCATCGAAAATGACATCCGCCTATGAGCAGCTCAGGGAAAACCAGCCTGAAGAAATTCTCCATTTTCGATCTCTTGTCTGGATGCTTGCGAAGAATGACGTTCGAAAACGCGTCCTCAAGGAAGTCCTGAAAGTTACCCCTCTTTTAATGTTGTGTGGAAATCTGGAACAAACTCACGCCGGTGAAAGGGAGGTGCGCGAACTGCTGGATACCGATTCCAACCGCCTGACCGTTCTGGATACAAGGGACAAGGAGGCTTCAGGCCTCAATGGCCTCTACGCGTACGGCAAAATTCATCTCCAGGCCACGGATCCACAATCGGTGGAGGGAGGCATTCCCTTCCGGGTCTTTCAAACTACTGCAGCACGGCGCCCATTACTTACCGATAAAAAGCCGGAACTTGCGCAATGCTATTGCTACGACGACGAATTGCTGACATTCAATTCCGAAAAAGATTTTGCAGATTGTCTGCAGAAAGCGCTTTCAAGCAAGGAGAGGCTCGATACAGTCGCTGCAAATGGTTATCGGCGGTTTTTAATGGACCACACATGGGAAAAGCGATTTCAATATGTCATAAAAACGGTTTTCGGCAGCAATCACCATGTCTAAAATCTGTGTCATTGATGATCGGTTCGAAACCCCCGCCCCACCCTTCCTTCAGGAAGCATTCGAGGAGCTGGGGCACCGGGTTGTTACCGTCTATGCTTCGACGCAACCACGCTCGAAACTACAACAGGAGCTGGAAAACTGTGGCGCCGATCTGTTCGTAGCCATTCAAACAGTCGGATTCTTGTGTGGTGATATCCTCTCTTCACCACAACTCTCCCGCATCAAAAAGGCCATATTATGCTATGACGACCCGATGGGAAGTTTTCTACTCTTTGGAAGAAACCATCCGTTGATGGAGGACGGTGGCACAAAACACTCCACCCGATTTTTCATCTGGGATGGCTATTGGAGAAAAAAAATGGAATCGGAGGCAGGGTGGAAATGCGCACCCACGCATCTTGCTGCTGAAACCAAACGATTCTCGCCCGGCAAGAAGGATCTCATTCCTGAAGTCCGCCACTGCGTGGTGTTCCTGGGGAACATTCCCGGTCTAAGCCATCTTGAAGCGATCGAGAAAGATTTACCACACGCCTATCGCCGAGCCATTGCTTCGGTTTGTGAAAAAATTTGTGATGGTCCGTATGGATTGAATCCATTCGAAGCCCTGGAAGCGGCGCTCAACGGGCTGCCGGCGTCCGACCGGGAACAAATCGCTGGAGAAACTGAGGCCTGTTTGAACCAGGCCCACGATTTCAGCAAACCATTGGCTTCCCATATTCAGCTGAGGCGGCTGGCATGGCAACATGGCAAAAGAGAGACGCGCCTTCGTGCGATGCGTGGCGCAGCCCGGGTTGCTCCGCTGGCGATCCTCAGCGATCTCAAGGATCAGTTTGCCGCTGGGAAGGATGAACTGGGCAACGAGCTGCGTGGATGCGGGGCGAAGGAGCCGCTGTTTGTGGACACGTCGTCTGCGAGTTATTACCAGCTGGCCCATTTGTACGCCTCGGGCTTGCTTCATCTGCAGAGCACAGATCCGCAATCGGTGGAAGGCGGCATTCCATATCGCGTCTTCCAGTCTGCCGCCTGCGGCGTGCCTCTGCTTTCTGATTACAAGAAGGAGCTTGTCGAATGTTTCACGCCGGGCGATGAGATTCTGATTTATCGTGACGATCGCGATTTATCGGAGACACTGCAGAAGGCGATTTCGAATCCGAAACGGTCAAAGGAAGTTGGCAGGGCAGCTTATGAAAGGTTTCTCAAGGAACACACATGGACACATCGGATGAGGAGACTGGTGGATATCATGAGCCGCGACGATTCTTGAGGTGCTGCCAGAAATCAACAATATCCTGCTTTTCCCTCTCCATGGAGTACTGCGCACGGATGAAAGCCACTGCGTTCGTCAACCGCTCCGCAAAGGCGCCGGGGTTGGCTTCATGAAGGCGAATCACCTTCTCAGCCGTCCGGGCGAAGGCCAGGACGTCGCCATTGGAGATCGGATAGCCCAAGTCTTCCCGAAAAAACTCCCTTCCACCCATTCCGTGGTAACCCACCACAATGCAACCGCACGCCATCGCCTCGGCCGCCGACAGTGAAAATCCCTCCGGATAACCTGAACTCAGGAACAAAAAGGAATCCATAAGAATCTCCGCAACCTGCGCTTCAGATTTGTTCTCAATCGGCATCACCTGATAATTCTGGAGCACGCCCCGGTGTTTCAGGATGTTGATCACCTGGAGCAGTTCATCGGCATGCTTGCGCGGCATGAATGCGATCTGCCTCTTTTTCTCCGCCCGGAAGCGGAACACCGATTCATCAATGGCATTGTGAAGCCGGTAGACAGGAATGTGCGGGAAGACGTGGTGAAAATACGCCTTGCTGTCCTCCGAGACCACCAGCACGGCCAGAAGTTCGGGGCTTAGATAAACCGTCCTGGTGTCATTCTTGTCCCACGTGAAAAAGTCGAACGTGTAGTAGCAATTCTGGTTGAAGACCACCTTGGGGATCCCGGAAGGCAGTTTTGCCGCTGGCGCCGCAAACGCCTCGGGAACCATCAAAAAATCGGGCGCACCAATACGCTCGACCTCGTCGGTGTAAACGATGCGTGTGGAATTGGGAAACCAACTGCAACGGAAATCCGTTTTCTGGTGTAACACACAGGCATCGAAACCGCTTTCGTTCAGCACGTCCACATGCCGGTAGATTTTTTTGTGTCCGCCCAGCGGCCCGTCGAAATCGGCGCACAGCGCAAAAATCACGGGCTTTCGTGATAATTTATTCAACAAGGTTTTCGTGATTTGAAAAGTTCGGATTCCTCAATTCGCTTTAAATTCTCAATGACAACTTGCGCCATGCTTTGGCTGTTGAAATCCCTAAGAATTCCATCGCGCGCAATCAGCCCTTTCCCATTTGCCTGCTCCGGATGATCATAAACCTCCCGCATCAATCGCGCGGTGTGTTCCACGGAAGGCTCAGCCCAACGATGGCCCTGAAATAAACTTTTATGAAGAGGGGGTTCTCCAAGCAGGTGATCGGGAATATCAACGACCTTGCAATCAATCAGATAACTATTTCGATCGTTCATAAAATCAAGATGAGCGCTCCATCGCGTGCCAATGGCTGGCAACCCCATGGCCATGGCTTCCATGTAGGGCAGACCCCATCCTTCACCCCGCGTGGAAAGAACGAAAGCATCCGCTGCTCGATAGAGCGATAGCATTTCAGAATGAGAAAGATGGTCTTCCATCACTACAATCATTGGAACACGGGTTGGATCTTTTCCAAGGGAAGAAACAAATTGATTCACCTCCTTCTGAACCGGTTTCCCTGTCTCATTCCAGGCGTGAATAACCAGCGTAACCGCGTCGGAATGGGAAAATGCGCTTAGATAAGCTTTGAGCAACACATCCCATCCCTTTCGGTTGGTCCACTCAAAAACAGAGAGGAAAACAAAGCTTCTTCTGCCGGGAATAGGCAGGGGCTTCACCCTTTGCGGTTGATACTCCTCAGCATCAATTCCAATCGGAACGATATGAATCTTTTCCACCGGTATTCCTGAACGACCGAACGTTTCGAAGTTAAACCGGCTGGGAACCCAGATCTCATCAGGTCCATGACACGGGTTGATCCAGACAGCCGGGATCCGGTCTGTTTCAAACATCGTGTAACCAATGTAGTACGCAAAGCCTGGATTTTTCTTCCGCAAGAGGCGATACATATCGCCCTTGTCAAACGGTTGATAGCCACTGACGCATACATCCCGTCGAACGGTTGTTTCGGACAACCTCTTCCATGTGGCAAGGACGTCCGGGCTCATTTGCTCGACAAAGGCCGGTCTGTTTCTCAATAAGCCCGCCTGAATGGAAATCCCGGCGCGATCCAGGCTCAGCACATGAGAGCGCATCGCATTGGAATATCCGCTCGTACCCAGGAATACCGCATCCCATTTTACCGCTAGTGACAGAGATTCTGCGTTCATCTGCGTAATCTGCGGATTTCTCCAACCGACATCCCATAAATCCTGTTAATCCTGTCAACAAAATCCCGCCTTCTGAAAAGGTTATCTGAGCAGTCACCCATTTTTGCGCATCATTGAGGATCAACAACCAACGATGCGCTTGAATTCCTCCATCGCCCAAACCTTGAGTTCAGCCATTTCTCGTTCCAGTCTTTCACATTCGAGTGGAATGGATTTCAAAAATGCATGGGGCGCTTCCGGAAGATGTATCAAGACCGATGGGGGCACGGCATCCACAAGCTTTCGAAAAAACTGAAAAATCTGCTTTTGCGCCGGGGCATCCATTAAACCGTCAATCGTTCTGCTGCGCCAGCTTGTCACCATGTCCAAATCAAACCCATCGTACAAGTTCATCGTGCGCATTCTCTTTTCAACGACAGAAAAGTTTTTAACTCTTTGCTGAAAACTCAAACGGGCATTGAATCTATGAACACCCACGCGATGCACAGCGACCTTCGTGGGCAGAAAAACCACTCCGGCAAGAGCGGGTAAAGTGTGATTGACAAAGTAATCATGCTGGGGACCAAGATCCCCTGGATAACCGCCGATCAAATCCACCAGATCACGACGCCAGATTGCAGAAACACCATGAATGAAGGCTCGATTTGTTAAAAAGGCCTCCATGAAATCATGAGGTGAAACATATCCCTGCCTGCCTGCATTTCCGCTTGCAAGACACAGACTTTCTCCGGTTTCCGAGGCGATCAGCTCGATCACACCACAAACACCGGCAGCTTGAGGAACCTTTCGGATAAAACGGACCGCGCTATCGAAGAAGTCAGGCGCTGCGAGATAGTCGTCACTTGCGCTTGGGTAGATCAGATCCCCGGTGGCCATATGGCACGCGTGATCAAATGCAGCGATCACTCCTTGATTGTGCTCGAAGCGATGATAGATAATACGGGGATCCCTTGTTGCGTATTCCGACAAAATATCGTGGGTTTCGTCCGTTGACCCGTCGTTCACAACGATGACCTCGACCAGCGGATAAGTTTGAGATAGAATCGAATCCAGATTCTGCCGCAAAAAACGGGCGTCATTGTAAGTCGGTGATACAACGCTGATTTTTAAAGGACGATCACCAATCTCCAACGGTGGGCAGGATGGTGGAGCGCCAACAGGTTGTTTATTCTCAACCTCGTTTTTCACGATTTTAAGCAACTACTCAGGTTGTTAAACTTGTCTCCGCAAAAGCGGGGAGTGGATTTGCTGATGCCTCCTGTCAAAAAAATCATATCAAGCCATGTTGCCGCATGGACAGCTCCAATCCCTTCTTCATGTCACGCGCTTCGTGGTTGAATGGATGGCGCGCCAATTCCTCATCAAGAGCATCCTTTGCTTCGCGCAGCTTCTGCATTCTGATCAACACCATGGCCCGCAAGCTCTGGAAATTCTGCTGCTTGCCCACAGCTTCAGGATACTCTTGTATCAGACGGTCAAGCAAAGCCATAGCGCCCGCGGGGTTTCCGGCTTCCATCATTTTTTGCGCCTGCAGCGATTTTTCCCACGTGTAGTGTCTCATGTTGTTCTCGAGCGCCTCCGGAGGTCTGAAAAGCACGCGTCGCATCTGAAGCTGCTCCTGGTGGGTCTCCTTCCACTTCTGGAATTCCTTCCATTCTTCCGGCAATAAAGAAGCGGGTGGTTGGGAGTCCATCTTCTTTTTCCACCGCGTGTGCATTCTCCCAAAGTGAGAAAAAAGAGTTTGGACAGACTCCTCTTCATGAACAAGGAGCTGATCTTCTCCAGCAAAAGAAAGCCGGTTTTTGTCAGGAGTGATTCCAAAGACACTGCACGTGTTCTCCATGATTTTTGTGATGACATAGGGTGTGTCACAAAGGGTTGCCATCATCGCGAAACCACTGCATGACCCCATGAAGAAGTCGCAAACCTCAATCAAGCCAAGCTCGTGACCCAGGTGGAGACCGCAAAGTCTCGGGGTAACCACGTTGTTGAGCTGCATGAGCATGGGAGGGTTGTCCTCAATTTTTCCAAGCAAAAGGAACGTCACATTGGGAAATTTTCTCCCCACAAGCTTGAGAAAGTCATACCATGTACTGGCGCTTGCATTACGTTGTGGATCGACGTTAGGGATGGAAGGATTTTGATCCCTTGTCCGAAAATTCAAGGTGACCACGCATTGATCTCTTCCAATTGCATTGCGAAATTTCATCACGTCTCCTCGACACCCCTTTGGGGTGATCAGCTTTGGAATACGACCCTTTGCAGCGTGGAATGCGCTCATATCCGCATAACTGGAACACTGACCTGTCAAAAATGGAGTGGCATGACGGTATTCAGCTTTTAGCAGCGCGTCCTCATATTCCGCAATAGCAACCTCGACGATTTTGTGATCCTTCGGAATCCTTGCGACAGCATGACCGAAGCTTGGGCGATCTGAATAAACATGAAGATTCCTCAGCATTGGATTGCAAAAGAACACCTGAAAAAGCTCAAAGAAATACGACTGATAATTGGATTGATCAATCTGATCCCGTTGAACGAAACAGAAAGGTTTCTGTTGATCTGCGCAAAGGTAAACGTCCACTTCCTTTTTGCCCGCTTGCTCAGCCTTGACGCAGGCCTTCACATTCCAGGTCAAAATATCTCCGAGCGCATAAGGCAGGACCGAAAAGTCATAGATGGCTGGATACACGCTCTGGCTGTCTGACTGAATTTCGCTGTTCATGAGAAAACCATATCCAACACCCAACCGGGTTGCAATGGCTTGCTTTTTCGGGGAATTCAGAAAATCATGCGCCCGACATTTCATTACAACTCATCAATTGTCCGATCATGGAGAAAGGCAGGGAACAATTCCGTTGGCTTTACGGAGCAGGGTGTCATCGCGTGAAACCAAGGTGCAGTCGTGACAGGCGGCGGTTGCCAGGATAATGGCATCTGGGATTCGCAGGTGATTGTTCTTCCGCATGGAAATGGCGGCAGATTCGACACTGGCTGTAATGGGAAGAACTTTCACATGGTTGAAAAAAGCAAGAATGCGTTTCTCTTCGTCCTGCTGGATGTCCTGAAAACTCAGGAGTTCAATTCGGGTGATCTGACTGGCAAACAGCCGTCCGCCTGCAAGTCGCGAATGATACAGTGTCCGGGTTGCAGGCAGTCCCTTCAACAGTTCAATGACAAAATTTGTATCCAGCAGAAAATCAGTCCCACTCATCCCGAAGCCTCCGCTGGTTCTCGACCGCGTCTTTTGCGAACGTCCTGGAGTCTTTCAGGCAGCCAATCAAGTCAGCCACGGATGGGGTTTCGCTGCCAGAACACGGCTCGATGATCAGCAGGACATCCGCTTCGCCCTCGGGAGTTTCTGGTGGTAGGGTCAAGTCAACATGAACCCTGCGATCTTTGGGAATCAACCAGTGTTGGGTTAGAGTTTGCATGGGCGTATATTGTGTGGGTTGTTTCGGATACCGGGAACGATAGCGTAGCATAGGCGCAAGCGCAAGACGGAGATGAGGAACAACGTAGAGGCCATCTTGTCATGCTTCGGATGGAGTTGTAATCCAGTTCACCCGATACGGGTCTACGCGAACCTTGGATTCCCGCTTTCGCGGGAATGACAGCAAGCGAAGGGGTTGACCTGAGTAGTTACGTGAAATCTAAAAATTTATCTCTCAGTCCCGCCATGGCTGGATGACGGAATTGTGATGTTTTTTCTCTCAATCTTGTTAATTCTGTTAATCCTGTCAAAAAATCCAGACCTCAAAATTTCAAATATCTTTGGCCAGGCTTGCGGTCCACAGATCGCACAGGGGAACGGCCTCGATTTTGTCGGCCATGGGGAAACGACGGCGTCCAGGGTGGATCACCTGCAACCGTTTTAGCCTGAGGTCCTGAACAACCATGTGCATGGATTTGGTGAGGCGCGGGGCATCGGAGAACTTAAACTCGAATCCGATGTGAGTGCGCCCCTTTTTCAACAGCAAGTCCAGTTCCGCGCCGGCATACGTGGCGTAGAAATAAGCGTCCATATCCCGATGCCGTCGCAGGACCTGTTCCAGCGCGAAACCCTCCCAGGAAGCCCCCAACTTCGGATGGCCCAGAAGGTCCTTTTTATCCTCGATGCGTTGGAGGGCATGAAACAAGCCGCTGTCGGTCAGAAACAGCTTTGGTGCTTTGACAACCCGCTTCGAGAGGTTTTCATGCCAGGGAGGAAGAAGACGCACCATGAAGGTTTGAGCCAAAACCTCCAGATGACGACGCACCGTGGAATCGGACATTTCCAGTGAGCGCCCAAGTTCCGAAAAGTTTGCGATCTGACCATGATAGTGCGACACCATCATCCACAGACGGCGAAGTGTGACGGCAGGAATGTTGACACCCAGTTGTGGAATGTCCCGCTCCAAAAAAGTGCGGATGAACTGCTCGCGCCAGGTACGGCTGTCGTTCTCCGATGCCGCGAGGAATGATCTCGGGAAACCGCCTCGGAGCCAAAGACGTTCCCTATTCTGGGAACCAATCTCGTCCAGATCGAACCCTCGTAATTCCACAAATTCAATTCGGCCTGCCAGGGATTCTGAAGATTGCTGCAAGAGGTTTCCAGAGGCGCTGCCCAGCACCAGGAATCGGGCGGGCGGCAGGGTCCGGTCCGCCAGCACGCGGAGAATCTTGAACAGGTCCGGTTTGTGCTGAACCTCATCAATGACAACCAAGCCGGTGATCCCCGACAAAGCCTGCATCGGGTTGTCCAGCGCAAAGAGGTCTTCAGGGATCTCCAGGTCGAAGTAGTGATTTGGCTTGCGCTCACCGGCAATTCGTCGAGCGAGGGTGGTCTTCCCGGATTGGCGTGGACCGATCAGGGCAACCACCGGTGCCCGTCGAAGGGCCTCCCGGATGCGCGACAGATATTTTCCGCGTTCGATCAAGCGAACCATACTCCTATATTATTCGTCATGATCTGACGAATAATCAAGGTAAAAGCGATGGGCTCAAAGTTCACAGTGACCAGATTGAAGCCGAAAACCACCAACCGTTGAACCGTGAACCTGGAACCGTTGAACCATACCCGAATCTCCGATTTCCCACTCCAAAACCGTGCATCTGCCAATTCGTGAAATCCGTGGATCAAGCAGTCCGTTTTATCCGCAGATTTTGCAGATGGGTCATTCCAGATGTCCGGAGCGGATGAGGCGACGAACTTCGTCGTGATTGCCAAGAAAGATTAACTTCAGTCCATCCGGTTCATCACGGGAAATAAATCGTAACGCCAGGTTGCCGCGGCATTCGAACGATCTGGCGGTAAACTTGCGAATGCCGAGACCCGAATGAATGTGAGGACGACCGAAGGATTCTTCCAAGTCGCATAAAGCCAGCAAACATTCTGCCCTCTCCGATTTCGTCAGTACTCTGAGTCGCTGCCAGACGCCGGATTCAATCGCGAGCGGCTTTTTCAAGAGCTTCCTTTAATTCGGCCACACTATTAAACTTCAAATTTTTTCCTTTGTGCTCCTTTCTGGCAATCCGTTGTGTCAAGAGTGGCTCGGCCTGCGGAAAAAACTGCCGTGGGTAAAGCCCATGTCATGGCGAACCCGCTTGAGTCCATTGGCCATCGCGCGATCTGGGGTTTTCGACAGCTTGATGTTGCGCACATCGCGCTCCAGATAGGTGGCGATGTACGAACTGAACCACACGTCGCGATCCAAACCGGGACGCACATTCAGTTCCGGATAGACGCACGTTGTCTCCTCTGAAGGCTGAAATTCTCCTCTGAAAAAGTGCTTCATATTTTTCAATTGTAGCCATCTTTTTTAGTTTTAAAATAAGCTTTACACAATCTTATACATCGATTACTTATGTGGCCATCCTTATGGCCACCCAGCGTTACCATCTTGAGATCCAGCGGCGTAAGAGTCGCGTTTACGGCCTGATCCGCTCCTCTTTCCGACACCAGGGGAAAGTGG
>Ga0114940_10000282_pt1 | contig 27520 bp, 20 predicted proteins | sample ColdCreekSource_FD_87195 | JGI IMG/M metagenome (GOLD analysis project Ga0114940, IMG submission 87195) | Groundwater microbial communities from Cold Creek, Nevada to study Microbial Dark Matter (Phase II) - Cold Creek Source | ecosystem: Environmental > Aquatic > Deep subsurface > Groundwater ... | reverse complement strand
TAATCATTTAATTGACTAGTTATGACTGACGCGGAGACAAGGGGACACGGAGACACGGAGAGGGTTTGATGGTTAGTTTCGCGTTTGTAATAATATGCAGTTTAAATGCACATCAGCTTATCAGTTTAAACAATTAGCAAAAATACTTCTATTTAACATTAAGCGTATCGTGCAAAGTTTGCAGTATCTTGTGGGAAGTAAATGGTTTGGCCAAAAATACTTGCACGCAGACATAATTGGTATTAACAACCTCACCATTTGAAGAAAGCCCGCTCATGGCAATAATTTTAATTTGAGGATTAATACGTTCCAAAGTTTGGATGATAGTCGAGGTATCGAGGGATGGCATCATTAAATCGAGCAAGACAACAGCAATCTCGTTGTGATGTTGGGCGTAAAGAGCGATCGCGCCAATTCCATCGTTAGCAGTGATGACACGATAATTATAGTTCTCCAGCGCAGTGATTCGTGGCGATCGCAATATTTATTTGCTAAGTGCCAAGCAAGGACAGCAGATCGACTTGAAAATTTCCTCGTTGGAAACCAACGCTGTATTTGATGTTATTGCACCCGATGGCAAAGCGATCAAACAAGAAGCAACAACTTGGAGTTCTAAGCTAACAACGACTGGAGATTATCAGGTAATAATCGGAGGAACTCGCGGTAATGCTAGCTACGAGTTGATCGTTAGCATCAAGTAATTAGCAGAGTGCGATCGCGCTGAGAGCGATAGAGTTTTTAAGGAGCAAATGCCAAAGTTTCAGGTCGAGATTAGTTCTGATAGAAGACATATTTCCTCAGTTCTGGCTAATTTTGCGGCGACCGCACTAATAATTGGCTGAAAAGCTAACTGTCTAAGCTCATTTTTTTGGAGTGAGACAAATTCGTTGTTACGGACAATATCGCCATCTTCTGGTTGCCAATTACTATAGCCTGTGTCAACTTTGAGTGTAGCATCTCTTTCCCCACGATAGAATGCTTGGCTACCTGCGATCGCTAAGTCGATAACTTCCTCAGAGATCACGGGTTTAGAGATAAACCAACCGTGTTATTCATAAAAGGCAATATCGGCTTCAGATGGCAAGAGAGCTTCTTGTTCTGGGGTAAACTGTGATTCTATAGTTTCCATATGACATATGAGTTAAATCAGCAATTTGAAATTAATCCAAAATTTGAAACTAGGAATTCCTTGGCCCCTTAAATTCTTCAGCAGTAGCATAACCTTCTTGGTTAATACCATCGCGCCTAACTACTTTCCAAAAAGTTAAAAACAAAATTTTTAAATCTAACCACAAACTCCAATTGTCAATATAGTCAACATCGAGTTGAAATTTTTCTTCCCAACTAATAGCGTTACGACCATTGACTTGAGCTAATCCCGTGATACCTGGCAAAACTTCGTGACGACGTGCTTGCTCAGGAGTGTAGCGGTTAAGATAAGACACAATTAGGGGTCGTGGCCCAATTAAGCTCATGTTTCCTTTTAAGACGTTTAACAGTTGAGGAAGTTCGTCGAGGCTAGATTGACGTAACCATTCCCCAAAGGGAGTAATGCGAGCGCCATCTGGTAGTACCTTTCCCTCAGCGTCCTGGGCATTGGTCATGGTACGAAACTTATAAAAAGTAAAAATGCTGCCGTTTTTACCAGGACGGGGTTGCTTAAAAATTACTGGACTGCCCATATTCACATAAATAGCGATCGCTACTAAGAACATAAGGGGGGACAGTAGTAATAATGCGATCGCTGCTGCTAGACGATCAGCGAGATATTTAATTAGATAATTCATGTTTTGCTAAAGCAAGATTATATATATTTAGATATAGCTTAATAACGATTTCTAACTTTGGTTTATTGAGTGCTGAATTTTGTCACCCAGCTTTCTCCTAACCGCTTCTAATTGTTCAGGATCTTTAGTCCAATTCTTCCAGTCAGCACCAATGCTGCGGCTAGCATCCAAGGCCCATTCTTCTAATCCCAGTTCCTTAAGTATTTCAATGTACTCATAGTCCTCAATACCATCTCTAATCCATTTTAGACGCATCGAAGGAACAACCCCTGAAATACCAACTTCTTTCCCTGGATAAATCAGCATTCCTTCCCCTGGAAACTCCAGGTTTTTTCCGTAAATATACAGAGGAGCTTTGTGCCAAGGGTCAGTTGTCCATGCATATGGATCTTCAGGGTCATCTGACCATCCATCAATACGGGCATATAAAACTCCTTTCAACCCCAAACTTTGACTAATAAAACCTTGAGGAATCCGAAAATTAATTGGCGAAGAGTCGATTTGCCAATGAGGAGAATATTTATCTTCATACCCTGGATAAAACCAAACTTCATCTCCTTGCTCCATAACTTCCGCAATTTCTGATTTAGCCTCCTCATACATCTGCGGCTGCACTGCCCAAATATCTATCGCATCGTAAAGTTCTGGTTTCGGCTTCATTACTACTAGATGCTTAATCCCACCAGCTTCATGAATATTTTTACCCCATTGTTTTATAGGCTGTTCAAGATCTGGGCATTTATCTACTTCATCAACAGAGTAAACATAAACATACTTCAAAAGCTCAGACCGATATTCGGCTGCGGCGTTTTTTAATTCGGCAACGCTTGGAGCAGCACTCATTCTACAAGTATGGTAATTTGCTCCACTCCAGAAAGGAAGAGCCAAGGATTTTAATCCCCACTGTTCGATTAATTTTGGTATCTCTTGAGGAACGAGTCCTTTTCTAGGCATTAATTTGTGTTTTACTACTTCTTGGTTAGCTGTAGCTCCACGATCTTTCCAAATAGCAAAAGAAGAATGAAGAGATGGCTGAAGAGGCAACTCAAAATCCCAAACCGTAAGGCTTATAGTACCAGTACTCTGACCATGATTGCTGCTTACGGTATACGTCCCCTGATATTCTCCTGGGGCAGTGTTTCTAGGTACAAATACATCGACCCAGATTGGTTGATTCTTTCCAGGTTCTAAATTAAAAGGAACTGCATCCAATTCTGCTCCTGTTAAATCTGACCCATTATCAGGATTAACAAAGGGAATAAGAGCGTCGGGATACCACCCTACACCCAAAGTTGGATTATTCTTCCAGTTTTTGGGACTGGGACGATCAATATAAATATAGTGTTCCCGATACAGAGTAATATTTTTTTTACTAATTACACTTTCATTGACACCGTGAAGGTCGGAAACAACAACATCTATATTTTCTAAATTGCCTTTTGGTGCTTGAATAACTATCTGAAAAGCTTCGTATTCTCCACGAGCCGCCATTAAGTTAATATCATTTGATTTTTTAGGGCGATCATTTAGTCCAATACTTTCTAGTGCTGGAGTTGTCCAAACTAGAAAAACATCGGCGTATGAACTATTTATTTTTGGAAACAAACAAATCACAATCAAACTAGTTATCAATGCCAAAACAATAGTCTTTAGCTTGTTTGTTGTGAATGAATTTAAGCATCTCATAAATCAACAACCCTAATTAAAAAGTTCAATTACGCTTACTCGAAAGTACAGTTTCGTAAATACCTTCATACTTCTTAACAAAAGAATTTGGCGCATCGAGATCAAAAGATTGTTTAATCCGCTCTCTAGCTTTTTCCCCCAAATCTTGTCGCTCTTTTCTACCAAGCAGAATTAGTTTTTTCCAAGCTTCAGCCAATGCTTCAGAATCTTTGGTAGGAACTATGATGCCTATATCACCCACAATTAAATCTGAATCACCCACATTTGTTGCTACACAAGGAATTTGACAAGACATCGCTTCTCCCAGCACATTGGGGAAAGATTCACCATAAGCTGAACTAGAAGTAAAAATATCTAATGAGGTCATTAAAACGGGAATATCCTGACGCTCTCCTAATAGATGAATTTGGTCGCCAATACGTAATTTCTGAATCTGTTCAGATAAAATTGAATTTTGATTATCAACCCCTGGGCCTATTAAAATGAAGTGTACGTCTGGATGTTTGGGAATAATCTTCGCCGCAGCATTTAAAAAGTTGGCATGATCCTTCATTGGATGATAGCGAGCAATTGAACCAATCAAAATTGAGATTTCCGGAAGATTCAAAGACTGACGCAAATTCGTTTGAGGTTGGCAATGGGAAGCTGGTTTATACTTAGAAAGGTCAAAGTTATCGCCAATTGTGATTGCATTGTTGGGGCAATAACCCAAAGCAAGATGCTGTGTTTGACCCTTTTCAGAGGAAAAGATAACTTTTTCAATTTTGCTAGAAAGTGCAGCAGTGAGTTTTATCGTTGCGGCTAGAGCTATTTTCTCAGCCCGCAAAGACTCAACTGAGTGGTGTATACTCCATAAAACAGGTACCTTTCGTTTAGCTAAAAAGTTAGCCAATTGTGCAGCGAGATTAGAATGATACATCCAACCTTGAATCAAATCTGGTTGAATCTGATTGATTAATGCGGTTAATCGCTTTAGTGCTGAGATACTCGGTCTTCCTGCCTGCATACCAAGACTATATATAGGAATATCGAAAGCTTTTAAGCGCAGGGCAAATACTCCTCCATCAATCAATGAAATAACTGTAGGACAAAATCTATTTCGGTCTATTCGAGATAAAAATTTATAGAGCATCATTTCTGCTCCCCCCGTAGACAAACCGGTGATTATAAAAACAATTTGTACCGCTTTGATTTCAGTAGTATTAGACTCATTTAAATTTAATTTCATAAACCAAACTAAAAAATGTTTTTTTATAAAGAATGCAAAAGTTCTAAAAATTTAGCTACGACCTTATCTGTGGAAAAATATCGCGCTCTCTCAATCAAGACTTCTTGAGAGATACGACTATCTAAAACCTGCAACATTGCTTCTGACAAAGCTGGGCTATTTGCTACAGGAACTAAAGTACCATATCTTCCTCCGTCCAGAATTTCATCAGGACCACTCGGACAATTGGTAGCAACTACAGGGCAACCACAGCCCATTGCTTCGATCAATACGGTTGGCAAGCCTTCCTCCCGTGAAGATAAAACTAATGCACTAGCATGACTCATGTAAGCATAAGGATTGGCAACAAAACCAGGCATTAAAACATCTTCTACTATTTCTAAACGGTTGATCTCAGCTTCTAGTTTGGCTCGATCTTCACCCTCTCCTAAAATAATCAACCGAGCTGTTCTTTTTTCTCTCAATAAAGCAAAAGCTTGTAATAAATTAGGAAAATCTTTTTGCTCGGTTAATCTTCCCACAGCTAAGAATACGGGAATTTCAGAATTTTGAAACCAAGGATGTTCGGGAGTAGCCTTGGCTTTAAGAAAGAGTTCTTCGTCGATTACTGGATTATTAATTACTTTAGCACTCCCCTGAGCTAGTCCATATTGATATTCAATATCTCTAGCAACTCCTACAGATACTCCCCCTACCACATCTGCACGAGGATAAAGCCATTGAGCCAAAGGTTTAATTAATTTAGCCCTAAGCAAAGTATTAGGATGAGCAGATATATTATTGTGTTCAATTAATACCAATCGTGTTGATATTTTAGATAATGCTTTAGCCATCGCTGCCACTACATTTACGTGACCCATGTTGGCAATTAAGGCCCAAGGTTGATTTTGTCTAAGATAATTTGCTAGGGGGAAAATAGATTTAATGGCTCTTCCCGTTCCCAAGTCAACAATGTTAACTTCTTTGGGAACCATATCTAGATAGGGTCCTTCTAATTTAGCAAGTACTAAATCTAAGATAAAATCTTTTTTCGATAGTCCTTGGAGCATATTAACCACTACTTTTTCTGCCCCCCCGCCATGAAGAGCATCAAGAAAAAAAGCAATTCGTTTTTTAGCCATTAGTTTTATAAATATTTTTGATAAGTGCTTTGACCAATATTTTTGTAAGCTTAGATATTGATTCTGTTAAATAATAATAAGCTATCAAAGTAATATACAAAAGCGTAACGTCAGAAAATAACTCTAATTTGTGAATTCTTCAAGATTTTGCTTTAGTTGACTTTGTCTTGACATAGAAGCCATTAAAGCAATTGAAATTAAAAAAAAGCGATCCTGAAGCATAGTATGACTAAATAATCCTCGAATCAGGAAAAAGATGGCAAATACTATACCCAGTTTTTTAGCCTTTCCCTGTGCATTCCATATAGCTCCCAAAATCAATAAAGGATAAATAAAGAATCCCAAAAATCCATGCTCAACCATAAATATCAAATACATATTATGAGGTTTTTGTAGCTGTATCATTCCTGTAATAAGATCAGGATTTGTCGAATCTGATTTTGCAGTATTACTTTTAGATGATTCTATGCCACTGCCAATAAAAGGGCTGTGAGCAAACTTGTTCAAAGCTTCTTTAACTAACTCAAGTCTACTATCTTCGGTAACACTAGCAGAACCAGTAGAAGAATTGCCAATTGACAATATTCTGCTAGCTGAATCGTTATCAGATAGAAGTGAATATATATTTCCAAACAAAGCTGCTTGAACTGCAAAAAGTTGCAAGATAACTGCAATTGCCAAAATAGATATCAATAATTGTTTTTTAGGAATAATTTTTATCGCAACTAAAGTGACAATTAAAATCAATAAAATTAGCAGTGTACCACGAGAAAAAGTTAGAAAAACTCCTAAACTAATCAATAAAATAAAAATAAAACGCCATTTTGGTTTAAGTAGTTCGATACCAAAAATCATGCTCAAAATTAACGCAGCTCCAGCATCATTTGCATCTGCATAAAATCCAGCAGATCTACCAACAGCATCCTGTATTCCCAATCCTCCAGGATTATAAAATTCATAAATAAAAAGACCAATATTAATAAAACCAACGACTACAATTATTTTTCTCGCCCAAAGTTGAATGATTTCATATTTGGAAAAAAGCAGAGTCATGAGTAACAAAAAAAATATATATAAAACGCGCTTTTCAAAAGCATCCTGAATATCAGGTAAATTTTGAAAAACTAATATTGACAAAGATGAAATTGTATAATACGTTATCGACCAAATAATGATAGATGGTGGCAAATATTTCCATCTTGAAAACACAGAAAAAAACAAAGGAATCGCTGCTAGTGTGAAAGCGGCAAGAAAATGAAGTGGGGCAAGTGGAATTCCTAATCTCCCTACATAAACATCTAAACTTGTAAAAAAAGTTAAAACTGCTAATATAGCCAATAAGAATTGATATTTAAACTGCCAAGCATTTATCTGATTAGGATTTGATTCCATTCTCTTAATATAGTTTTTTTATGATTAGTTACTACATAAAATTAGTTGATTATTGTAACGCTTCTAATTCTAAAAACTTAAGTTGTTTCTTAAGGAGTGCATTAGTAGTCGAAAAAATAAACATCTTTTGTAATTTTAAAGTATTTCCGTAGTTTTTAACTACTAATACCTTTTTTTTAACTTCTAAATTTATTGAATAAAAGTATCTAAATTTTTAGAAACAGAAAGAAAAGTTGCTTTTACTACAGCATTTTTATGCTTTTTTCGTCAATTGAGCAATTAAGGTTTCCCACGTACCCATAACTTTTTCCAAACCAAATCTTTGAGTTATTTTTAAACTATTGCCTGCTAAAGTTTTGCGTTCTTCTTCATTAGAAATTAATCTTTCCATCGCATCAGCTAGAGCTGATACATCTTCCGTCGGCACTAGAAGACCATCTAGACCTTCCTGGATAATTTCAGATGGTCCACTAGGGCAATCAGTAGAAATAACTGGCAAACCACAGGCCATTGCCTCACAAAGAGCCATGGGAAAACCTTCGTAGCGTGAAGGCATGACGAATATATCTGCCTGTTTGAGGAAATCGTAGGGATTTTGGACTCTTCCAGGTAGATTAACTCGTTCTTGAAGCCTCAAGCGATCGCGTAATTTTTCTAATTCTGGGCGTAAGTCTCCATCCCCTAAGATGGTCAAATTCCAGTCAGGATATGCTTCAGCCAATTTAGCAAAAGCTGGCAATAGCAAATCAAAACCCTTTTGTTCGGCAAAGCGACCCATAGCGATCAGAGACGGTTTTTTGAGTAAAGTTAACGTTGAAGTTGATTCGTGATTTGGTGTTAAAACTAGATTGGGAATAACAATGGATTTGGATTTTAAATTATCAGGAAAACAGTCTAAAATTCTCTGAGTAACCGAAACAATACGATCAGCCTGAGGATATATTTTCCAGCGTAACCAGTCCCAAATTTTGCCAATCGGGTCGAGAGGCGGATAATTCTGTTCTCCTACTATAATTGGAGCTTTAACACTGCGCGCTGCCAGCAGAGTCAAAATATTGATTGCAGGGGTAAAACTAATAATAATATCTGGCTGACTATCGATAATTGCCGAGCGCAATGCTTTAACTCTTCGATAATTGCCGACTACGGCATCAATAAGACTAGAAGATGTCCCCGCTATATTTAAAGGAACTTGAACTATACGAGAGTCAAGTTCGTAAAAGGGTGCAGTTTTACCATCATCAAAGGACAAGAGGGTAACTTGCCATTTTGTATTTGCCCAGTAGTTCGCCATAATCGACATGACTCTTTCTGCACCACCTGCGGCCATAGCATAGATAATTAGAGTTACACGCATTTTATATATGTTGTTATTGGTGTTGTTATTGGTATTTTACGCTCAAGAAGATTTTTAATCTGTTTTAAAAAATCTTCCAAGGAGTTGAATACATATTTAATTTCTTTTTAACTAATATTATGTTTGCCAAATTAAAGATGACAATACTAGTTGCTGTAGCCGTAGCTGCTCCGTTCATTCCCCATTTAGGTATTAAAAAGAAGTTTAAGATTAAGTTTAACACCGCAGTAGATCCAACAGAAATTGCTGTAAGTTTTTCATATCCAGTCATATTTAACAACACATCAACAGGGCCAAGTGCTGAATTAATTAATTGCCCAATAACCAAAATGACTAAAGCCTCGTATCCTTGATCAAAATCAGAACCAAAAAGCAATAAAATTTTAGAACCAAAGATAACTAAAATACTAAAAATAATTAATGAAATTAATAAAACTAAGCGGGAACTTTTAGCGACAACTTGTTGTAATTTGGTCATTTGATTATTGACATAAAAACTAGCCACAATCGGGCCAAGGACTCTATTAACTGCTCCTTGAATAAAGATTACTAGTATACTCATTCTACTGACAATGGCGTAGATTCCCACAATCTCTGGCCCTTTCATCGCACCCAACATGAGAATATCACTTTGAGAATTAATTAGGTAAGTGACTCCCAAGAACATGAAGGGCAAAGAGCTTTGAAGCCATTTTTTAACTTGATATTCAGAAGTAGCTTGTCCGACTTGTGGAGGAATGGAGTCATATAGCCATTTTGCACCTAGTAAAAAGCAGATCGCGAGTGCTACTATCCTGATTCCTAGCACCCAGAAAACAGCTTGTTCTTTGCCCTCTAAAAACTGCCATGTCCCCAAAATTGCAACGATCAAAATTGGATATAACAGTATTTCTGGTAACATTGCTAGCACTATTTTATGTAGTCCTTGCATTGCTCCCATTCGCAAATTGGTCAAGGAATGAATTGGCAAAGCGAATAAAGCAATCCAAATTGCCCACACTAGCGAAGGGTCAGTGTCAATTTTCCACCACCAGGCGAGCGCTGCTGCCAATAAACTCAATCCAGTAGAAATCCACAATACGGTTGAGTTTGCCCAGGATAAAATCCCTCGCATCAACCCCCAGTCAGATCTAGTTTGATAAACTGAGACTTCGCGAATCAATAAGTTATCCAGTCCTAAAGTTGCGGGGATGCTTAATAGACTAGCCCAAGCCAAAGCATAGGTGTAAACACCAAAATTTCCAGTGCCTAAAAAACGAGCTAAAACCAAACTGCTGATAAAGGTTAAGCCAAGGCTGGCAACCTTGATTCCTAATGAGCCGCTTGAGGCTTTGATAAAAGTTTTAGCAAAAGTACTCTGATTTTCCTTAAAGGATTTATAAATTTGCTGGAATTGTTGAAAGAGCATTTTTAATTCCAACAATCAAGATTCAGGTTAAAAGCTTCTGCTAGTTGTTGGTTGTGGGGGCGGAAATAATCATCCAATCGACGTAAAGATTCCAGTTCTGCTGGCTTGACAGCAGAACTATTAAGTTTAAAATACATAGACTTGAGAGTAGATCTTAGCCGACTGCTAGATAAATAGGGTGCGAATTTAAGCAATAATTGATGAACTAATTTATTTTTAATTGCCATAGTTTGAGTTCTTTTCTCGAAATGAAACTCACGATAAAAATTGGCATCAATACCCAGGCGTTCAGAAACAGAACATAGAGTTTCAACGGGATTGGCTACCATCTTCTCGAAAAGTAAGATTTGAATTTTTTCTGGGGGAAAATGTTTTGCCCAGCGATTAATAACTTCGTAGTAGCGGTTGTTTGGTAGCTGATCTTCTAGCCACTGTCTTAAAAAGTCTTGATTGGAGTAGCCTAAATCTTCAAGGCGATCTCTACCATCATTTAATAATAAGTCTGTAACGCGATTAAAAGTAAGACGACTATCTAAGTAACCTAAATAGTTTTGAGTAAAACTAAAGTCAGAAAAAATGCGCTTAGATGGTTTTCTCAGTAAAAAGATGATGTGAGGTTGAGGATCACAACTAGCAAAAAAATCCAAGGCAGTTTTTTGATAGATGTAATGGGGTGTAGCTTCTACAACAATTTTTGCCTCCTCCGGACAATTGGGAAAGAAAGCTTGATAACCATCTAAGCCGTGAAGATGATAATTAGCTTCTGGCTTAAACATAATACTATCGCGGTCCATAAAATAAAATGTTTCCTTAGAGGCTGCCCCATAGACTTCGGGGTGAGCCTTTAACCAGTAAAATAGAGAACTGCTGCCAGCTTTAGGAGTTCCCGCAACAATTAAGTTTGGTAGTCTCATTGATTTTTTCCTTTTACAACCCTAAATTTTTGTTTATTAATCAATACTTCGATCAATTTAATTAGTGTTTCTAAATACAGCTTGACTTTGACTAATCATTAATTTTTGAACTCCTTCTGTCGTCAAAGGCTCAGAGAGAAAATAACCCTGACCATAATCACAAGCGATCGCTTTAAGCTGATTTAATTGGGGTATGGTTTCAATTCCAGTGGCAATAATTTCTAGTCCAGAATTATCAATATCTGTGACTAAATTTTGGAAAACTTCCCAACTTTCCTGGTCTTTGTCGATACGATTCACTAAGTGACGATCGAGTTTAACTCTACTAAACTCTTTATAAAGCAAGTTTGGTTGAACACGACCATAGATAGAAGCTGTTCTGCCAAAGTTATCAATCTGCAACTGAATACCAAGTTGTTTCAGTTGAGGAACAATATTCATTGCCACCTGTGGACTTTCTCCGATCAGATATTCGGCTATTTCCAAGGTTAAACGCTGAGGTTGAATTTGATGTTTTTTTAGATTGTACTGCAAGTGGTTAACCAAACTAGGCTGAAGTAGCTGTTGGCTGGGAATGTTAACACTAATACTAACGGCTGATTTAAAATTAGAATCTTGTTGCCAAATTTTCAATTGCATACATACAGTTTCAATAATCCAACGTCCAATGGGAACGATTAAACCTGTTTCTTCAGCAGCAGCAATAAATTTCCGAGGTGAAATCCAACCTAGTTGGGGGTGATTCCAACGCAATAAAGCCTCGAACTCTTTAATTTCTCCAGTTTGCAAGTTCATAACTGGCTGATAATATAGGCTAAACTCTTGATTTTCTAGAGCCTGCCGTAGTCCAGCATCCAATTCTGTTTCTGTTAAACGTGCCGAGTTAACACTGGAGGGTAAACTTAAATTAAATTCTAAATCTGATTGAAATCCAGACGTAATTGGGTTGAGGTCGCAAGTTTCGCTAATTATTTTTTCCAAGCTATCTTGAGCGCGGTCAATTTCTATTTTTTGATACTTAGAAGTATATCCTACTACTAATTGATCTAACAAAAACAGAATCAAATTAACATCGCTCTTAGCTGCTGCCTTACCCAGTATTTCTATGGTCAAGTCAAGATTTTCGGGAATAATCCGACTGGCGTTTTTAACCACCAAAACTTTTTTATGCGCAGTAGATTCATATTCTTCACCAGCAATCAATAGCTCTTCGTAGAGTTTTTCTCCTGGTCGCAACCCAGTAAAAACTATTTCGATATCTTTACCAGCCTCATATCCTGAAAGACGAATCAAATCTTTAGCGAGGTCAACAATTTTGACTGGCTGGCCCATATTGAGCATAAAAATTTGCCCCTGACTGTTTTGGCTACTTAACACTGAAGCTTGTAGCACCAACTGAACAGCTTCAGGAATGGTCATGAAATAGCGGCAAATTTCTGGATGGGTAATAGTTACAGGGCCACCTTTGGCAATTTGCTGTTTAAAAGTCGGAACTACACTGCCCCTACTGCCTAAAACGTTGCCAAAACGTACGACTGCAAAAGGTCTGCCACTAGTTTTTGCGGCTTTGAGTACCAACATTTCGGCAATTCGTTTGCTCGCCCCCATAACGTTAGTGGGATTTACAGCTTTATCAGTGGAGATCATGACAAAGTTGCCCACGTTATATTCAATGGACAAGTCTAAGAGATTTTTTGTACCCAAAACATTATTGGTAATTGCCTCTGGAGGATTTAACTCCATCAAAGGGACGTGCTTGTGGGCAGCAGCATGAAACACCAGGTCAGGTTGATACAATTTAAAAGCATCTTCTAGGCGCAACTTAAAACGTAAATCGGCAATAAAAGGAATCAATTCTGTCAGTTGCTTGTTAGGTTTTTCCTCTTGTTTTAAAATCTCGATTACCTGCTCAAGCTCTTGTCGAATATTGAACACAGAGTTTTCACCGTGTCCGACTAAGATTATTGTTGATGGACGACAGCGAAAAATTTGACGACATAGTTCACTACCAATTGAACCGCCAGCACCTGTAATTAAGACTTTTTTACCTTCTAAAAGCTGAAAAACACTTTTAGCATCTGTTTGAATAGGTTCGCGTCGCAGTAAATCTTCGATATTGACTTCCCTGACGCTATTGGGCTTGACGCTATTGTTAAGAATTTCATAGATTCCAGGCATGGTATTGGTTTTAATTCCCAGAGCCTGACAAACATCAACTATTTCTCTGATCACTCTTCCTGAAGCTGTCGGCATGGCAATCACTACCTGCCGAATATTACGAGAAGCGACTATTTCGGGAATTTGGTAGCGATTTCCCACTACGGGAATCCCTCTAATGTTTAGACTAAGTTTTTGGGGATCGTCATCGATAAAAGCGATGGGATTAAAACCAAATTTTGGGTTGCGCTGCATCTCTTGTAAGATAGACACCCCAGAATTTCCTGCCCCAACTATCAGCACGCGATCTCGCTTGTGAAAGCTTTTTTTCTGCTGATTGCTTCTTTCTATTGCTCGCATACTGAAACGGATTCCTCCTACTAAAATGAAAGTCAGAATACCATCTAGTAGAGGTAAAGAACGCGGTACAAAGTATGAAGACTCCTCTGTCACATATTCTAAAATGCTGAGAATAATAATTTCGATGACTACCGCTGCTGAAGTAAGAGAGGCAATCTCAATTAGTTCATCTATACTTGCATATTTCCAATATCGTTTATAAAACCCGCAGGAAATAAAGATGGCCAGCTTAATCACTGAAAAGAGCACCGTCGCAACAATTAGACCATGCTGATATTCTTTTAGGGCTACAAAATAGTCTAATCGGAGAATAATACCCAATAATGGAGTTATAGAGAAGATAATTGCGTCTAAAACAAAGAAGTGGCGATTATTCAGAGTAAGTAATTTTTTATCAAGCTTATGAAGCTTCATTTTTTATTCCTTTTTAAACTTTTTGTTATTTTTTTTAATCTGTATTTGGATGAAAAATCAGCTAATTATGATATAAGCAGTCTAAATAAATTCAGCAAAGAACAGTTAAGAATGCAGATATTTTTAGGGTCATAACTGCTGAGATCGGTTTTAAAAAATCTATCTATTGTCAGTCAATAATAATCATATACCTACAGTGAGATTATTAAGTATATATTCTTAGATTTAATTTTCCTTGTTGATATCTTGAAGAGTTTTTTACTTTTTCTTCAATATTTACCATAGGTTTTCGTAACCTAGGTTATCGTTTGATTAAGGCAGTTATTATTGGCGATTAGAGAAGGGATTGACTGTGGAATTACGCGACGTATACAAACTTTTTATACATAATGATAAATCGATAAGATTGTTCTAATTTTTCATCGAAGTGAAGTATTTAATGTATCGATAAAGTTAGAAAAATTGTTTTTTGTTATTGATTCTTACTGATTTAAATCCTGCCTTCGTGAGATATCTCAATATCCAGATATTGAGATATCCAGTTACCAATCACCTGTACGTGGGCAAAGTAAACTGAAAACAACTACCGTCTCCTGGAGAACTTTCAACCCAAATTTGACCGTAGTGAGCGCAAACTATCTTATGACACATGGCTAATCCCAATCCATACCCTTCCTGATCGAGATCGCGCTTGAGGCGAAAACTGCCTTCAAAAATACGTTCTCTCTTTTCTGGGGGTATACCAGGGCCAGTGTCGCAGATGCTTACCTGAACTTTTTGACTGGTACGGTGCAGAATAGATAGGGAAATTTGACCACCCTCTGGAGTGTACTTAATGGCGTTGTCTAGCAAATTGCTAATTAATTGACGGATTAACTCTTCGTCGGCATAAACAGAGGGAATATCTTGAGGAATATCCTCTTTAAAAATCATCGACTTCTGTTTGAATCGCTTCTCTAATTGAGAGATCGCTTCTTCACATAAAGGCTGCAAATCCAACTGACGTGGTTTAACTTGCAACTTGGCACTCATCCTTTGGGAGGCTTGGAGCAATCCTCCAATCATGCGATTCATGATTCCAAATTGACGCTTTGCCTGTTTGAAAAGTTTCTTTTTTAGAGCCGCTAACTTTGCTGCCTCTATTTTCTGTTGCTGCTCAGATAATTCAATAGTTTCTACCGCCATTGAAGCGGCAGTTAAGGGAGTCCGTAGATCGTGAGCTAGCATCGCCAGAATTTGATCTTTGAAGCGCAATTGTGCCGCTAATTCTTCTTTTTCTTTTTGTAAACGGAATATTTCGTCAGAGAGCCTAATTTTTTCAGCAGAATAACTTATGGTGTCAATAACCGAAACAGAATAAGTTTCAGCCGTATTTTGACTGTTATCATTAATTATCGGAGGATAGTTTACTGGTTGCCATCGGGGCCACCATTTCTCAAGCTGATCGATGAGATTGCTTCCTGCTAAAGTTTGTCTGGGTGCAGGGGAAACTTTAACTAGAGCTGGAGTAGCCACTAATCTGAGATGCTCCACTAAATGGGGCTGCTTGTTAATTTCGACGACATCGAGTTTAAAGGAGTAATCAGACTGCAAACCTTGCAGATAGGTTTGAATTTGCTGAATCTGTTCCTTGGAAGAAGATCGTTTATCTACAAATAGTAATAGTTGAAGCAACACTCCCTCAGCATCATTTTTTCCATAATCGGGATGTTGACCATTAAAGGGCAACACTGGTTATAAAAACCTATAGATTCAAGAAAAAATGTTTTAGTCTTTAATTCTTAATAATAACTGTACAAACTGTTTCCGATACTGATTTAATAATTAAAACAGCATTTGTAGCCCAGATAAAATCAACTTCTAGTTAATAACTGTGACAGTCAAACAATGCTTTTTTTTATTAACTAAACTTTTTCAGAATACATTATTAAGATATCATAAAATTTACTCAGATTGCCTCAGCTTCCTAATTAAGTCATAAAAAAGTTTTAGAAATATTATCATGGCTCTTGGTTACCTTGCCCTCGTCCTTCACGCTCACTTACCTTTCGTTAGACATCCAGAAAGCGACTTTGTTCTAGAAGAAGAATGGCTGTTTGAAGCCATTACCGAAACCTACATCCCTTTACTTCAGGTTTTTGAAAATTTGAAGCGGGATGGGGTTGATTTCAAAATGACAATGAGCATGACACCACCTTTGGTGTCAATGTTGCGAGACGAATTATTACAAGACCGTTATGATGCTCATTTAGCTCAACTTCAAGAATTAATCGCCAAAGAAATTGATCGTCATCAGCATAACGGTCATATGAGTTATCTAGCCGAATATTATGCCAATTCCTTTAACCAGATTCGGCAAACTTGGGAAGGCTATAGCCGCGATTTGATCACGGCTTTTAAACAATTCCTCGATAGCGGTAACTTAGATATCATTACCTGCGGGGCTACTCACGGCTATCTTCCTCTAATGAAGATGTATCCCCAAGCCGTGTGGTCCCAAGTTAAGGTAGCTTGCGAACACTACGAAGAAAGCTTTGGTCGTCCTCCCAAAGGAATTTGGCTCCCAGAGTGTGCCTATTATGAAGGGTTAGAAAGAATGCTAGCCGATGCAGGACTGCGTTACTTTTTGACCGACGGTCACGGTATTCTCTATGCACGTCCTCGTCCTCGTCATGGCTCTTACGCTCCTATTTTTACTGAAACAGGAGTAGCTGCTTTTGGCAGAGATCACGAATCTTCTCAACAAGTCTGGTCTTCTAAAGTAGGATATCCAGGTGCGGTTGAATATCGCGAATTTTATAAAGATTTGGGCTGGGAGGCAGAGTACGAGTACATCAAGCCTTACATCATGCCCAATGGTCAACGGAAAAATACGGGCATTAAGTATCATAAAATTACCAGTCGAGACGGTGGGTTGTCGGAAAAAGGTCTTTACGATCCTTATTGGGCAACAGAAAAAGCGGCCGAACACGCTGGCAACTTCATGTATAATCGGGAGCGACAAATCCAAAATCTAGAGGGAATGTTACAGCGTCCTCCGATTGTGGTTTCCCCTTACGATGCCGAATTGTTTGGTCACTGGTGGTATGAAGGACCACAATTTATTGATTTTCTGTTTCGCAAGAGTTGGTATGATCAAAATACTTATGAGATGACTCATCTGTCAGACTATTTGCGCCAGCAACCCACTCAGCAAGTATGTCGTCCTTCCCAATCGAGTTGGGGTTATAAAGGATTCCACGAATATTGGTTAAATGAAACCAATGCCTGGGTTTATCCTCATTTGCATAAAGCTGCCGAAAGAATGATCAAGTTGGCAGATCGTGAACCTGCGGATGAATTGGAATGGCGCGCCTTAAATCAAGCCGCTAGAGAGTTGCTGCTAGCACAATCTTCTGACTGGGCGTTTATCATGCGTACCGGAACCATGGTACCCTATGCTATCAGACGGACGCGATCGCATTTATTGCGTTTCAATAAAATCTACGAGGACATCCTGATTGGTAAAGTAGACTCTGGTTGGCTAGACAAAGTACAGGAAATTGATAATATTTTTCCCAATATTAACTATCGGACTTATAGAACGATGACCTAAGGAACGTAGCTTTAACTGATTTGTTAATTGTCCTTCAAATTACCGTTTTGTCCCTCGCTGCAAGTTTTTTGATTTAGCGGAGGGATAATTTTTTATTTATATTTTTATATTTATTTATAACTTTGTTTAGGTTTAGATGGGCCACTAAAACTAGCAACCAACAGAAAAAACACGCCAATGTTAATCGCTACGTCGGCTAAATTAAATACAGGAAAATTAATTAATCGGAAATCTAAAAAATCTACCACATGACCAAACAAAAAACGATCAATACCATTGCCGATCGCTCCTGCTAAAATAAATCCATAGCCTAGCTGTTCGACCAAAGTTAATCTTGGTGTGTACCAAACAAAAATAATCAACGCTACACTAACGATCAGCGATATCCAACGCAGGTAATCGACCTGACCCCGAAAGAAGCTAAAAGCCGCTCCTGTGTTAATAACGTAGGTAAAATGAAACACATTTTGCCACAGAGGAAAAGTATCTCCAATTTCTGTGAAACTAACCGCCACCAAATACTTAGTTAGTTGGTCAAAAATAATACCAAAAATAGCAATGACCCAGAAGATACGTTTTTGTTGCAATATTTTATTTCTCATGTACATCTAAATATAAATAAAAACCGAACTGAGTTATAATTATTAAGAAATTTTGAGCAACCGATACAAAAGTCTATAGACAAACCTTATGTCTCTTCCTATTCGCAATATTGCTATCATTGCCCACGTCGATCACGGTAAAACAACTCTCGTAGACGCTCTTCTGAAACAATCGGGTATTTTCCGCGAAGGAGAAGAGGTACCGGATTGTGTTATGGACTCCAATGACCTCGAAAGAGAAAGAGGAATCACTATTCTGTCGAAAAATACGGCAGTTTATTACAAAGAAACTTTAATTAACATTGTTGATACCCCAGGACACGCTGACTTCGGTGGAGAAGTAGAGCGCGTCTTAGGTATGGTTAATGGCTGTGTCTTGATCGTCGATGCTAACGAAGGACCAATGCCTCAAACCCGTTTCGTCCTCAAAAAAGCCTTAGAGCAAGGTTTACGCCCGATCATTGTCGTCAACAAAATTGACCGCCCTCGCGCTCATCCCGATGGTGCAGTCGATAAAGTATTCGATCTATTCGTCGAATTAGGTGCAGACGATGACCAATGCGACTTTACGACTCTTTATGCTTCTGGTTTAGAGGGATACGTTAAAGAAAGTTTAGACGATGAAGGGGTAGATATGAAGCCCCTATTTGAAGCGATTTTACACCATGTTCCACCACCAGCAGGAGATGTTGAGAAGCCACTACAGCTACAGGTGACTACTCTCGACTATTCCGACTATTTGGGTAGGATCGTTATCGGTAGAATCCATAACGGAACTATAAAAAGTGGTCAACAAGCGGCATTGATGAAGGAAGATGGCAAGGTAGTTAAAGCCAGAGTTACTAAACTGATGGGCTTTAAAGGTTTGGCACGAGTTGAACTAGAAGAAGCAACGGCGGGTAATATTGTGGCAGTTGCAGGCTTTGCCGATGCTAATATTGGTGAGACAATTACCTGTCCTAATGAGCAACAAGCTCTGCCTTTGATTAAGGTAGACGAACCGACTTTGCAAATGACCTTCTCAGTTAATAATTCGCCGTTTGCGGGATTAGAGGGAACTTTTGTAACGTCTAGACAAATACGCGATCGCTTGATGCGAGAATTAGAAACTAACGTTGCCCTCAGAGTAGAAGATGGTGACTCTGCTGACAAATTCTTGGTTTCAGGAAGGGGAGAACTTCACTTAGGTATCCTAATTGAAACTATGCGTCGCGAAGGATATGAATTCCAGGTATCCCAACCCCAGGTAATCTATCGCGAAGTCAACGGTAAGCCTTGTGAACCTTATGAATATTTAGTCTTAGATGTTCCCGAAGCTGCTGTAGGTAGTTGTATCGAACGTCTTGGACAGCGCAAAGGCGAAATGAAGGATATGCAAGCCAGTAATGGACGTACTCAACTAGAGTTTGTCATTCCTGCAAGGGGTTTGATTGGTTTCCGAGGCGATTTTGTGCGTATAACTCGCGGTGAAGGAATCATGAATCATAGTTTCCTAGAGTATCGTGCATTCTCTGGAGAACTAGAAACCCGTTACAACGGTGTAATTATTGCCTTTGAAGAAGGTGTAGCAACTTTCTATGCCCTTAAAAACGCTGAAGATCGCGGTACATTCTTTATCACTCCAGGCACGAAGGTCTATAAAGGCATGATCGTTGGCGAAAGCAATCGACCTCAAGATATAGATTTGAACGTCTGCAAATCCAAGCAATTAACTAACCATCGCGCTGCCGGTGGCGATGAATTGGTTCAGTTGCAAACACCTATCGACATGAGTTTAGAACGAGCATTAGAATATATTGGTTCAGACGAACTAGTAGAAGTTACCCCAGAGTCTATCCGTCTGCGGAAGTTGAATACTAAAAAGTTGGCAAACAGATAACCACAAAGTTTATCTGTTTGCGTCTATGACTATATCTGAGGGCTTGGTATTGTACTACCAAGCCTTTTCTATTGGCTTGATGATTGAGAAATCCCGTAATACCAATTATTAGACTTTTTGCGAAAGTCATTGATTTTAATATTATCCACAGATAAACACAGATGAACACAGATGATGAATTTACGCCATGCAAGAGGTCTATTAAACATTAAATCTTGACGAGATCGCATCTTTTGGTGCTATTTCGCTTACTCGTCTACTATAGAAAATAAATAGAGATAAATAGACACCGCACTCTTCAACACGGAAACTACTTATGGTTACAGCACTAACTACTCTTGATTCGTCATCCGAATCAGCTTTAACTCCAGAAGAACTCCGAAAAATACACGCTTACTGGCGTGCCTGTAATTATCTCGCGATCGGCATGATTTATTTGCGGGATAACCCTCTGCTTAAAGAACCTTTACAAGCCGAACATATTAAACAACGTTTATTAGGACACTGGGGGACTTCTCCTGCCCTCAGTTTTACCTATGTCCATCTCAATCGACTAATTAAAAAATACGACCTCAATACCCTATTTATCGCTGGGCCAGGACACGGTGCGCCCGGGGTACTTGGCCCAGTTTATTTAGAAGGTACTTATTCGGAGGTTTACCCTGATAAGAGCGAAGATGAAGAAGGGATGCAAAAATTCTTCAAACAATTCTCTTTTCCTGGTTTCATTGGTAGCCATTGCACCCCCGAAACTCCAGGCTCAATTCATGAAGGAGGAGAATTAGGCTATAGCCTGTCTCATGCTTACGGTGCAGTGTACGATAATCCTGATTTGATTGCTGCTTGTGTAGTCGGTGATGGAGAAGCTGAAACGGGCCCCTTGGCTACAGCTTGGCACTCTAATAAATTTCTTAACCCTATTCGTGATGGAGCAGTTTTGCCGATTTTGAACCTTAATGGTTATAAAATCGCTAATCCGACGATATTGGCTCGTATTAGCTCGGAAGAACTAGATTGCTTGTTTAAAGGCTACGGCTATACTCCCTACGTGGTAGAAGGTTCCGAACCAGAACTAATGCACCAAAAAATGGCTGTCACGATGGAGGAGTGTATTACTCAAATTCGGGAAATTCAAGAACAAGCCCGCAGTCAAAATAGAGCTTTTCGTCCCCGTTGGCCGATGATTATCCTGCGTACTCCTAAAGGTTGGACGGGTCCCAAAGAAGTAGACGGTAAAAAAGTAGAGGGGTTCTGGAGATCGCATCAAGTGCCAATAGGCGAAATGCACAGTAATCCCGAACACGTTAAACTGCTTGAAGAATGGATGAAAAGCTACAAGCCAGAAGAACTATTTAACGAAAATGGGAGTTTAATTGCCGAACTACGAGAGTTAGCTCCAGAAGGCATACGCCGCATGAGTGCTAACCCAGCCGCCAATGGTGGTTTATTACGCAAAGATTTAAAGTTGCCTAATTTTCGCCAGTATGCAGTGAAAATTGAGCAGCCTGCAACTTTGGAAGTAGAGAATACTAGAGTTTTAGGTAAGTTTTTGCGCGATGTGATGCGTAACAATATGAACAACTTTCGTGTTTTTGGTCCAGATGAAACCGCTTCTAATCATCTTACTGATATCTACGAAGTTACTAAGAAAACTTGGATGGCAGACTATCTACCAGAGGATGAAGATGGTAGTATGCTTTCTCCCGATGGTCGAGTTATGGAGATGTTGAGCGAACATACTCTAGAAGGTTGGTTAGAAACTTACCTGCTTACGGGGCGACATGGTTTCTTCCATAGTTATGAAGCCTTTATCCACGTTATAGATTCTATGTTTAACCAACACGCTAAATGGTTAGACATTTGCAAAAATCACGTCTCCTGGCGCGCTCCTGTTTCGTCTCTTAATTTGATGTTGTCTTCTTTGGTTTGGCGGCAGGATCACAATGGTTTTTCTCACCAAGACCCAGGCTTTATTGATCTCGTTACTAATAAAAGTGCTGATGTTACCCGCATCTATTTCCCACCCGATGCTAACTGCTTACTCTCCGTTGCTAATCACTGTTTGCGGAGTAAAGACTACGTTAACGTAATAATTTCTGATAAACAGATGCACCTGCAATATCTGACTATGGATGAGGCGGTAAAACACTGCACTAAAGGTATTGGTATCTGGGACTGGGCGAGTAACGATGACTGCGGTAAAGCAGCCGATGAGCCTGATGTAATTATGGCTTGCTGCGGTGATATTCCCACAACGGAATCTTTAGCAGCGACAGCAATTCTACGGGAAGAGTTTCCCGACCTTAAAGTACGCTTGATCAATGTGGTCGATTTGTATAAATTGCAATCGCAAGGGGAACATCCTCATGGTTTATCTAACAAAGAGTTTGATATTCTGTTTACTCCAGACAAGCCTGTAATTTTCAACTTTCACGGTTATCCTTGGCTGATTCATAAATTGGCTTACCGTCGGACTAATCAAGACCGAATTCATGTGCGGGGTTACAAAGAAAAAGGTAATATTAACACGCCTCTAGAGCTAGCGATCCTCAATCAAATCGATCGCTTTAACTTGGTCATTGATGTAATTGATCGCGTTCCTCAACTTGGTTCTAAAGCAGTATATGTTAGAGAGCGCATGAGAAACGAGATTATCGATAACCTTGCCTACGCTCATGAGCAGGGCATGGACAAACCAGAAATATCCCACTGGAAATGGCCGTATTGATTAGGGCATCAAAGATGAATGATGAATGATGAGTTTTTTAAAAATTCCGCATTCATCGTTCCTAATCGGAGAATGTATTTGAAATATAAACTAATTATCTTAAGCTTCTTTCTATGAGTTTAAATATTTATTTCTTACGACATGGTGAAACGACTTCCAGTAAAACAGGAGAGTTTTGTGGAACTTCGGATGTGGAATTAACCGCTGAAGGAGCAGAAATGGCTAAAGATTTTGCGTACGCCTATAAAGCTTTACCCTGGACAGCTATTTTCTCTAGTCCAATGCGTCGCACTATTGCTACTGCTAAACCAATATGTGAATTGTCAGGAATTGAAATGCAGCAACGTGAAGGTTTAAGGGAAATTGCCTTTGGAGAGTGGGAAGGTAAAAGCCAGGAAATAGTCAATGAGAAGTATCACGACGACTTTGTACGCTGGCAAGCTGAACCTGGTTGGAACTCTCCTCCTGGTGGTGAAAAAGCCATTGATATTGCTCGCCGTAGTTCGGAAGTTTTAGCAGAAATCGAACAAACTTATCAGACTGGTAATGTGCTGGTAGTTTCCCACAAAGCTACAATTCGCATTATGTTGTGTTCACTGTTGGGAATTGATGTTGGTCGCTATCGCAATCGTATTGATATGCCCGTCGCCGCAGTTAGTACAGTTGAATTTCGTCAGCAAGGCCCTTTTTTAAAGAAGTTAGCCGATCGCTCTCATCTTAGTCAAGGACTGCGCGATCGCCAGGGGACGTAATCAGTGAACAGTGAGCAATGAAAATATTAGTTCTCAATGCAGGTTCTAGCAGTCTCAAGAGTTCTTTATATGAACTTGGATCAGATACTTTGCCTCAAAATCCACCAGAGCCGATTTGGTCAGCAAATATTGATTGGACTGTTGCCGATAGTTCGGGAATACTAACGGTAAAAACTCAGGAAACAAAGCAAAAAATAGAATTAAAATCTGAAGATTGCGATCGCGCGATCGCAAGTATGCTAAATACTTTAGTAGCAGGGGATAGCCAAGTTTTAAACCAACTTTCTGAAATTGATTTGGTTGGACATCGAGTAGTTCACGGTGGCGCAGAATATCATAGCGCAACTAAAATAACTTCAGAAGTCAAAAATGCGATCGCTCGTTTGATTCCTCTTGCACCTGCTCATAATCCTGCTCATTTAAGGGGAATTGAAGCTATAGAGCAGTTGTTAGGAGAAATTCCGCAAATAGCTGTCTTTGATACCAGTTTTCATAGTCAATTGCCTCTAGAAGCCGTAGTTTATCCAATTCCTTATGAATGGTACGAAAAAGGTATTCGTCGTTACGGCTTTCACGGCATAAGTCATCAGTATTGCAGTCGTCGAACAGCAGAAATACTAAATATTGATCTGGAATCTTCGCGCCTGATTGTTTGTCACTTGGGGAATGGTTGTTCTTTAACAGCCATTAAAAATGGAGTGAGTATCGATACCACGATGGGATTTACCCCTTTGGAAGGGTTGATGATGGGGAGTCGCAGCGGTTCGATTGATCCTGGAATTCTTATTTATCTGATGCGGGAAGAAGGTTTTGATGCTGATAATTTAGCAGAAATGCTTAATAAAGCTTCTGGCTTGAAAGGTGTTTCTGGCGTGTCGGGGGATATGAGAGAGATTAAAAATGCGATCGCATTTGGTAATCAACGCGCTCAACTAGCACTAGATATTTATATTCATCGGCTCAAAAAAGCCATTGGTGCAATGTTGACTACTCTGGGCGGTTTAGATGTCTTGGTTTTTACCGCAGGTGTCGGCGAAAATAACCCCGTAATTAGAGAAGGAGCTTGTAAAGCCTTGGAATTTATGGGTTTAAAATTAGATTACGAGCAAAATAATAGTAATGTTACCGAAAAAAATATTGCTCAAGCAGACTCTACAGTAGAAGTTATTGTAATACATACCAATGAAGATTGGGCGATCGCATCTGAATGCTGGGATTATCTAGCAACTAGCAACTAGCAATTGATAAATGATCAAAATTAGCCAAAAAACAGCATCAATGCAGACTCGCGATGGGGTGAGACTAGATGCCGATATTTATCGCCCTGATACAGAAGAAGATCTGCCGATCCTCCTGATGCGTCAGCCTTATGGCAGAGCGATCGCATCTACTGTAGTCTATGCTCATCCTCGTTGGTATGCTGCTCAGGGTTATATAGTAGTAGTTCAAGATGTTCGGGGTAGGGGTACATCAGCGGGAGAATTTGATCTTTTCTCTCATGAAATAGAAGATGGCTTAGATACAATCAATTGGGTATCTCAACTACCAGGTAGCACTGGAAACGTTGGGATGTATGGTTTTTCTTACCAGGGAATGACTCAATTATATGCCGCAGTGCATCAGCCCAAAGCCTTAAAAGCGATCGCTCCAGCTATGGCAGCTTATGATTTATATACCGATTGGGCTTATGAAAACGGGGCTTTCTGTCTATATGCTAATTTGGCTTGGGCAATGCAACTAGCAGCCGAAACTGCCCGCTTGCAAGGAGATGAGGCTGCTTATCTTCGCTTGTATGCTGCCTCTCGCAACTTACCTTTGAGCGATCGCATTCCTGCTAATCCTGAGATTATGAGAGAGCTAGCACTAGATTCTTTTTATCATGCTTGGTTAAATCATAGTGATCCTCAAGCCGAATATTGGCAAAAGCGATCTCCAAGATATTTAATGGCAAACGTAGACATACCCATGCTGCATATCGGGGGCTGGTTTGACCCTTATTTACGGGGTACACTAAATTTATACCGAGCGATCGCAAAACGCAGTAAACATCCTCAACATCTTCTGGTTGGCCCTTGGGCGCATCTACCCTGGGGCAGAAAACTCGGTGCGGTTGATTACGGAATCGAAGCGCAAAATCCCATCGACGATCTACAGATACGCTGGTTTGATCATTTTCTCAAGGGTAAAGATACGGGGTTGCTAACGGAATCACCAGTCTGCTTATTTGAAATGGGTAGTAACCAGTGGCGGGAATTTGATCAATTTCCCCAGACGCAATCGCAATCAAAAATCTATTACCTAGCCAGCGATAGTTTAGCTGGGATACGGGAAGATAGCGGAATGCTATGGGAATATGAGGAACTGCTAAAAACAGAATTTATATCTCCCCAAGAGTTATTAGAAACTAATTTAGGAGCAGAAATAGCTGAATTTAACAATACTACTGATATTTTAGTTCATGATCCCTGGCGACCAGTACCAGCTTTAGGTGGTCATGCCACTTTCCCTGGGGGGTCTTTCGACCGTTCTACCCTCGATTGTCGATCCGATATTTTGACCTATACTTCTGCACCTTTAGAGTCGGAATTACATATCGTAGGAGAAATAATAGTCGAGGTTTACTGCACCGCCGATACACCCAGTTTTGACTTGTGTGCAGTCTTATCAGAAATACATCCCGATGGCAAAGTTTTGAATTTTACTCAAGGATATATCAGAGTCGATGACCAACCCGAATCAGTAAAAATTCCCCTGCAATCAACCTGTGTCTGTATTTCCCCAGGAAATAGTTTGCGTCTTGGTTTAAGTGCGGCTTGTTTCCCTGCTTACCCCGTAAATTCTGGTACTGGCAAATTACCTCATAAAACTCGTTTAATGGAAATGCAGATTATTACTTTATCGATTCAATCCGGCGCAGATTATCCTTCACGTATTACATTATCAGCATTATAATAGCAACTCCATTTTTTTCCTTTGTAAATTATTGGCAAGTAAGCCCGTTAATTTATCGAAAAGTAGTTCTAGGACTATTAGCTTTTACTTTGTTTAATAGCTCGGATATATTTTTATTGCTCAAAGTAAAGCAAGCAGGACTCAGCGATGCCATGATCATCGGAGTATATATTTTTTACAACCTAATTTATGCATTATTTTCTTTTCCTTTAGGAATTATTGCCGATAAATTCGGTTTAAAAAAGATTTTTATCATTGGACTTGCTTTAATCTTAATGAAGTTTTAGTGACGACTGGACGAAATAAGTTTCTTTTATTGCTATTGAAACCTGAGCGGGCGAGCGCTAATAGCGTTAGCTAGTAGAGGTGATGAAGATTATCTAAGTTATTGAATAAAGATTCGGTAAAGGCATTTACATTCAAACGAAATGTAGGCAATTATATAAGTGATAACTAGTACACAAAAACACTGAACAAAAAATCTTTTAGATAAAGTCTTATTTTTGTTTATTAAATTAATTTAATATGATTCGTATTCTACTAGTAGATGATCAAAAAATAATTCGAGAAGCACTAAAAATTTTTCTTGAACCAGAAATAGATTTCCAAATTATTGGAACTGCTGATAATGGTATGTATGCCCTTGAAAAGGTAGAAGAATTAAGACCAGATATCGTTCTAATGAATATAGAAATGCCTGGTTTAGATGGAACGAGGGCTACTCAAATTATTACTAATAAATTTACTGACACTAAAGTTTTAATTCTTAGTTCCTATGATAGCGATGAATATATCGCTAAATCTTTATCTGTCGGAGCCAGAGGATATCTCTTAAAAGATACTGATTCTCAAGACATCGTAGCAGCTATTCGTTCAGTTTATAAAGGATATACCCAGATTGGGCCTGGATTACTAGAAAAATTATTAATTCAAACTGATTCAGGTATTATTTTAAGTAAATTTAGAAGTACGACATATCAGGACGATAATCCTACTTTAGGTACAGAAAAACAGCTAATTGAATGGGTGAAATCTAGGGATTCAAACCTACAATCTACTTTTTATAAGCAGAGAATAGAGCTGAATAAACTTGGCAATGGTCTAAATAAAATTGCTCAAGAGCTGCCTCAAATAACCAAAACTATCGCGAGCTACTATAAATATGTTTGGCGTATCTGGATATTTTTA
>Ga0114940_10000281_pt1 | contig 27529 bp, 30 predicted proteins | sample ColdCreekSource_FD_87195 | JGI IMG/M metagenome (GOLD analysis project Ga0114940, IMG submission 87195) | Groundwater microbial communities from Cold Creek, Nevada to study Microbial Dark Matter (Phase II) - Cold Creek Source | ecosystem: Environmental > Aquatic > Deep subsurface > Groundwater ... | reverse complement strand
TGACAACTGGTTTAACTGTTCTTGCTGCTCTAACTCAGGTTTTTGGCTCATCTTACCGTTACATTACCTACTTTTCTTCTCTCTTGCAACTATTCTCTCTTTTTGATACCTGAATACTTACGTTTAATTATCAAATGTAGAGTGTTCTTTTAACCAGATGGCGATCGATTCTTGAGTTTCCACATCCATAGTTAAACCTTCCATTTTGATCACCACATCCATCTCATCCACTTCTAACCAGTAGTTATTTAAACCGAGAAAAGTATACATAACCATAAAGGCAGTCCTCTTGTTGCCATCAATAAAGGGATGATTGTTGGCTAAACCATAGACATAAGCTGCCGCCAAATCAAAAATTGTTGGCTTACCATAGGTAAACAGATGTTTTGGTCTGGCTAAACTCGCACCGAGTAAATTCTCATCTCTAATGCCAGAACTCCCGCCATGTTGCACCAACTGATCTTCATGGATGGCTAAGACTATTTTCTCTGCAACCCAAATTGGTTCTTCCATCAAGCCAATTCTTTCATCGCATTTCTATACTGATGACTACCCTGCTTATAAATAGCCATCGCTTGTTCAAATTCAGGATTATAAGCTGAAAGCTTTACACCATCAGGAGTTTCTGTTATGAAGACTAGATCTCCTTCTCCCACTCGTAACTTCTCTAAAACTTCCTTTGGAATAGTTGCACCAAGAGAATTACCGACTTTGCGAATTTTTATTTTGTACATGGTACATGGCTTATGGGATATGTAATACTTATATTATAACTATTTGAAGTAGGATAGATTAAAATAAGCAGTAGGATGGGTTAGACGGCGATAGTCTTGACTTTAGTTTTCAATTTAACAATCCGTCGTAACCCATCAATTTATTTAAGTTAGAAGTGAATAGGCTTTTGACTCACGGTAAAATTGAATTGTCAAACTCAATTTGCCTATGGACAATATTTGCTAATATACGTCTAATGTGAATTAACTTGCTTCAAGTGAGTTGGCTATAAGCTCTAAGTTCAAAAACATCATCTTTCGGTTCGCTTTTATGTTGAGTCAACTGTGATCGGCTAAGTATCGACCAGCAATCTTCCTTGATACTGACATTCTTTTATGAGAAACACCTGTTTGACTCTTAACAGGACGATACAAGCCCCCGAATTCATTCGGGGGACACGTCCTTACTAGTTACGAAGCCCAACAAAACTTATGAAGTCTACTAAAAGCTATAAGCTTAAGGCTTACAGTTTATAGCTAACAAACAAATAACTCATACTATCTAATTCACATTAGACGTAATATACTAATAGACTCTCAGCAACCTCCAACATATTTAGAATGGCGGAAAAAACGGCAGGCGTTAAAATAATTAGTGATAATCGTCAGGCTCGTTATCTTTACGAAATACTGGAAACTTACGAAGCGGGAATGGAATTATTTGGCACGGAAGTCAAGTCGATTCGTGCGGGGAAAGTCAACCTCAGAGACGGCTATGCTTTTATCAAAAATGGCGAAGCTTGGTTAAGCAATGTACACATTTCCCCCTACGAAGCAGGAGGCAGTCATTTTAACCATGAAGCATTACGCATTCGCAAATTATTACTGCATCGCAAAGAAATTAACAAACTCATCGGACAGACAGAACAAAAAGGCTTAACTCTCGTGCCTCTAAAAATGTACTTTAAAGGTGGGAGAGTTAAAATTGCTATTGGCTTAGGAAAAGGGAAGAAACTTCACGATAAGCGAGAAACCTCCAAAAAACGTGACGATCAACGGGATATGGCGCGAGCAATGAAACGGGACTAACAAAGTCAGAAGTCAGAAGTCAGAAGTCACAAAGGCTTTAGCCGCATGTAGCTTCGCGTCAGCCGCATGTAGTGGAGACGTTCGTACAGAAGTCAGAGTTGTTAGTCGCTAACGCTACTATTAACGTCATCATAAAAACTAGCGACGATCGCCAAAATTAACCACCAAGCGGTGTTGATTTGAGGGCGATACCAGACTGTATCCACAACTCCGTGAAAGGCTAGGCTGGCAATACCAGCGATCGCTGCAATCAGATAAATACCTTGTTTATCCCTAGTGCGTCGTAGACGAGAAAGCTGTCGTAACCCATGATTAAAGGTAACAGCCAGCAACCAGATAAAGCAGCTAAGACCTAGGTATCCCATCTCAACAATGTGTTCTAGATAGACAGAATAGGCGCTTAAAGCGGGGTAGCGGGAGTTCATGTAACGAGGATAAATTTGATTAAAAGCATCGTGTCCTGGCCCAATACCAATCACAGGATAATCCTTGATAATCTTAAAACAGGCTTCCCAAACATTGATCCGAAAGTTGTTACTGCTATCTTCTCGTCCAGCAAAAATGCTCATCAATCTTAAGCGCAGAGGTTCTAAAGTAATAAAGGCAATGATTAAAATTCCTGCAAGAGAGCCAAATACCAAGGGTAACAGCCAGATTTGCCAGAATCGAGGCAGATACTCCCGCCACCAAGCATAAAACAACAAGAGCAAGACCCCAATTAAGACTGCCATCGCCAGCCAAGCACCACGGCTATCAGTGAAATACAAGCAGGCTGAATTAACCACCGTCATAATTACCCCTAAGGTCTTTTGAATCCAACCTTGCCAGATGAAGATGGCCGCAATACTCAAGGCGATCGCTGGCAACAAATAACTACCCAATAAATTAGGATTACCCAGGTAGCTATACACCCTGGTGTCATTGGCTAAAGGAGAATTAGGATCATTCCAGGTAGCCAATTGTGCTACCCCAAAGAACTCCTGACGTACCCCGTAGGAACTGACGATCAACGCCGTCAGTAAGTAACTGGTGATAATCCAATTAAACAACTTCGGCGATCGCAATATTTGAGCAGCCAAGGCAAATAGAATTAGATACAAAGTCAAGGTAACCCAGCCATTGAAAGCAGCAGACTTGACGGGAGAAAAAGCCGTTGCCACTGTAGCGACACACCAATAAAGAAAAACCAAGAGGTGTACAGGGGTAATAGTGGCTCTTTGGGTTGCCGTCAAAGTATTAATCACCCAATATCCTGCCACCGCAACCATCAGTACGCCGATGAGAGAGGTAGAAGTATAAGGAGCAAGTAAAAAGACGATGCTAATTAAAGCCGCGCCAATTGCTTCAGACCACTGAAATAGCCAACTGCTCTGTCGCCATTCCCAGAGCAAGCCTGAGCATCGATGGAGATAACTTCCTTTGAGCCACTGATTTAACTGAGGCTTTGAGAGGGTGATGATTGACCAAGCCGATTTCATAGGTCAGAAAATTAAGTTCCAAATTGAACATTAATATCCTAAACTACGTTTTCCCACAATGTGACCTCCTCATACCAAGTCGCTTTCTGAGCAGTAATTTTGTTTCGCGCAAAGGCGCAAAGACGTTTATCCCGCTTTGACTGCAACTTGGTATCATGACTGTTGGTTGGGAGATGGGGAGATGGCAAATAAACTTTACTTTCCCTAATTCCCTAATTCCCTACATCCCCAAACCCCTAGTTTTTATTCAATTGCCAACCTCAGTGATTAAACCGACTTACTAGAGGGAATTTGCAGGATATAACGATAGCCTGAACTGGGAGAACCTTGGACGATAACTCTTCCACCATGCATTTCCGTTAGATAGCAGCAAAATAGTAGACCTAAAATGTCTCGGGGAATTTTCTGGGTATTTTGCTCCAAAGCATTTTCACCATTGATCACCATCATCAAAGCTGAAGAAGTCAAGATAGGGTAGCTATGGGGAGTTGTGATGTCGTTTTTAGAGAGGGAACGATCGCGCTCAGGTTTTTGACTCAAGTTCAATGCTTGGGTTACTCCGTGGGAATAGAGTTTTGCTTCACCAAAATCGTTCCCCAGCCAAGGATGGGAAATGCTCACCGTCAGGTTCAAAGCCTGATTCCGTTGAGAAACATGAATTTGAACCTCACCGCCAGGTTCAGAGATTTCCACAATGCTGACAATCAGATAATAAAGAGCTTGGCGAATTTTGTCTTTATCTAAAGTCCAGAGACGATTGCCAGGCTCAACTGAACAACTCATTTGCTGCTGAGACTGTTTTGCTAGATCTCCCAGGCTATTGATCACCTGCTGACATAACATCTCAATGTCTACTGTTGTGGGATTAATCTCAGTATTGCGATCGCTCAAAACCCCAAGACTAACTATTTCATCCACCAAGCCAATTAAATTCTGACCACTATCATGAATAATTTCTAAATACTCCCTCTGTTTGCCCGTTAGAGGGCCATAAACCTCACGATGCAGCACACTCGCCATGCCAATTACCGAGGTGAGGGGAGTTTTTAGTTCTTGGGTTAACTGGGAAAGCAATTTAAGCTTAATGGGACTAGTCTTGGCAGGATCTAAATCCTGGAGTGGAGACAATGCTGGCAGATCAGCAAGATTGCCGCTTTGCCACTGGGGTTGATTACCAAAGTTCGTTGACTGACTCGCTGAAGTTTTGAGGAGACGATGGCGCTCAAATTCTCCTAAACACCAGCGAGCAATTAAAGCCAAGTGATCTATATCTCGATCATCAAACTCTCTGGTCACCCAGTCCATTACTTCTAGGGTTCCAAGACAAATCCCCCCAGCGCTAATTAAAGGAACTCCTAGATATGCTTTGATGCCGTAATGTTGAGTTAGGGTGCTGTCGATAAAAGTAGCATGATTAAAAGTGTTTCCAATACATAGAGGCTGCTGGCTATCAATCACATAAGTGCTAAAAGACTCCTGAAGGGGTATTTTTCGCTGATTAGCAAGCTGATTAGTTAAGTCCCTAGCAGATAAACCGACGGCAGACTTAAACCAGATTTCATCCTCTACCACCAAGCCCAAAATGCTGATGGGCGCACTAGTGAAACTCGCTGCTTTTTGGGTAGCTTCTTCTAAAATCGGCATTGACTCAGAAATCATCAAGCCGAGTTCGTTGAGGGTGGCTAATCTTTGTTCTTTTCTGGCGTTAGGGGTAAGACCATCTAAGCGACAAAAAAGCTGGTTTTTCGGTTTAGCCATATTGTTGACTGATAATCCTGAATCTATTGCTTCCACTGGCATCACTAATTTTTTAATAAAAGTTATTGTTTATTGATGCAGTAGCTAATTTCTGCATATTTTAATTGCTATGCAGCATCACGCAATAAGTTGATTCCGCTCTAACTTAGAAATTTAACCGCGAAAGGCGGTGGAGCTTTTAAAGGTCGCAGCGAAGCTACGACCACAGCTCCTTGTGAACCCAGGCTCCGCCTTTTCAAGGCAGAGTACCGTTCACTTAAAAATTAAAATTACAGAGAAAAAGTTTGCGCGTTTTTTAGCCTGCTCACTCTAAAGTTCCCTAAAAACTAGCTGAACAAACATTTTTAGCATAAAATATGGAATTTATTGGAAATTAAGCTTAATCTGCCTGGGTCCAAGCTGGATGAGCAAAGATCGCATCGATCACCCTCACTCCCCGTAGTTGATTTGACAAAGGCAAGTGACCCGTAGGTGCGGATAAATCCCAAATGAATTCTTGAGGATAACGAGTCCAAGCGTTACCAGATTTCCAGTTGATTTTAGTCCATAATTTCGTAAAATCTTTCCCTAGAGATAACCAGATGCGTCGCTGCACTGAAAATCCAAACTGACCAGCGGAAGCCATGAGCCAAAGTTGATCTAAAGTAATCAAATCGGTAATTGGCAGGTTAAGGATCTCCGTAAAGTAAATCCACTTGCGTTCTACCGCAGCAGCCCCTGCTAATTCACACATTTTCTGTAAAGTTATGACATCCGCCTGCTGAAAATCTTGCTGTGCCAATAACTGTTGTAATGGTTGATAGTCAATCCCTTGAGCCGATTTTAGAGGCACAACCCCCAAGGGAAAGTTATGGTGTAAAAATTCTTGAATCTCAGGGTGAGGATTAAGATATAGAGCGTGATATGCCTTACCCAAAGCTAGATTTGACGACTGATCTTTAACTTTGACCATCCAGTCCATCAGAATGTGTAGATCTGATGCGGGATCTTCTAGTAGTTGCTCAACTATTTTTAATTGATTCTTCTCAGATTCTGAATATATTGCATGATTGATGCTGCTGATGTCTTGCATGTAATCTTTTCCTACGGCGAAGTGCTTGCTTAATAAACAAACTTCAAGATTTTAACTGAATTTTGCACCAACTCTGATGACATACTTCATGAGTGTTTGTACTTAGTCCTGTAATGCAGATCCTATCATGATTTTGTGAGAGATAGCTTGATAGGCTCTAAGCTCTAAGCCTTTTCATAACCTTGTTCATAAGCAAACCGAACCAGTTGGGTGCGATTGCTCAAATTAAGCTTGTTCAGAATATTGCTGAGGTGGGTTTGGACAGTTCTGGAACTGATAAATAGGCGATCGCTAATCTGTTTATTAGTATATCCTTGAATAGTTTCCCAAAAAACTCTTTCTTCGGCGGGAGTTAGGGGCAGAGATTTGGGGGCAACACTCGGCACCGCAGGTATAACCTCATGGTTAGGGATCCCTGGGAGGGAAATATCCCAAACGTTGATATTGTTCAAGCTATGGTTAATATTATTGTTGACTGTTCCATCTTTCAATTGGGGATTAGCTAGCTGCTCAATTAAATGGACTATTTCCGCGTGAACTCGTCGCGATCGCTCAATTAAAGCTTCAATATTCGCCAGTAGCTCTTTCATCTCAAAAGGCTTAGTTAAATAGCTGTCTGCACCAATGGTATGACCTTGAACGCGGTCATCGAGTTCATTTTTAGCCGAGAGAAAAATAAAGGGAATCAGCTTTCCAGAGGGTTGCGATCGCAGTTGGCGACAAAATTCAAAGCCGTCCATCCCTGGCATAGAAACATCCGACACAATAATATCTGGTACGTCTTGATTAAATCTAGCTAAACCATCCTGAGCAGAACTCACCGAAGTAACCTGATATCCCTTCTGTTCTAAGGAATTTTGCAGAATTTTACGTAATGTTGCATCGTCGTCTACTACCAATATTTTTTTCATCTCGAATGATTTAAAATCTGACTTTAAAATTTGAACTTGAATTTAAATTCTGCTTAAACAAGCTTAAACAAATGTAGGATGAATTATTCTGTTACTGTCAATTCAAGGCTACTTTCTATTTAAATTTAATTGTACTGTAGCTATATTCAGTTTGTTTTTGACTAGAGTTCTATGTACGAAAAACTTACCCCTCCAACTATCGGTTCAAAAATTACTTTTCAAAATGGTCAGCCTCTGGTTCCCAATGATCCGATTATTCCTTTCATTCGGGGCGATGGCACAGGAGTTGATATATGGCCAGCAACAGAAGCGGTAATCAACGCTGCGGTGCAAGCTGCTTATGGCGGGCAGCGTCAAATTAACTGGTTTAAGGTCTATGCAGGGGATGAAGCCTGTGAGGAGTATGGTACCTATCAATACTTGCCCCAGGATACCCTGGACGCAATTAAAGAATATGGCATCGCCATCAAAGGGCCTTTAACTACCCCTGTTGGGGGAGGAATTCGCTCTCTTAACGTGGCTTTACGGCAAATATTTCAGCTTTATGCTTGTGTTCGCCCCTGTCGTTATTATCAAGGAACTCCTTCTCCCCATAGGTATCCTGAGAAACTTGAGGTGATTGTCTATCGCGAAAATACGGAAGATATTTACTTGGGAATTGAATGGAAACAGGGAGATGAAATTGGCATGAAGCTGATTAATCTACTGAACCAGGAGTTGATCCCTAGCACTCCCGAACATGGTAAAAAACAAATTCCTTTGGATTCGGGCATCGGCATTAAACCCATTAGCAAAACTGGCTCTCAGCGTTTGATTAGAAAAGCCATTCAACACGCCCTAACTCTTACCCCAGAGAAGCAACAGGTAACCTTAGTCCATAAGGGTAATATCATGAAGTACACCGAAGGCGCTTTTCGGGATTGGGGTTATGAACTAGTCACCAGCGAATTTCGTGCCGAATGTATCACCGAACGAGAGTCTTGGATTCTCGCCAATAAAGAGGCTAATGCTCAACTGACTACAGAAGATAATGCCCGTCAGATCGATCCTGGATATGATGCCTTAACTCCCGAAAAACAAGCAGTAATTTGTCGAGAGGTAGAAGCCGTACTAGATGAAATTTGGGATACCCACGGCAATGGTCAATGGAAAACCAAGGTAATGGTTAACGATCGCATTGCCGATAGCATCTTCCAACAGATTCAAACCCGTCCTGATGAATATTCGATTTTGGCAACCATGAATCTGAATGGCGACTATCTTTCTGACGCAGCGGCAGCCATTGTTGGTGGCTTAGGGATGAGTCCTGGAGCGAATATTGGCGACACCTGTGCTATTTTTGAAGCGACCCACGGTACAGCACCCAAACACGCAGGCTTAGACCGCATTAATCCTGGATCAGTCATTCTCTCAGGGGTGATGATGTTAGAGTTTATGGGTTGGCAAGAAGCGGCGGATTTAATTCAAACTGGTTTGGCAAAGGCGATCGCCAATCGGGAGGTAACTTACGATCTTGCACGCTTAATGACCCCTACTGTAGATACTCCTTTGAAATGTTCGGAGTTTGCTCAAGCAATTATTAAGCACTTTGCTTAAGATCTGATTTCACGATAGATCTTTAATCGATGGCTCTAGGTCGAATGCTTGATCCAAACACCTAGAGCTTAAAGCTTGGAGCTACAAACAGTTATCTTCATCTTGTCTTCTGCACCAACTAAGTTAATATTTGTTTGAAGTATTCTATTGCTCATCCAGCAAATTTGCTTTAAGCTAGCAGACTTAAGCTAGACAGTGCTTTCTAAAAAATTCTTTGATATATTCTTGTATATCCCTTGCTGATCGTAATAATCATGGACTGTTTAACGATTAACGTTTTATTAATGCTTTTTTATATTTTTCCTCGATCAACAACTAAATCTTTTACCCTTTGATGGTATGACTAATTGGGACAGAAAAGATAACTTAATCTACAACCATCTGACTACTGCTTAAACTTATTTTATTCTCAAATCTTATGTCTGATGAGCTAATAGGAGGACGCTACCGAATTATCGATTGCCTGAGAACCACAGGCTTTTGTGAGACTTATGTAGCTGAAGATACTCATCTTCCAGGAAATCCACCTCCCCGTTGCGTAGTCAAGAAACTACAGCCTCAATCTAGCGAAGAGTTTGTTTTGGAGACTGCTAGTAGGCTTTTCGATAATGAAGCCAAGGTGCTTTACAAGCTGAATGGTCATCCACAAATTCCTCGTTTGTTAGCTCACTTAGAAGTGGATCAAGAATTTTATTTAGTCCAAGAGTACATTGAAGGCAAAGATCTTAGTCAATCAGAAATCGTGCCAGAAAAGCCGTGGCCAGAAGCTAAGGTTAAAACACTGTTAATTGATGTTTTAAAAATCCTCTCCTTTGTGCATCAAAACGATGTGATTCATCGAGATATCAAGCCTTCCAACTTAATTCGCCGTACTGCCGATGGCAAGATGTTCCTGATTGATTTTGGTGCGGTTAAATCAGTTACCAATGTGACTTTAACGGAAGGTCAAGGAAATCTCTTGACTGTAGCTATTGGAACTCCTGGTTACATGCCCAGTGAACAACAAAGGGGTGATCCCCGCTTTAATAGTGATATTTATGCCTTGGGTATGACGGCAATTCAGGCTATTACTGGTTTTCATCCCGATCATCTGCCTCGCGATCGCGATACAGGAGAAATTAAATGGCGCGATCACGCTCCTAACTGTAGCGAAGAGTTGGCTGGGGTAATGGACAAAATGGTACGCAATGACTTCTTGCAGCGCTACAAAAACGCCAGTGAAGTGCTAGAAGATATCCTTAGTCCTCCCTCCAGTCTCCCAGCGGAAATACCCAAACCCATCGCTGTTACTAATCTTATCCCCCCTGACAAACCATCCCCTTCCAAACGCCTATTACTATTTGTGGTACTACCCTTAAGTTTGGGACTGTTGTTTTTGACTCCCAAAATTTGGAAAGCGGTTCAAGCTCTGAAATTTTATAATGAGGGCAATGCTCTGATTGAATCGGGGGAATATGAAACGGCAATTGAATCTTTTGACAAAGCGTTGAATTATCGCAATGATTTTGCTCAAGCTTGGACTAATCGAGGTTTTGCTCAGGGAAAGTTGAATCGGCATCTGGAAAAATTCTCTTCCTGCGTGCAGGCAACGGATGTGGCACCTGATTTTGCCGAGGCTTGGAACTGTCGAGGTTTAGCTCGATTCGACCTTCAGCAATATGAACAGGCTTTAGAAGAATATAATCAGGCGATCGCTGCTGATCCAGACTTCTATCGCGGTTGGTATAACAAGGGGCAGGTGTTATTGAAGCTAGATCAACCCAGGGAAGCAGAAAGTGCCACCAGGGAAGTACTCAGAACTAAGCCAGATTACTTTTTAGCCTGGACTCAGCTTTGCCGTGCTTTATACGACCAGAAACGGTATCAAGATGCGGAAGCTCACTGTAAACGTTCTATAGAAATCAACCCAGATTATCCTGAAACTTCTACTTTGTTAGAAAAAGTCGAGAAAAAGTTGCGCTAAATAATCTGGGCAAATTAAGTTAACTAATTTAGTTTTAGTATTTGCTGTTAAACTTCAGTCCCAATAGACTGAAGAAATCAACCTCGTAAGAAATTGACTGTACCCCACGGGTGGTTAGAGTGGTTTTCTCAGGTTGTAGGTTTTGAGCCAAAATAGAATCCACTAAATTACCCGCTACAGTGGATGCCTTATCTGTGGTTTTATCTAGAGTAAACAAGACCTTTCCACATTCTGCCCCTCCAGTGTTAGCGCAAACAGTGGGTACATCATCCCCTAGAGTGGTAGTTGTCCCAATAAAATTAATGTTTGAAAGATCAGAATCAACAGCATAATCAGCTAGCTTTTGAGCAACATCATTACAAAGGGTTTCAGGGCTATCGGATGTTCTATTGGCTAGTGCTGCTTGCTGCCACTGGAAAATTGCTATTTGATTTTCTCCTGTTGCGGATTGAGCAACCGTTGTGGGGACTCCTGCTACATTTTGACAGGAAAAGCTAAGTTTCGGGGAATCGGACGAGTTTGCCATCGCGGGAGTCGCGATCGCCATAGTTGCTGTGGCTAGGAATACTGATAAATATTTAGTTTTCATGGGATTTGATGAACCTCTCTGAATTATTTGAAGTATAGAGTCAATGCTTACTTTGGTACAAAGGCTTGGCATATATATTATATCTGTCTACTATTTAGCGTACATGAAAAACCACTCTTTCAAGCTAAAAAATTAAGTTGTATAAAATAAATAATTGTTACAAATAATCAGATTAAGCTTGCGATTCTGTTGTAACCATAGTAGTTTCAGGCTGTCCAAAGCATACTGAGCCTTCTTGACCTCTGGAAACCAACATCTCTGCAAAGCAATTAATGTAAATTAAATTTAATGAATACAAACCTTCTCGAAGTAAAAAATGTTCATGCGGGATACGTTAAAGATCTCAATATTTTGCAAGGCATAAACTTTCGTATCGCTCCTGGAGAATTAGTGGCGGTAATTGGGCCAAACGGTGCGGGCAAGTCTACTTTAGCCAAGGCTATTTTTGGCTTGTTGACCCCAGAGCAAGGAGAAATTATCTTCAAAGGGAAGAGTATTGCGGGACTCAAATCCGACAGAATTGTCAAACGGGGGATGTGCTACGTACCGCAAATTACTAATGTTTTCGCCTCATTATCCATAGAAGAAAACTTGGAGATGGGAGCATTTATTCGGACTGGCTCTTTAGATTCTCTCAAGGAAAAAATTTACACCATGTTTCCCAAGTTAGGTTCACGCCGTCGCCAAAAAGCAGGAACATTATCAGGGGGAGAAAGACAAATGTTAGCTATGGGTAAAGCATTGATGCTAGAGCCTGATTTGCTGCTCCTGGATGAACCCTCCGCAGCTTTATCGCCGATCTTAGTTAACTCAGTCTTGGAGCAGGTAAAAGCGATCAATCAAGCAGGAACAGCGATCGTCTTAGTAGAACAAAACGCTAAAAAAGCTTTGGCAATGGCGGATCGCGCTTACGTGCTAGAAAATGGTCGCGATCGCATTGAAGGAAGAGGAATTGACCTCCTTAATGATCCCAAGGTAGGTTCGCTATATCTGGGGGCAGCCTTTGGATCGGAAAGCTAAAGCATGAGAATGGAATGACTGACTGGTAGCGCAAAAATTGAGTTTGGTGTCAAATTAATTTAATATTATTAGTTGATGGCTTGTAGGACGCGCCACAATTTTTTATAGATTTAATTTAAGTAAACTTTAGGAGAAAATATGGATTTTGTAACCAACATTTTTAGTGCTGTCGGCGGTATTAATTTTACTGTGATTTTTCAATTACTTTGCCTGGCTTTGGTTTTGATTTCAGGCCCCGTGGTGATATTTTTGCTAGCTTTACGTGGTGGCGATCTCTAAAGAAGTTTTTATCGGTCTAAATTTTTATATTCTCGTCGTGACTGCTCTTTTGGCTTTTCAAGGGGGCAGTTTTGCTGATAGTTGCTAGAGATTCCATGTACCATCGCCCAAAATTAGCCAAGGCAGAGACGGCAGCTTTAAAAATAGCTTATGAACAGGCAATATACGAAGTCTACTATGGTCAGGCAACAATCCCAATCAAGATTGGCGAATCTTGTCCAGTATTAGATTCCTTAATTGCCCAAGGCGATCGCCTCCCTAGTTGGACATTGATTACCGCCTCCAATCCCTATTCACAGATTCTTTCCGAGCTAGAAAATCAGCAGCGACATCACCTATTAATTGAGCATTTGCGGAAACTACAATTGCTCACATTTCCTGCCGTAGGTAAAGATAAAGAGGAGGTTTGGATTCCAGAAACAAGCTTGTTGATTTTGGGCATTGAACTTATTGAAGCGATCGCCATCGGTCAAAGATTTGAGCAGAATGCCATTGTCTATGGCGAGTTGAATCAACCAGCAGAGCTTCAGTGGTTATAGATGATAACTTTCAAGAGACAAATTAATCTGCTTAGGCTGGGAAAAGCGAAGCAGCCCTAAAGGATTAGCTTCGCGTCCGCGGTCTTGGGGCGGCGGCTTTTGGGTGTGAATACTCATACCCAAAACGCGCCTTGGTTTCCCCCATGAGCGACTGCTTCAAGAAGGGAAAAGGAAAAAGGGGAAATTGAGATCCGATAGATAATAAGATACATGATTGGCAACATAACTATCTAGTTTGCCGTCATCATGACTGTCACAGTCTATTTTTAATTGTCTCTCTTTAATTTGCTATTTCTTCGATATGTATCAGCGATTCTTTAACTTATCTAATATATTTAACAGTTACTATCGTCATTTCATCTACGGTTTTACAGCTTTTATTCTCAGCATCAGCCTTAATTTGCTTCAGGCTCAACCTAGCTATAGCCTTTCTTGGATTGATTTGATGATTCGCGGCATTCAAGTTGTCCAACTCTCGAATATTTCCAACACCCAAGAAGTGGAACTAGGAAGTTCGATTAATCAAGAGTTAATTAAATCTGGTCAAGCCAAAATATACCGCAATCAGTCAATGAACAGCTACATCAATCAGATTGGTCAACGACTAGCGAAAACTAGTGAGCGTCCAGATATTTCCTATACTTTTCAGATCGTTGATGATAGTAATATCAATGCTTTTGCGACGATGGGGGGCTATGTTTACATTAATCGCGGTTTGATTGCAGCAGCGGATAATGAAGCGGAATTGGCTAGTGTCATCGGTCATGAAATTGGACACATTGCCGCTCGTCACGGGATTGAACATATGCGAGATCAAGCTGTAGCTCAAGGATTGCTCTCCGCAGCGGGTTTAGACCGTAGTGATGCGGTACAAATTGGCGTAGAATTGGCGGTTAGCCGTCCCAATGGACGTTCTGATGAACTGGAGGCCGATCGCTTTGGCTTGAATAATATGACCAAAGCCAACTATGCTCCTGCGGGGATTTTGGGCTTCATGCAAAAACTCCTAAAACAAGGTGGCTCAACCCCAAGTTTTTTAAGCACTCATCCTGCTGCTTCGGAGCGAATTAAAATTTTGCAAACACAGATTGATAGTAAAACTGCCAATGTCGGAGATGGTTTAGATAAACGAGCTTATCAGAGTCGGATTAGTTCTCTTTAAACTCATATATTCTACTAAAAATAGTATAGTAAAGCTGATCTGAGAAAAATGGATGCATGGTTAAAGCTATTACGCCAGCATAAGGCGATCGCCGTCATTCGTTGTGATGATTTTGACTTAGCTTACAATATAGCTCAGGCAGTGGCAGCAGCGGGGATGAACCTGATTGAAATTACTTGGAACTGCGATCGCCCTGCTAAATTAATTGCTCAACTGAGAGAGGAATTACCCCACTGCACCATTGGCACGGGAACGATTCTAGATCTCAATCAGCTAGCTGCTGCGGTTGATGCTGGCGCTCAGTTTGTTTTCTCTCCTGGCTGTGATGTTCGGCTACTGGAGACTTGCTTGTCTCGCTACGAAATTCCCTTCGTTCCAGGCATATTCACCCCCACTGAAGCCATAAATGCTTGGCAACAGGGAGCAAAAGTAGTGAAAGTCTTTCCGATTAAATCTTTGGGCGGAGCGGAATATATCAAGTGTCTCCAAGGCCCATTGGGTCATATTCCCTTGATTCCTACTGGTGGGGTTACTGTAGAAAATGCGGTAGAGATGATTGCAGCGGGAGCGATCGCCGTGGGCATTTCCAGCAGTTTATTTCCGACGGCGGCGATCGCTAATCAACAATGGTCACAGATTACTGAGAGAACCAAACTTCTACTTAATCAGCTACGAGAATATTAAAACCTAGAGCTATCTCAAGCTTTAATCAAAGCTACATCAATGCGAGATTTTTCTGGTTGAGTAATTTCGGCCTTGATATTAGGACCAAAAAACTTTTCAATTTTCTCGTGTCTTTCTTGCCAATCTTCCAGGGAGAAAAAGGGTGAATAATATTCCATCAAGAGAGTATAAGCACCTTCTCTAGATTGCTCTTGAATACCTGAAAGAATCGGTCTTTCTTCATCCGTAGGGCTAAGACCAAACTTGGCTAAACATTCGTCTAGGTGGGCTTCTTGTCCATAGCGAAACCGCGTGACATCTTTCCGCAGTTGTTCTTGAGTTGGGGTGGCTTGCGATCGCAATTCTTTAATTTCGGTCGTTGTTTCTGCCGTATAGGGGACAGGCTTTAGTTCCGACGCTTTAAGAGCTAAACCACCCAATAAAAGAGGAATTCCGTAAAAGAACCCTGCTAAATTAAGGGTATTCATCCCCACTGCATAAGCATAAAAACCGATGATGGTTAATATTCCTCCCACGGTTAAACCAACAGCAGCTAATGGTATTTTTCGCAACATATTTAAAAGATTGTTTATATTTGTCGATATTGTTTATTCTAGAGCTAATGGATACCCGAAAGAAATAAAATTACCAAATTATGGATAAAACAGATATTAAAGCCAGAATCGTCCAAATGAATGCGAAACGGGATTCTCTAGTGGAACTATTGGAAAGACCAAATTTGGGAACTTTAAGAATTGATGTCGATCAAGCCTTAGAAGAACTGGATGAACTGATTGAAGAATTCAATGAAACTTTTCCCGAAGAAAAAGTTTAATTTGTTTTGCTGTCGGGAAAGTTAACTGTTGCCTAAATGTCTATGAAAATTGCTCAAGCGACCATCGAACAATTGAATGATGTGGCTTTTCTCTTCAATCAATATCGCATCTTTTACCGCCAGCCAGGGGATTTAGATTCCGCTCAGAAATTTATTCGAGAACGTCTGCAACAGCAGGATGCAGTTATCTTGTTAGCCCAAGAAAATGATCATCCTGTTGGCTATACTCAGCTATTTCCTTCTTGGTCTTCTGTATCGATGCAACGGGTATGGATTCTCAACGATTTGTTTGTTCTAGCTGAAAAAAGAAATCAAGGCATAGCAAAAGCTTTAATGAACAAGGCTAAAGATCATGCCAGATCGACTAATGCAGTACGGCTGATCCTAGCAACGGAAGCAACTAACACGATTGGGCAACATCTCTATGAATCTATGGGTTATCGTCAGTTTGATGATTTCTATCACTATGTACTGAAGATTTGATACTTGTGAACAACAGATCAATCCCGAATTTTCAGCTATATTTAGGCATGTTCGAGCAAATAGCCAATAACTTGGCGAACTTTAAACATAAATAACTATTGGCACAGTGAAATTGGCATAGTGAAATACTTTTTTCTGAGTGATGGCTGGACTTACGATCGGATTTGGGAATTTGGCGGATTATGGGATGAGGCTAGTTGGGGGCGCAAGCCCGAAATCAAACGTCTTAACTGCGGCATTGAGCAGCAACTAGAAATTCTCTGGCTTTATGCAGTGGAAGATGAAGTACTGATGGTAGAAGTAAGACCTAAAAAAGAGTTGCAGGAAGGCTCAAACATCGGACAGGTAGTACTAAAGCGACTGATTAGTGCTGAACAGGCGATTGAAATGTTGCACCAAGCTGAATCAGTTTTCAATTCTGTCACTAGAGATTTTATGAGCAAAAGTCAACCTAAATAAACATGGTACAAAGAGAGTTCGCCTCTAGTTATAAGTCAACTAATTCGTTACAAAAATTAACTTTTATCGGTAAAAAAAGATAGTTCTTGCAATAGTTTCTAACAATAGTTACACTTCTTTAAATAACCGTAATTTCAAGGAACTCCTGAATCAGCTCAATTCTTGCCCGAATATCAATCAGACTATTCTGGCGAACGGCAGGGGTTTTGCTGTACATACAAATTACAAAATAACAGTCAACTTTAGCATTACTATTTTATTAGTGATGCTGACCAACGGTATTTGGTCTTACTAAACAAATTATTTAATCAATAGGAGGGGTGTAGTCTATGGGACTACCTTGGTATCGAGTTCATACAGTCGTCTTGAATGATCCAGGCAGACTAATATCGGTTCACTTAATGCACACTGCTTTAGTAGCAGGTTGGGCAGGGTCAATGGCTTTATTTGAGCTAGCAACCTTCGATCCCAGCGATGCAGTCTTGAACCCCATGTGGCGACAGGGTATGTATGTGCTTCCTTTTATGGCACGATTGGGTGTTGACACCTCTTGGGGTGGTTGGAGTGTAACTGGCGAAACTGGTGCGAGTGCTGGTTTTTGGTCTTTTGAAGGTGTAGCGATCGCTCACATTGTGCTTTCTGGTTTACTGTTCCTAGCAGCAGTATGGCACTGGGTATATTGGGATTTAGAATTATTCGTCGATCCCCGTACTGGTCAGCCAGCCTTGGATTTACCAAAAATGTTTGGAATTCATTTATTCTTATCTGGTTTACTTTGTTTTGGGTTCGGTGCCTTCCACCTCACAGGATTATGGGGGCCTGGTATGTGGGTTTCCGATGCCTATGGGGTGACGGGTCATGTCCAAGGTGTTGCCCCAGAATGGGGACCTGGTGGGTTTAACCCCTTTAATCCTGGTGGTGTAGTAGCTCACCACATTGCTGCTGGTGTAGTTGGTATTATTGCGGGTTTATTCCATCTCAGCGTTCGTCCTCCAGAAAGATTGTACAAAGCTCTGAGAATGGGGAACATCGAAACTGTTCTCTCCAGCAGTATTGCTGCGGTCTTCTTCGCTGCTTTTGTGGTCACAGGAACTATGTGGTACGGTAATGCCACAACTCCCGTGGAATTGTTTGGACCGACTCGTTACCAATGGGATCAAGGTTATTTCCAGCAAGAAATCCAACGTCGGGTGGAAACCTCTATGGACGATGGTTTAACTCGTTCGGAAGCTTGGTCTAAAATCCCTGAGAAACTAGCCTTTTATGACTATGTTGGTAACAGCCCCGCCAAAGGTGGTTTGTTCCGTACTGGTTCAATGGATAGTGGTGATGGGATTGCTCAACAATGGTTGGGACATGCCGTATTTACTGATGGCGAAGGTCGTGAACTAAGTGTCCGTCGGATGCCTAATTTCTTTGAAACTTTCCCTGTAATCTTGAGTGATGCTGATGGGGTAGTTCGTGCTGACATTCCTTTTCGTCGTGCAGAATCCAAACTCAGTGTTGAGCAAGGTGGCGTAAAAGTTGCCTTCTATGGTGGTGCATTAGATGGTCAGTCCTTTGACGATCCTGCAACGGTTAAGAAGTACGCTCGTAAATCTCAGTTGGGAGAGGCGTTTGATTTTGACACCGAAACGTTAGATTCTGACGGTGTATTCCGTACTAGCCCTCGTGGTTGGTTCACTTTTGGTCATGCTGTCTTTGCCCTCTTCTTTTTCTTTGGTCATATTTGGCATGGTTCTCGGACACTTTACCGAGACGTATTTGCTGGAGTTGACCCTGAACTAGAAGAAGAACAAGTAGAGTGGGGCTTCTATCAGAAAGTTGGTGATAAATCTACTCGTGCTACGAAGGTGTAGTAGTTATCAACTAGCTGCTTTAACTTTTTGAGCAGAGCTTTGTAGGGAAGACAATCATTCACTTGATCCTTTTCCCTACAATCACTCTGATAACACTTAGAAAACAAACCACATAAACATGCACTGAAAAAACAACTTCAGTTCTTTATGGGGTTAAAATAGTAAAATATTAGGAAAAATAGTTTAGGGATTTTAATTATGGAAGCTGTTGCATACATTTTGGTTTTAGCTATGGCAATTTCAGTTCTCTTCTTTGCGATCGCTTTTCGTGAACCACCCCGCATCGAAAAATAAGCTGAAAAGCCAAGTTAAGTATTATTAAGAACTTCGCACTTCTGGGTCTTTTTTAATTATGGTCTGTTGCAAGACAAACTATGATATGTGAAACAGCCCAGATTTGCTGTTTATAAAAACAATTTATTATCAGCAAGCATATATACTAAGAAATCAATGCACTGTCCCAATTGCCAGCATACAGAAAGTAGAGTACTAGAATCTCGTTCTACAGAAAGTGGGCAAAGTATCCGTCGTCGCCGAGAATGCCTAAATTGTAAACAGCGTTTTACGACCTACGAGCGAATTGAGCTGATTCCGATAACTGTGATTAAAAGAGATGGTAGCCGAGAATCTTTTGATCGAGCCAAACTGCTACGGGGAATCTTGAGGGCTTGCGAAAAAACCACTGTTTCTTATCAAAAAGCAGAAGTAATCATTGATAATATCGAAGCTAAACTACAGCAAAATTCAGGCAAAGAGTTTGGCAGTTGCGAGATTGGAGAACTAGTTTTACATAATTTACGTTATGAAAATGAAGTCGCCTATATTCGTTTTGCCTCTGTATATCGAAAATTTCAGGGAATTAAAGATTTTGTCGAGACTCTAAATCATCTACAGAATGAGAATGCTCAAAGTTCCGATTTCCCAACCTGGAACAGCACAGCCAGCGCTGATTCTTCTAGCATTACCGCTGACTGTATTTCTTAAAATAGAATTGAGCACTATGGATATCTAACCCAAGTCAAATAAAATAAAGTTCATTGTCAGGGCGATAAAAAGTTACAATGATATAATGCTATCTTGCCATCAACACAGAAGCGTTTCAGTAGCAAAGTGTTAAGTTGAGGTGTTTGATGACCTCCCACTAGTTCTTAGTTGCTCGAATACCTATCGAGTGTGGGTGTAGACTGCACGACAAGTAGGTGAGTGTACATTAAGCAGGAGGCTCATCCCATCAAAAAAGCAAGGAAACAACACAAGGACATCTAATCCATATGGTCAATCAGCAATCAAAAACTACTAAAGATATTGGTTTTACTCACGAAGATTTCGCTGCACTCCTAGACAAATACGATTATCACTTCAGTCCAGGGGATATAGTTGCAGGAACGGTTTTCAGTATGGAACCAAGGGGAGCTTTGATTGACATTGGTGCGAAAACTGCGGCCTACATCCCGATTCAAGAGATGTCTATTAATCGAGTTGATAACCCGATTGAAGTTCTTCAAGCGGATGAAACCAGAGAATTTTTCATTCTCACAGATGAAAATGAGGATGGACAATTAACCCTTTCCATTAGACGCATTGAGTACATGCGTGCTTGGGAGAGAGTTAGGCAACTACAGCAGGAAGATGCTACTGTCCGCTCCAATGTTTTTGCCACTAATCGAGGTGGTGCTTTAGTTAGAATTGAAGGGCTAAGAGGCTTTATTCCTGGTTCTCATATTAGTGCCAGAGAAGCCAAAGAAGATTTAGTAGGGGAAGATTTACCACTAAAATTCTTGGAAGTTGACGAAGAGCGTAATCGACTAGTTTTAAGTCATCGTCGAGCCTTAGTAGAACGGAAGATGAATGGTTTAGAAGTAGGTCAGGTAGTCAGAGGTTCAGTCCGTGGGATCAAACCTTACGGTGCGTTTATCGATATTGGTGGAGTGAGCGGATTACTTCACATTTCCGAAATTTCTCATGACCATATTGATACCCCCCATAGCGTATTTGGGGTGAATGACGAATTAAAAGTAATGATCATTGATTTAGATGCAGAAAGAGGTCGAATTTCCCTTTCAACGAAGCAGCTAGAGCCAGAACCTGGTGATATGCTCAAAAATAGAGATATTGTATTTGAGAAAGCTGAGGAAATGGCGGAGAAATATCGTCAGAAACTATTAGCGGAAGCGGAAGGTATTACCCTTGAGGAAGTACAGGCAGAAGAATCTGTTGAAGCAGCAGAAGAACCTGTCACAGCAGAAGAAGAATTTATTGCCGAAGAGACTGCCTCAGTAGAAGAACCCTCTGCTGAAAATTCATCGGAAGAAGAAGAAATGGTAGGAGCAGTAACGGAAGAATAGAGTTAAACAAAATTCTGCAATTCTATGGATATCTGTTAATAAATGCTATGGAGGGGGTTTGACTCTCTCTATTTTTTTGCTTAATTACTTGATTGGAGAAAAACGTTGTCTACCGCGATGCCTTCAGCTAGTTTTACGATCACCTGCGAAGATGTAAGATTTGAACCTATAACGGCAATTATCTTTGATAAAGACGGTACTCTAGAAAATTCTGCGGCATATTGGCGCATAGTAGGTTCTGAGAGAGCGCGTTTAATTGATGCTCAAATTCCAGGGGTAGGAGAGCCTCTGCTGATGGCGTTTGGAATCATCGATGATACTTTAGATCCTCAAAGTTTAATGGCAGTAGGCAGTTGTGATGAGAATGAAATCGCTGCTGCTGCTTATATTGCCGAAACTGGTAGAAGCTGGTACGAATCGAGGCAAATTGCCAAGTCTGCTTTTACGGAGGTGGCGGAGTCGAAATATCTGACTAAAACACCAAAGTTAGCTCCTCTGTATCAGGATGTCAGAGAAACATTACAATCCCTGAGTAATAAAGGATTAAAAATTGGAATTTTGTCTGCGGACTCAACGGAGGAAGTAGAAAACTTTGTCAGCAACCATCAATTAGAGAATTATATTCAACTTTGTCTGGGGGCAAACCAAGAAACAACTAAGCCAAATCCCCAGCTTTTTAGACAAGCTTGTGAGGGTTTGGGCGTTGTTTGTAGGCAAACCTTGATGGTGGGAGATGCTTCAGTAGACATGGTCATGGCAAAAGCAGCAGAAGCTGCTGGGACGATTGGGATCTGTCGTCATCCGAATTTACAGCTAGAGCTAGCAGACATCCAAATTAATACTTTACTCAAAATTCAAGCTTTGTAATTCTTAAACAAACCTGTATTATGGTCATTAACGATTAAAATGCTTGGCTTAATTGGTCACTACTTCGTTTAACAAAGTTTCTTAGAGGATTGCAAAAAATTGTCTAATAATTATTTATTCACTTCCGAATCGGTTACAGAAGGACATCCAGATAAAGTCTGTGATCAGATCTCTGATACTATTTTAGATGCTATCTTAGCTCAAGATCCTACTAGTCGCGTGGCAGCAGAAGTTGTTGTCAACACGGGATTAGTTCTGCTTACAGGGGAAATCACCACTAAAGCTCAAGTAAATTACGTAGATCTAGTTAGAAGCAAGATTGCTGAAATCGGCTACATCCATGCCGAGAACGGTTTTTCTGCCAATAGCTGCTCCATCTTAGTTGCCCTCGATGAACAGTCTCCAGACATTTCCCAAGGTGTAACTTCCGCCCAAGAAGAAAGAGAAAATCTGAGTGATAGTGAGCTTGACCAAATTGGTGCTGGAGACCAAGGACTGATGTTTGGTTATGCCTGTAACGAAACACCAGAATTAATGCCCATGCCCATTAGTTTGGCTCACCGTATTTCTCGTCGGTTGGCGGAAGTTCGTAAGCAAGGCGATTTACCCTATCTGCGTCCTGACGGTAAAACTCAGGTTTCTGTCCAGTATGAAGATGGCAAGCCTGTCGGCATTGATACCATTCTAGTTTCCACCCAACATACCGAGACGATTGGAGACTTATCCGATAATACCGCTGTCCAGAAAAAGATTAAAGACGATCTTTGGTCTGTGGTAGTTCAACCCGTGTTTAGCAATCTTGATTTAAAGCCAAATGATCAGACTCGTTTCTTAGTTAATCCCACAGGTAAGTTCGTTGTAGGTGGCCCTCAAGGGGATTCAGGATTGACTGGTCGTAAAATCATTGTGGATACCTATGGTGGCTATTCCCGTCATGGTGGCGGTGCTTTTTCAGGGAAAGACCCCACAAAAGTTGACCGTAGTGCTTCTTATGCCTGTCGTTATGTTGCCAACAACATTGTGGCAGCAGGTTTGGCAGATAAATGCGAAGTACAGGTCAGTTATGCCATCGGGGTGGCTCGTCCTGTGAGTATCTTTATTGAGACGTTTGGCACAGCTAAGGTTGCCGAAGATAGCTTACTAGACTTGGTTAAACAGCATTTTGAGTTACGCCCAGCAGGTATTATCCAAACTCTTAATTTACGCAACTTGCCCCAAGAACGAGGGGGACGTTTTTATCAAGATGTAGCTGCCTATGGACATTTTGGCCGTACAGATTTGGACTTGACTTGGGAGAAAACCGACAAGGTAGCGCTGTTGAAAGAGCTTTTACTATCCAAAAGTTCAGTTTAACAAGTGGTTTTTAGGATGAGACTTTTTTTACATCAGTCGCATCTATTAAAGAGTCGATCGCGAAAATAGCTTGGCATTTTGTAGGGAAGTTTAGTGATTCTAAACTTCCCTATTGTTATTTATTTCAAATTACTATAAGTTCTTAAGTTCTACAGTCAGTCTTTGGACAGCGATCGCTTTTTTCCTCTACAATAAGCATCGTTCTGTAGTTCATAAAAACTAATATTAATAAAATTAATCTTGCTAAAATCAACACTGCTCGTACTAAATCAGAAGACTTTATGCCTTGGCATGGCGATCGCTTTTAGTTTTGGTGGCATAACTCAGGCTCAATCTAATACCTCTGAACGCCAAGAAATTAAGCTCAATTTTGCAGCTTATGTGGGGGAGGAAGAGTTTGTCTGTGGAGAAAGTTATGAAGGAGTTGGGACAGAAAAATCAACTATTACCCCCAAAGATTTTCGGTTTTATGTCTCTAATCTCGCTCTCATTAACGACGATGGCGATGCTATTCCCCTCGAATTATCCCAAGACGGTAAATGGCAATATCAAAACACTGCTTTGTTAGACTTTGAAGACGGATCTAGTAGTTGTGACAATGGTACAGCGGAGATCAATACCACTGTGGCGGGGACGATACCAGCAGGAGACTATCAAAGTCTTCAGTTTACCTTGGGAGTGCCACCAAACTTAAACCATGATGATGCAGCGATCGCACCTTCTCCTCTGAATTTAACTTCAATGTGGTGGAACTGGCAGGGGGGCTATAAGTTCTTGCGGGTTGATCTAGAAACAGAGGAGGCGATTGTTAACGTTGGCAATAGCAACAGTCACGGTGGACAGGATAATATTCAGGGAAATGAACAAACTCGCCATCAAACTGGTAGACAACCGAGCATTTTTAGCCACGGACAGGATTCTCATAATAAGAGTCCTCAAACCTCTCATCAAAATAGTAATGGCGAAACCAATACTGGTCATGGCCAGGAAGCTATTGACAGTAACGCCTACTTAATTCACTTGGGTAGTACTGGATGTGCCGATTCAACTCAAAGCAGTTTGTTTGACTGTGCTAACCCGAACCGTGTCAAGGTTGCGCTGGAAGACTTTGATCCAGAAAAGGATGTGGTGATTGCAGACTTGGGAGAACTATTGGCTCAAAGCGACTTAACGAGCAATCAACTTAATACTCCTAATGGTTGTATGTCTACTCCTGAAGATGGGGACTGTATACCGATTATGCAAAATCTGAATTTATCTGCGTCTACTAGTAAGTCGGGAGAGTCGGCGCAATATTTCTTCTTTGTGGAGTAAATAATGTCTGAGAATTTGGAATTCGGAGTTATTAAATAAATATTTCATGGGCGATCGCATTCTGAACTTATTACTGGCTTTTGTTTTGTCGATTTGCCTCTCCCTGGGTTTGAGCAAGGTGATGGCGACGGATGGGGATTTAGCTGCCACAACCGAATATAACTGGAATTTACCAGAGTGGACTCCTAAGCCAATAGTCCCAGAAAACAATCCGATGACGGCGGAGAAGGTTAAGTTAGGTAGACAACTTTTCTACGAACCTCGTTTATCCATTACAGGAAAGTATTCCTGCGCTTCATGTCATCAGCAATCCCTGGCTTTTACGGATGGTAAACCCGTGGCTATTGGTTCGACTGAGGAAGCCCACTCACGGAACACGATGGCATTAGTCAATGTTGCTTATAGTCCTGTGTTAACTTGGGCAAACCCTTTAATAACTAGCCTCGAAAATCAGGCATTGATTCCTATTTTTGGCGAGCATCCCATTGAGATGGGCATGGTGGGGAAAGAACAGCAGATGATTGAATGGATTAAGCAAGATCCGAAGTATCAATCCATGTTTGCCCAGGCTTTTGATGAGCAGCAACCTGTAACCATTAGTAACTTGACTAAAGCGATCGCCAGTTTTCAAAGAAGTCTAGTGTCTTTCAAGTCTCCTTATGACCGCTATCGCTATCAAGGAGAAAGTAATGCCATCTCCCCTGCGGCTAAACGGGGAGAACGACTATTTAATAGTGAGCGAACAGAGTGTTTTCACTGCCACAACGGGATTAATTTCAGTGATTCCCTCCAACATGAAAATCTGGCATTTACCCAAATAGCATTTCACAATACGGGTTTATATAATATCGACGGCAAGGGCAGTTATCCCCCCGAAAATACTGGTGTTCAAGAGACTACCCAAGTAGCTGAGGATATGGGACGTTTTAAAGTCCCTAGCCTGCGAAATATTGCTCTGACAGCACCCTATATGCACGATGGTAGTGTGGCTACCTTAAAAGAGGCGATCGCTCATTATCAAGTAGGAGGGAGAACTATTAGGGAGGGAGAGTGGCAAGGGATCGGTAGCACCAATCCCTATAAAAGCGCCTTTATTAAAGGATTTGAAATCACCCCATCAGAAATTGAGGATTTAATTGCTTTTTTGCAAAGCCTAACGGACGAGGAGTTTATTACTAATCCTGCCTATAGTGATCCTCATGCACCCCAACCCTAAAAGCTGCCAAGAATTTAAAGTAAGAACTGTAAGAGCAAAGAACCGACACTCCCCATAAACTTCCCTACCTGTCCATGTCCCCCTGATTTTTCAGCCTGATTATCTTCGGCTTCTTGAATTAGATTCATTTGCTGTTGAAAATTACTGGCAGTTTGTAAACCTAGTTTATGTTTTTGTTTTTTAAACAGATCGACCGCCATCTTGGTATTTTTTTGAGCGGCTGCTCGATAATCAAAATTATATTGAATAATCGCTAAACCTAAGTAAGCGGGGGCTAATTCAGGATCGAGTTGAATCGCTTTTTGATAATTGGCGATCGCTCCTTGATAGTTACCACTTTCCGCTTCTCGTACACCCCAACGGTGAAATTGCTCCGCAGAAGCAGCGGTAGTTGCCAAGCCTTTGATGCCATCCAAATGAGCCGAATCAAGATCTACTCCTTCTAAGGTTGCATTGTCCACATAAGCGTTTCTCAAATCTGTCCCCGTCAAGTTTGCCCCTGTGAGATTTGCCCCTGTGAGGTTCGCACCATATAAAGATGTTCCTTCGAGATCTGCCCCTTGAAGATCTGCCCCCTTAAGATTAGCTTGACTCAAATTCGCCCCTGCCAAATTAGCCCGTGCTAAATCCGCATTCGTTAAGTCTGCCTGTACTAATCCAGCATTACTCAGATCGCATTGAGAACATTTTTTGGTACCTAAAAATTGGTTCAAATCCGTCAGACTTTCCCCTTGAGCAGGGACAGCAATAGTAGTTAAAGTAGCAGTTAAGGTAGCAATTACAGCTAATAGGTGCAGTTTCATAAATCTTAAAATAAAGCAAAGATTCCGCTATTTTAGCCTTTGTCAATTGAATGTAAATTGAATCGCCTTGGTTAGGAATTTTGAGTAGTATGAATTGACTATTAATTTTTGAGCTTCGGAATCCAGCGGATGCACAATGCCAAAATCAAGCTGACCACAAAAGGGATATAAATCCCCCCAGACTCAGATAGTTTTTCGCTAAAGGCAACGGTAAAAGATAACCAGAGATAATACATGCCCACGGTGTGCAAAATTCGCCAATTACGTCGTCCCAAAATAGCAGCAGGGCGTTCAAAGGAAGTAATCGTTAACAAGAGGATGAATAAATAGCCTAAGTTAGCACCGTGATTACCCCGCACCATATTTTCCGAGGTTAAAATAGCCACTCCCGCGATCGCTATGGCATGAAAGCCATGAGATACCGCCATAGACAAGCCTAAATAACGACGGTTACCCACCAACCAATTGGTAAAAGTAGTTGACTTAAATCTACGGCAGCTAGAGGCGCAAAAAGCTAGTAAAAATAAAATACAGGAAGTACGGGCAGTCAACCTAATCGCCATCCACCAACTCTCTTCATCAAACCCTTGAAAGATTAAGATTAATCCGCAGGCAGTCCCAATAATCATCGTTGACCATTGAACAATCTGCCATCTTTGAATTGCCATCATGGTTTTGCTATTTTGCTTGGATCAGTGATTCTTAGCTTAAAACTCTTGGGAATAGCTGTCTTGCCGATTCTTCTCAAAATTGTGCTGATCTTACGATTTATTAGAACTGAACGAATCGCTTCTCAAGAATTCCCTGGTGGCTATAATGTGTAAAGATACTGCTGTGAATACACACCAAGGATGCAATTATGAGAACAAATATAGTAATAGATGAAAAGCTAATGAATGATGCATTGAAGGCTACTGGTCTGAAAACCAAGAAAGAGACTGTAGAACTTGGCCTTAGAACATTAATTAAGCTGAACAAACAGGAAGAGATTAAAGGACTAAAGGGTAAACTTAAATGGGATGGGGATCTTGATGCCATGAGAAGCGTCCAATGATCTTGGTAGATTCTAGGGCGTGTCATCAATTAAGTAGAATCAAAAGAAACAAAAAAGAAAAACAGCAATGACCAGAAGATATGCATTAAGGGATGACCAGTGGTCGCGG
>Ga0114940_10000280_pt1 | contig 27598 bp, 18 predicted proteins | sample ColdCreekSource_FD_87195 | JGI IMG/M metagenome (GOLD analysis project Ga0114940, IMG submission 87195) | Groundwater microbial communities from Cold Creek, Nevada to study Microbial Dark Matter (Phase II) - Cold Creek Source | ecosystem: Environmental > Aquatic > Deep subsurface > Groundwater ... | reverse complement strand
GCAGCGGTCGAGCAGGCGCTGCCCTTGCGCTGTCAGCCGCACCAGCTGAATGCGGCCGTGATCGGGATTGTCGCGCCTGGTCAAGAGCTTGCGCTTGATCAGGTCGGTCACGATGGGATGCATCGCCTGCGCCGATACGAAGGTGCGGCGCGCGAGCTGCGCGCTCGATAGCTCCCGGCCCTCGTGCAGCACGCTCAGCGCAGTGTACTCGGAGATGCTCACGCCCAGCGGCAGCAGCGCACTTTCCAGCTCAGAACGCACTTTGCGCTCCATCCACTTGATCAAATAAGTGAGCGATGGGCCTGCGTTCTTAGCGTTCATCGCACTACCAATATCAAGTGGGTTGATATTCGTCAAAAGCAACGTTAGGAACAGTGTCACAAGGAGCTCGCTAGGAATGTCCGGCACAGCCACTACACCGAAGCCTGTCAAAGTTCAGATCGAAGCTGGCATCGCTTGGGTCACTCTCAATCGACCTGAAAAGCGCAACGCCATGAACCCGGCGCTCAACGCCGAGATGATCAAGGTTCTCGACCAGATCGAGGAGGATGACAGCGCCAAAGTGCTCGTGCTCACCGGGGCAGGCGACGCGTTTTCAGCGGGCATGGACCTCAAGGAGTATTTTCGGGAGACAGACAAGGCGCCCAGTGGCGTGCAGATCCGCGTACGGCGTGACGCCAATCAGTGGCAGTGGAAGCGCTTGATGACGTACTCCAAGCCGACGATCGCCATGGTAAACGGCTGGTGCTTCGGCGGTGCGTTCACGCCACTCGTCGCGTGTGACCTGGCGATCGCAGACGAAAAGGCGCAGTTCGGGTTGTCCGAGATCAACTGGGGCATTCCCCCGGGGAGCGTGGTGAGCCGCGCGCTCGCTGCCACGATCGGTCAGCGCAATGCGCTGCATTACATCATGACCGGCGAGCCGTTCGACGGTAAGCGGGCTGCTGAGATGGGCTTGGTCAATCGCGCCGTGCCTGCGGCGCAGCTGCACGATGAAGTCTCGAAGCTCGCGGATACTCTCAAAGCGAAGAACCCTGTGGTGCTGCGCGCGGCGAAGATCGGCTTCAAGATGGCGCGCGAGATGCCGTGGGATCTCGCGGAGGACTATCTCTACGCGAAGCTCGAGCAGTCGCAGTTCCTCGACGAAGAGGGTGGGCGCGAAGCTGGGCTCAATCAGTTCCTCGACAAGAAGAGCTTTCGTCCGGGGCTGTCCACATACGAGCGCGAGTCCAAGTAGGGGTCACTACGCACGCTGCGCTCGTTCATCGGCGTAGCTGCGCGGGCATGGACTGCTTTTGTGCGAGGCGCGGCGGCGTATGCTGACCGCGTCGCGCACGCGCGTACCGGGGTCGGTCCGTGGATGGACTGTGGATAAGTGCTGTGCGATTCGCGCTATTAACAGATCTATCCAGTGTTTATGGCAGAAACGGACCGCGTGGACACAAATCCGCAGTGAGACTGGATCCTCTGGAATATCCGTGGGGAAGCTGCGGCGGCGCTTGCCGAGCTGCCCAGGACTGACCGGACGGCCGATAGAAGTCGGCGTCGAACGCGCCCCAGAGCGCCGTCTCGAACGCCATGTGCGTCCCAGCCCACCCCCGTGTTGGCCAGCGGCGGAAGGCCGACCCTAGCGTCAGCGCAGCGGCTCCACCGACCGTGCACGGCCGCTCGCTGGAGCGAGCCGTCCAAGCTTGAAGCGCTGCTCTCGAACTGCAGCATTGTTCCTTGTGGAGCCGAACGGTTGCCGCAGCTGTTGGCTGCGATGTTGGTGCTCACGGCCTGCCCTGATTGTCTGTTCGTTCGGCGATGCAGGCTGACCCGCTTCACGTTGTGCGAGCGCGCGAAGTCACATCAATCATGCGTTGTCAACGGGCCTAAAACTGAGAACTGGATCTCGCTCTGTCCGAAAACTTTGAGGAATAAGAAGGCTCCGTGGTTTGTATTGAGCATAAGAACCAGATCGCGGAAACGACGTCGCCCGGTCTTGCTCAATCACGCGGCGCCACGTTAACGTGACGGTACAAACTTAACCATCGAGCACTGACCTAACGCACGAACCGCAAGAAACCCAGTCAGCAGGAGGCACCGCCATGAACAGCAATCAGCCACGTCTCGCAGCCATCAGCGACCGGGTTCGTCTGGCGCGCCTCACACGCGGAGAACTGGAGCGGTTACTCGTACGAGCCAAGCGGGCCTTTGAGGCGTTTGGTGCCAGCGCCGGCCTCCCCGAAGACGGTGACCACGGCGACCACGACGACAGCGCGCGCTACGGGAACAAAGTCCCTTCCCGGCCAACCCCTGCGACCGTTTGACCCAACGCTCGTCAACTACGGGTTGCCTGAGTGCGATGCTCGCCTTGCTACAACGCAGCGTGATCTCTTTCTCTGCAGTCAGATCGACTTGTTCGCCATCGATCGTCGCGTTGTATTCCGGGCGGCGCGGCTGTTGCGTTGGCTTGGCACTGAGCTCGCCAGCGACGCACAGCAAAGCCGATCACCACCGGCTGTAACGTGGCACGCGGCCAGGCGACCAGCAGCTCACGGCCGACGGCTTGCTTGTCGAGCGGCACGATCGAGCGCGCTGGGACCGCGCGGCGCTGCTCCGCGGGTAGATCGAGGTAGACCTCGCCGTTCTTGCCGACGCCTGCGAGCACACCGATGCTCGTCGTACCGGATGCAGTTGCCTCTGCGCGCTCACGCCGCGCGGACAGCACCGCGAGCTTGGCCGCGCCACGCGAGGGCTTGGCGGGGCCGCGCTTGTCATCGCGCGGCGCTGCGGTGCGAGCGCTTGCCGCCCAGAGATGCACAGCTGCACGAGCATACGTGGCTGCATCCAGATCACAAGCGCAGGTTGTACAGCGTTGTCGTCCTCGCTCTGTGTGCGAACAGCGGCGGCGTGCGAACACTCAAGGCGAGCGCAAGCGCGCACCGACGCCTGTTACACACCCTCGCCCATCCGAGCTACGCACACTCCATAAACACTCGGCACTCGTCTGGAATGATCACGCAAGCCTGGTCCGCTACCGCCCTGTAGCAGCGCTCGAGCTGCTCGATCGTGACTGCACAACTTGTGATCGTCATTAAGTCTTCTCGACAATCGGCTGCATCATCGGTGGTCGCCCTGGCAGTTATCCCCTGACCGCAGTCCAGGTCGTGTTTGCGTGAAATACGCTCGGCCCAGTCACACACCGCGGTCTTCTGATCGACACTCAGAGCATCAACCCGCGTATCCGGCGGCAGTCCGCTGCCCTCATCGTCGCCGGCATACGTGGAACAACCTGCAGCCACCGCCATACACAGCGCAATGCACCATTTCGTTCGATTCACGTGGCCCCCTTTTCGGGATGAAAGCTAAGCGTGGAGCACCTGCATGTACTGTGCCGTGGTGGCGCGGTCACGAGCGGCGGGCAGCAGATATGACGGCTGTTGCCGTGCGACCACGGTGTTGCTCGGCCGTGTAGTCGTTTCGTAGTGCGTCCGACTGCTGTGCGCGATGCTCGGACACTGCTGCTCTCAGCTGCACCGGCTGCAGCATCGATTCCGGATGCAGCCCTTGCGCTAGACGGTGTCGTCACAGCGCAAATTCAGCGCAAATCCGGCGCGCATCATCAAGCTTGGCTGTGCGCGCATTCGCCGAAACCACGTCACGTACGGGCGCGTGGCTTCGCGGAACCGATTCTGCAGCCGATAGCGGCGCCTGTGCGTCCGTTGACCATCTAGCAAGTCTGACACACTTGCGAGTAGAGTCCATCGTGCTGCGAAGTGTCGGCACTTAGTAGCTTGGGGGGCAGAGTGTTCAAGAGCACAACGTTCGCGTTGATCTTCGGGGTGCTGACGTTAGCATTCGCCACGCAGGCGAAAGCTCAGATCGCAGTGCAGGGCATGGTGCAGAATCATTCTGCACAACCTATCGCGGACGCGCTTATCGAATTCAAGCAAGGATCGACGGTCGTCGCGTCAGATACCAGCGACGCGAACGGCGCCTATAACGTATCGCTAGCGAGCGGCAACTATAGCGTGTCGGTTACACCTCCCGCGAACAGCATGTATGCGCCGCAAAGCCAGAGCGGGTTGACATTCACTCAAGACGCGACGCTCAACGTAGTGTTAGTTGCGGCAGGCGTTGGAATCTACGCGGGCATCGTGGTTGATCGCAATGGTACGGGCGTGTCGCAAGCGCGTATTACGCTCCAAGATCGCTACTTCCCGTACAACGGGTCGACGGATGAGAACGGTGCGTTCTCTGTTGCAGCCAGCACATCGATGCTGGACCGATGGCTGAACTACGAATCTCAACTAAACGGATATCTCAGCTACACATTGTATTTTCCTCAGCTCGATCTCACCACAGGCTCAATCACTGGCAGCACACTTACGATTGAAGACCGTCTGCTCAGTGGAACCGTGAAAGCTCCGGACGGTTCCCCTGTCGCGAATGCCACGGTCGCTTGGTCTCAAAGTGTCTCGTATGCAGGTGGTGTCTGGGGTTACGTGCGGCATAACGTTACAACTGACGCCGCCGGCCAGTTCACCCTGGTGGCGATGGCCGGCAACGGCGCATTAGCGATCACTGCTCCGTCCGATTCCGCACTCTCTAATGGTGTGCGTGAGTTATCGATTCCTGATCAACCAGAGGACCCTGCTCCACTCGAATTCGTTCTAACCGCACCACCTGTCTATGCGGGCACGGTCGTCGATCGCAATGGTACGGGCGTGTCGCAAGCGCGTATTACGCTCCAAGATCGCTACTTCCCGTACAACGGGTCGACGGATGAGAACGGTGCGTTCTCTGTTGCGGCCAGCACATCGATGCTGGACCGATGGCTGAACTACGAATCTCAACTAAACGGATATCTCAGCTACACATTGTATTTTCCTCAGCTCGATCTCACCGCAGGCTCAGTCAGTGGCGACACGCTGACCGTCGAGGATCGAGTTCTAAGCGGTACCGTATCGGACGTCGATGACAAGCCAATTCGAGATGTCACGTTGTCGTGGAGTCAAAGCGTGTCGTACCAGAACGGTGCGACTTGGGGCTATGTTCGACACAACACCGTAACCGATGCCAATGGACGCTTTTCGGTGCTCGTGATGCCCGGAGCCGGAAGCATTAACGCCTCGCCACCAGTGACCACGGGCCTTGCACCTTTCATCATCAGCAACGTCACGATCACCGACGATCAGACACTTGCTGTCTTGGTGCAGTTTGCGCCGGATACTGTCTCTGATGATGTGGAGGCCGGAGAGTCGGTGAGCAGTGATGATGAGGGGGATGGCGCCACCGAGGATGATCCTGTGGAGACGGAGATTACTCCGCCCGTTGGGGGCGAGGTGGAGGTCGTGGAGGGGCCGATCACTACTACTCCGCCGCCGGGGCATCGGTTTCTGACGCAGGAGATAACTATCAGAGCTCCCGGCGGGAGTCCGGGTATGCCGATCGACATCAAGTTCTATATCGATGCTTCGCGCATTCCTCCTGGTCTCGATGTCGATCGGTTCATGAAGGTGTTTCGCAATGGGACTGTCGTGAGCGATTGCAATGGGCCTGCGGGCCAAGCATCGCCGGATCCTTGCATCGTCGAGCGAAAGAGGCTCGGCGGTGGAGATGTGCAGCTCACGGTGCTCACTTCTGCTGCGAGCACCTGGAACATCGGCGTTGAAGAGACCAACGAAGAGCCGACAGATCCCATGGGCGCAACTGGACCCACTGGACCAACAGGTGAGACGGGCGCGAGTGGACCTTCAGGTCCGATCGGCCCGAGTGGCCCGTCGGGTCCAAGCGGTCCAACTGGTTCGACGGGACCCAGTGGTCCAAGTGGACCCATGGGTTCGACCGGATCAACGGGTCCCAGCGGTCCAACTGGTTCAACGGGACCCAGTGGTCCAAGTGGACCCACGGGTTCGACCGGATCAACGGGTCCCAGCGGTCCAACTGGTTCATCCGGTCCGAGCGGACCCACGGGTTCGACCGGATCAACGGGTCCCAGCGGTCCAACTGGTTCATCTGGTCCGAGCGGACCGACGGGCGCGACTGGATCAACAGGTCCGACCGGGCCGACAGGCGCGACAGGCTCAACCGGGCCGACGGGTTCCACAGGATCTACAGGTCCGGTCGGACCAACAGGTGCGACAGGTTCAACCGGACCATCCGGTCCATCCGGTCCCACTGGATCCTCCGGACCCACGGGTCCCACTGGCCCCGACGGGCTGAGCTTCGTGTTCGCGCCACCGCCCTACTTGCACGAAGAAACCACCGTTTGCCCTGCCGGCGGCATCACGATCGCCTACGGGCTCGACACAGATCGCGACGGTGAGCTCGCGCAACCTACAGAGGTTCTCGGCAGCTTCGAGGTGTGCGATGGCACTGTGGGCCCAACAGGAGAAACAGGCGCCGAAGGTCCAAGCGGCACAACCGGCGTCATAGGTCCAACAGGTCCAAACGGTCTGACTACACTGTTTGCAGATCCGCCTTATCCACACAACGTTACGGCGAACTGCCCGGACGGCGGCATCGCGATCGCATTTGGCATCGACGACAACGGCGATGGATCGCTGACTTACCCCGACGAAGTGCGAGGCAACTTCGATGTCTGCGACGGCCCCGAAGGCCCAAGCGGACCCAGAGGTGAAATCGGTGAAGATGGACCCATGGGCGAAACTGGACCTGTGGGTGAGATCGGCCCAGTGGGCGAGACCGGTCCAGTCGGACCCGAAGGCCCGATGGGCAGCGGCGCAGATGGACGCCCCGCAATCACGCGCATCAGCAGGTTCGAAGCAGACTCGAACGAGACATGCCCGAGCGGAGGCAGCACGATCGACGTCGGAGTCGACACCAACGACAACGACACGCTCGATGACGAAGAAGTCGTCGACTCGGACACTGTTTGCGACGGCCAGCACGCCACGCAGCAAGTGTTCGCGTTGGAACCGATCGCCAAGGGCGGCGAGTGTGGTGACACAACCGGAGTGCTCATCCTCAGCGGCCTGGACGACGGCTCGGACGAAAGCATCGCCAACAACGGCATCCTCGAATCCGGCGAAGTCGACACCAATCACGCGCTCTGCGTCGAAAGCGCCAACGTCAGCGTCAAAGACGAAGGCGGCTGCACCACAACATCGACCCACAGCAGTCCACGCAACAGCGCATGGCTCCTCGCAGCGCTCGCAACACTCATCCTAAGACGCACCCACCGAGCGCACAAAAGACGCCAAAGCTAGCACCACCAACAATCAAGCTCGCCGCGCCACCACAACCAATCGGTGGCGCAGCGTCTCAATCGCGCACGACTCGACCGGGCGTAAAGCGGTGCGCGCGCGACGAGCTGGTCAAGGTGACCGTGTCTGCCGACTCAAAAGCCACGCAATTGGGCGCCGTGCCCGTGCTCACGCGCGGCGAGTCGATGGCGATGCGAGCACCGTCATCGCCGTGCAACGCCGACGGCACCCAGCGACGAAAGCACGCACAGCGCCAAAGCGAGCCGCGCCACCGCGAACAAACGGTGGCGCTGCGCCCCGCGCAAAAACACTGCTGCGCCTCTGCTAACAGTCTAGTCCGAAGGCGGTGCGACGAAAGTACGCACGGCGCCACAGACAGCTCAGCGAGCCGCGCCCCCCGAACAAACGGTGGCGCAGTGCTCGCGGCGCGCGTGCTTGCTAGTTTTGTTTCAAGCTGGCGAGGATTCTGTGTTCGGCGCGCCAGATGGTGGCGCCTAGGGGCGTGAGCTCGTAGTTGCCTGCTTCACGGGTCATGAGGCCTTGTTCGATGAGGTGGCGGCGGGCTGCTGAGTAGTCGGTGCAGATTCGCGCAATGGCTCGAGTGAGCTCTTGTTCTTCGTAGCGGCGGGTCTCACGGATGGCGAAGCGGATGGCGGCGCCGACGGAGTCGCCGCAGAAAGGTTGAGCGTCGCCGCGCATGCGTTGTAGGCGTGCGAGTGTGAGCGCCGAAGCTTTCCATGGCGCTTGGCTGGGTTGTTCGCTGAAGATGACTTCGGCTGCCAGGCGGGCTTGGTCGGCGTCATCGGATTGTAGGAGCTGGTGCAGCAGTGCATCCGCGGCGGGCAAGCCGAGCTGGCCGAGGGCCGCCACCGTGGCTTCGCGCACGCTGCGTTCTGAGTGCTCCAAGAGGAGTCGCAGAGTTTCGAGCGCATCTTCGAGCTTGAGGCGTGCGATCGCGGAGAGCGCAGCACATTGTTCCGCGGGCACGCCGCTATCAGCTGCACGCACGATCTCGCTCTTGGCTTCGAGCGCGCCGAGGTCCGCGAGGGCGTACAACGCTTGGCAGCGCGTGGAGCTGTGGGGGCTGCTCAGCAGTCGCCGCACGCTGGCGATGTGCTGACGCGCACCGAGGTTGGCGAGCACTCGCACAGCGGCTTCTTGGACGGCAGGGCGTGCGTCATCGCAGCGGCGTGCGACCAACGCGACCAGCTCCGCGAGCGTGTCTTGGCCAAGCGCTGCCGCCGTGAGCGGCGCATGTTTGTATGCACTGCGCAGATCTTCGAGACCAGCATCGCCGGGCCGACTTGGCTGCTTGAGGCACACGCTGATCGCTTCCGCCGCGGCGAGCGCGACCGGATCGCGCTCGCTGGGCGATGCGCGAAGCTCAGCCAGGACGTGTTCGCAAAAGGCGCCCCCGAAGCGACACAAGCCATAGAGCACAAACGGCTGCTTTTGCAACAGGTCGCCGGGTTCGGTCGCGAGCGCATAGCGATCGCGCAGCAGCTCGAACGCTGCGGCGGGCTGGCTGAGCAGCGCAAGCAGGAACAAGGTCGCGACGGGACCGGCAGGGGCGTGCTCCAACAGCTCGAACAACAGCTGCGCCGCGGTGCTGGCCGAGACCGTGCGCGCGTTGCTGCCGCTGTCGGCGGCTGTCAGGCGCAACACTTGATCGACCAGGGTGTATGCTTCACGCGCCGGCATCTCAGCGAAGCCACCGCGGTTGTTGGTCTGCGTGCGCGCGAGCATGGTCTTGAGCACACTGCGTGCGCGCACTGCAGCGGCAGGGTCTTCGCCAAGCGCGAGCAACACGCTGAGCTCGATGCTGCGACCGCCCAGCCTCGGAAGCAGCACGGCCAAGCGCTCGAGGTTGTGACGCTCCACAGTTTGCAGCAGCTCGGCGAAGCGTTCCGGCGAGTTTCGCAAGAGGACACGCAAGCGCTCAGCGGGTCCTTTTCCGGCGCCGAACGCGTCCAGCAACACGGCGATCTCGTGCTCGATGTCGCGCTTGAGTTGTTCGTTCGTCATCAGCTCTGGTTCCTCGGCTTGCTGCTCGGCGAGCAGCTCGGTGCGTAGCGCGTGACGTGCGCGGTGCAGTCGACTCATGACGGTGCCGATCGGCACGTCGAGGAAGGTCGCGATTTCCTCGTAGGCGAGGCCTTCGAGGTAGCGCAGCGCGAGGATCACGCGATGCTGGGGGCGCAGTCGCACAAGCCCCGACGCGAGGTTCGCCAGCTCATCGGGCTCAGGCTCGGCGTCGATCGGCGCGCTGACTTCGCTCTCCTCGTCGAAGCTCAGCTCGCGCGGCCGTCGCCGCAGCCACATGCGGCATACATTGAGCGCAATCCGACGCAACCAGGCGGAGAACAGCGCCGGCTCGCGCAGCTGCTCCAGCTTCAAGAACGCTTCGACGAAGCTGTCGTGCGCGAGCTCAGGCGCGACCCCTGCCCTGCCACACAAACGGAAGCACAGCGCGTGGATGCGTGCGCCATGACGCTCGATCAGCTGCCCGTAGGCCGCGTTGTCGCCGGCCCGAACAGCCAGCACGAGCGAGGCATCTTGGCTGTTTTCGCGTTCTTGCATGAGATCGGCCTACTTGTGCGCCGGCCCAAGCTCGGGCCGCGCCATCCCTAGATGCAGGCGGCCCCCCAATATTCCCATCCCCCCAAGTTTTAGCCCACTACCCCGAGCCCGAGGCCGGCGCTCCCTCTTCTCTCATTCCCGCAACCGACCACCGTTGGCCGGACGCCGAGACCCGGCGTCGCCTCCGGCACGGCATGAGACGCGCCACGCCAGGAGAGATCGGGATCGGGTTTAGTTTTGACTACCAACGCCCGTGAGTCGGCTCGTTACTTCGCAGGGCAGAGGGGGGCTTTGCCGGGGAGTTGGCACTTGCCCTTGTTGCAGAGCGCGGGGAAGCGGCAGGTTTGGCCGTCCTTTGGGTCGCACTTGCCATCGTCTTCGGGCATGGCGACGCACGCTGCCTGCTTGCTGTCGGGGTCGATCTCGCAGCTGGTCTTGCGGTCTTTGCAGTACTCGGTGGGCGAGCAGGTGTCTGCCGCTTTGAGCTGCGCGCAACCGGTGGGTGTGCACACCAGTCCGGCGCCCACGGTGTCGCAGTGTTGCCCTTGGGCGGGGTTGCAGCTCGCGCCTGCCTGGCCCGGTGCGACCTCGCAGCGTTCTGCTTGGCAGTTGAGCCCGGTGCCGCACGGCGTCGTCGCAGAACACGCTTCTTGCGCGTCGCGCAGCCGACGGCAGCGCGGCTTGTCGCAGCGCGGCGTGCCGTTGTCGCACAAGCATGCGCTTTCATCCGGGCAGTCGTTGTCTTCGCTGCAGCTCGCGCCTTCTTCCGGAGCCTTTTTGCAGGTGCCGCAGCCGTAACCTTCAGCATCGCAATAACGCGACGCACACTGTTCGCGCGCATTGCACGGCTCGCCGTCCTTGCGCGTGCCTTTTGGCGTACAAGCCTTTTGCCCGTTGTCGTCGATGAACTCGCGACAACTCAAGCCGTACACAGCCTTGTAGCAAGCCTCTTGGTGGTCAGCGTTCCAGCCCGTGTCAGGGAGCTCGGCCCAGAAGCTGTAAAGCATCATGCGGCGCTTCCGGCATTCGTCGCCGCTCTCGTAGCTGCGCTCGAAGCCGAAGTGGGTGCACTGCACGAGCTTGTCGCAGTAGGCACCGGCGAGCTTCTCGAATGCCTGAAGCCCCGCTGAGCTCTTGCCGCCGACAGCGGCAGTGTCGGCACCGGCGTCCTCGTCCTTGCCGCTGCTCGCTGCACGCGTGGAGTCCGACCGAATGCCTGCGTCACGCACGATGTTGGGGGCTCTCGACGAACCGCCTCCCACCGGAGGTGCGCTGGTCCCGCTGCTGCGAGCGGCATCGTCAGAGCCGCAACCGAGCGCGATCGAGAACAAGAACGTGAACAGAACGAGAGCACGAGACTGCTTGTGCATTGCGAGTGCTCCCCGTATCGCACCCGTGGCCAACTCAGTCCAGGCGAAAACTGCTGCCGTCAGCTGCATCTACGCAGCTTGCAGCGGCAATCACGAGACTGCCACGCGCCAACATATCGGGCGAGATACAACGCTCGCGCCTGTACGGAAATACTTTGCGCACAAGGCATCTTCGCGCACACCGCACAACCGCAAACAAATGCGCCCAGCAGGCTCAGCCTGCTGGGCACATGTCCAACAAAGCGTGTCGACAGAGCTCAGGCGAGGATGTCGAGCGGACCCGTGTACATGTTGTCGTCGCCAAGCGTGGTCATCGGCACATCGAGCGCCTTGGCGCAAGCGAGCCACATGTCATTCACAGGCCGACGCGGGTTGTGCTTCTTGAACAAGCCACCTTGCTTGAGCTTGGTGTTTGCACCGCCGAACACCACGAACGGCGTGTTGTCGTGCGTGTGGTCCGCGCGCGCGACCTCGGTGACGTAAGGCACGAGCGTGTTGTCGAGCAGGTTGCCGCCCGCGGGGTCCGGCGTGCCCATCAGCTTCATCAAGAGCGCGCAGGTACGTTCGGAATACCACGTGTCGATCTTGGTGAGGAACTCCGGAGCATTGGGGTTGTTGAACTCGTGGCTCAACGGATGGTGCATCTTGATCGCCGAAGGCTCGGGATCGTAGAAGCCCTTGAACGACACGTGGTTCGTACCGGGTGACCACTGGAACGTCGCGACGCGGGTGAGATCACACTGGAACGCGGCGCGGATCACCTCGAAGTGAAGGTCGCCGATCATCTGGTGCAAGCCTTCTTCGCCGACTTCACCTGTAGTCGTCTCGTAGTTGCCGTTGCCGATGCGGTTGGCCGCGCTGTCGGTGAACGGCTTGATCTGTGCAGGCATCGTGGTCAGACCGCAGCTCATCGCGCCGCCCATCGGCGAAGCGTCGAAGCCGCGCTCGAGCTCTCGGATCGCAGCTTCGTGCGCGTCTAAGCGATCGCGCTCGGCGCTCGGCGCCAAGGTCCGCAGCTTGTTGAGATCGCTGAGCGAGAAGTCGAGCACGCTTTTCTTCAGCATGCGGATGCGCTGCATCGCCTCTGCGTCCACCATGCCGGTGTTCGACATGACCGTGCCGAACACGCGCTGATAAGTCAGGTGCGGAACGAGGTACGGCTCCATCGGCGCGCCCGGACCGGAATACGAGAGCCGGCGCGTAGAGACCTCTGCGACGTCGACGCGGTCATCACACGAGACCTGCAGCGACGCGATCGGCGTACCTTGCAGCGCCGTCGAGCCCTTCAAAAACAGCTGATCTACCGACGGCCCTTCGGCCTTGGGATCGTCGCCACCGTTGCCGGGATAGAGCGACTTCGTACGTACGCCGGTCACCAACGTGACCGTGCCTTGCTCGTGACCACCACCCACACCGCGCGCGATGATGTCGATGCCGTCCAAGATCGCCATGTGCTGACGAACCGGCTCGAACGGCTTCAGGATGCGCGAGAGCGTGAAGTCCGTCTCGCCGCCCTGACACAGCCAGTTCTGCCGAACGGTGCCGACCGGGTGATGGATCATCAAGAAGCGCTTGGATGGGCCCGCGCCCTGAGCAAACGCTTCTGCACGGCGCAGCCAGAACGCCAGTGCGGTAGCCGCGCCACCATAAAGGAAGTTACGACGTGTAGTGACGTACGGCATGCTCAGAGATCTCCCGTGCGCGTGTAGAAGGCGGGGCTGGTTGCGATGGCGACGATCAGATCGCGAATGGTTGCAGCCTGCAGCTTCGCGGGGTCGCGTAGGTTGCCGAGGCAGAACTGATTGCTGTCGGCAGCTGATGTGAGCGCGTAGCCGAAGGTGCGATCGGCGAAGCACTTCTCGAACATCTGCTCTTCTTGAACGATCGCGCTGAAGCCGCCGACGTCGTTGACCACGCCGTTGAGTGGGTCGAGACCGGTGAAATCGACCGGCTCGCTGTTCGCGGGCCTGTGCCGACCGATCGGATCGAAGGTCTCCAGCAACAAGCCAAAGCGATCGAACTGCGCGTGGCAGGTCATGCACGGCGAAGTCATCGCGCGGTAGTTCGCCAAGTCTTTCTGTGTGGCATCAGCCGTCAGCTGCGCTGCGACCTGGGCTGCGACAGACATCGGCGGGCCTGGGATCTTCGACAAGCACAGCACGTTGCCGCGCACGAACAACCCGCGTGCGACGACTGAGGTCTTGTCTGGGCGCGAGAGCACGGTCATCACGCTCGCGTGCGTGAGGATGCCTGCGCGCTCCGGCGGCATCATCGTCGCCTCGAACGGAGTCTTGGGCGCGGGCATGCCGTACAACTTCGCCAGATCCGCATCGATGAAGCTGCGCCGCGATGTCATCAGCTCGCTGACCGGCGCATTGCGCGTCCAAAGCACGTCTTCGACGAAGCGACGTGTCTCTTCGAACATGCTGTTTTGCAGCTCGCCGCTGTAGTCCGGAAAAAGCTTGGCATCCTTCGGCGACGTAAACACGCGCGGCACGTGGAACGACGATAGCACCGTGCCCGTCACGTGCTCGCGCACGCGCGGCAACTTGATGAGCCGATCGATGTGCTGGATCAGCGTGGCGTCGTTCAACAGCGAGCCGTCGTCGGCTGCAGCCAAGAGCGCTTCATCCGGCGTCGAGTCGAGTAGCAACGCGGCGAGCGCAGACGCCCGCTCGTGTGCTGTCAACACGCGCTGCGTCCCCGCCACCGGCGCGCTGAACTCGACGCGATACAGCGTGCTCGCCGAAGTCAGCACCGCTTGCATCGCAGCCATCACGCCGGTCTCACCAGCATCATCGGGCGCGGCAGTCATGCCGAGCGCGTGCACCGCCATCAGCCCATCGAGCTCAGCCGGCTCGACCGGACGCTTCCACGCGCGGTGCGCGAACTTCTGAAGGCCGGTGCGAACGCAAGCAACATCAGTGGCGGCCGTACAACCGAGCGTCGTAGCGGTCTTGCCTTTGAGCGTCGTGGTCGCTGTTTCCGCGAGGCGCACCAAACGATCGAGCATGGCGGTCGTCATCTGCGGGCGGTCGACCGTGTCGAAGCTGAATTCGCTGTTGTTGCCAGCGTCCTGCTCGCTGACTGCCATTGGGCCCATCAGGTCGCGCAGCACATTGACGTATTGGCGCGGCGACACCATCACCGCGCGTGCGCCGAGACGGCCACCGTCACAACCCGCGGCGCTCGCCATGGCACCAGGCGCGGTCGCCGTCGATCCCGCCGCTGTCGCGCCGGGCGTGCCGGGGGCACCTGGGGCACCTGGAGCTCCCGGGGCAACAGCACCCGCCGCGCTCGTTCCGACGCCTGCAGCACCGGTATTTCCGAAAGGCTCCTCGATCGAGCCCGCACCAGAGCAGGCGCTTAGGCTCACCAGAAGGCTCGCGATGTGGACTGTTCTGAGGCCAGGCATTCCCATCTTTGGCTACTCGCTCGTCGCTTTCAGCGCGTGAGGCGCGTTGCGTGTGAGTGACGCGAACGTGTTCGAGCAGGTCAGTGAAATCACGAGAATCACCAGCGTCCCAACGCGCAGATCGCGTGCTGATAAGCGGAAACTTGAGTTTGATTCAAGTCATTTGCAGATCGAATACACATGCAATCCGCGTTGCGCTCGCCTGCAAACTCGTACCTCTATAGGACAGCTTGGCCGACCCAACTTGTCGAGATTTGGGAAAGGATCGCCGGTTGCCCTACCCTGGACCACCGCAGCGAGCCTGGGAGCGTTTCGATGCACAATCACACCCGCGTCACTGGTCTGGCCATGCTTTCGGCCGTGTGGCTCGTCCTTGGAGCAGCCTGTGGAGACGAGGAGTGTGCAACGGGCACGACCGAGTGCGTCTCCGACACGCTGATTCGAACCTGTCTGCCGGGCGAAGACGGCAATGTTTGGTTGGTCTCGCAGTGCGGCGCCAACTTCAGCTGCATCAGCGATCCTTCGCGCCTGATTCGATCGCGCGATGAGGACGACGCCGGGGTGCAGGTGGGGCCTCCGGAAACGCTGCCACCGAAGCAGCCCGCCTGTGTGGGCTGCGATGTCGGCGCGCACGAATGCTTGAGCGATGCGCTCGCGCGCTATTGCGTGAGCGGTGGCATTTGGCAGCTCGATCCATGCGACGTGGGTGAGAAATGCTCCGAGTCGGCCGGCGTCTGTCGCGTGGGCCAAGGTCCCGGCAGTGTGCTGGCCTGCGAGCCCGGCGCGCGCGCCTGTGCGAGCGACAAGGTCGCAAAGGTATGCGACGCGGACGGGACGGCTTGGGTGGAGGCGCCGTGCGCTGCCAACGAGCGTTGCGCTAACGAGCGCTGCGAGCCCGATCCGGAAGGCTCGTGCGACAAGGGCGACACTTGCCTCGATAGCAAGACCGCCGTGCAATGTCTCAGCCGCTCCGAGGGCTACAAGCTCGTAGAGTGCGCGGGTGATTTGTATTGCGAGGACGGTCGCTGTCGCGGCGCGGTCTGCGCCGTCGGCTCGACATGCCTGACTGGCGACCAAGTGCGCGAGTGCGTTGCAGGCACTTCCTACAAGGACACCCAATGCGGCGTGAACGAGGTCTGCATGCAGGAGCACAACTCGGCCAAGTGTGCACCGCGGCAATGCACCGTCGGGCAGAGCAGCTGCGGTGACCCGCGCGACGCGAAGGTCGATATGCGTAAGTTCTTTACGGCATGCGTGATGGGCGATGGCTCGGGCGTGCCGGAGTGGGTGCGCGGCGAGTGTGCGGGTGCGAGCAGCTGCGATCCCGCGCTGGCGATGACTAGCAATCCGTGCTCGCAGCAGTGCACCAAGGGCGCTCAGCGCTGCGCGAGCGACGAGTTGTCAGGTGTTAACGACGGCATTCAGACCTGCGGCGACGATGGCAAGTGGGGAGCGCTGAAGACCTGCAACGCCGGCGCAGAAGGACAGCTGCAGTGCGCGATGGTGAACAATCCGAACGCATCGGTGCTCCCAAAGGCCGTGTGCGCGGAGCCGATCTGTCAGTGGGCGTGGACCAATCCGAAGGTAGGCGCGACGGGCGCGTGCGAAGGTGCAGAGCTGCGCACGTGCCAGAACGACGGCAAGCTCTCTGACGCTGAGAGCTGCGAGACCGGTGTATGCCGCACGTTGCGGAGCGTGGTCACTGCAGATGGCCGCATGCCCGGTGCGTGCAATGCAGAGACGCAGTGCAAAGACGGCGAGGAAGAGTGCATCGACGCGGGCGATCTCGCGACGCCACGCTACCGTTCGTGTGAGAACGGTAGCTGGTCGATCGAGCTGAAGACCTGCAAGAACGATTCGTTGTGCTTCACCGGGAAGAACGATAAGGCGGAGCGGCGCGCATTGTGTGGCGCGCAGTGCTCGCCGGGTACACGACGCTGCGGCGAAGATGGTATGCTCGAGCTGTGCGACGAGAGCGGTCACTTCGGCGCGGGCACGTTCTGCGAGCTCGGTGTGTGTAAGGCGATCGGCAATCAGGATGCGGCGTGCGTGCTGGAGTGCATGCCTGGCACGCGCGTGTGCTCGGGCAACTCTGGCATCATGGCGCCCGACGGTTATCACCTCGGGTATTCGCAAGAGCGCGTGTGCACCGAGGACGGGCGCTTGGGGGAGTCGACGGCCTGCCCGACCGATACGGTGTGCCGCATCTCCGGCGCGAATGTTTCGCTCGGTTGTGTGGCGTGCATCGGGCCCAGCATTCCGGGCGGCAATGAGGACGGCGCGACCGACTCGCGCTGCGAGCCTAACGTCGCCAAGAATCTGCAGGAGTGCTCCGCGCAAAACACTTGGAGCGCCGCGCGCGCCTGCTCAGGCAGCAAGATGTGCGTCAATCCGACCTCAGGATCGTGTGGCACGTGCAAAGTTTCGAACATGGACGTGGTTTGTTCTCAAACCAACATCGCGGCGATCAGCTCGGAGGCGACCTGTCAGAGCTTGAGTTTCGGCGCGCCGGGGCCGTGGGCCGGGGTCGAAGATTGCTGCGCCAACTATCACAAGGGCAACGAGAGCACGAGCAGCTTCGCGTACTGCCAGTAGCGATGGAGCTTCAGGCCATGTTCATGCGCAGCGCGTGCTTCGCGATCGGGCTGTTCGGCTGCGTCACTGCCGCACGCGCGGAATGGCAGCCGGTCGAGGCCCCACCGGTTCCACCAGAAACCGAAAACGCCCAACGCGGACGCGCTGCCCCCGCGCCTTCCGCGCGCACTGGGCCGCAACCTGCGCCAGCGGTCGGCTCGAGCGCTGAGCCCGCGCCGTCCGGCGGCACATCCGCTCGGGCAATCGGCTCGAGCGCTGAGCCCGCGCCAGCGAGCGGCCCATCCGCACCCAAACACGCTGCGCCGGCGACCGGCTCGTCGACGCGCGCCGAGCCTGTGCAGTCGGGCGGCACATCCGCACCAGCGCGCGACGCGCGTGGAGCAACCTTGGCGCCGCAAACCGCGCCAGCGAGCGGCCTACCCGCGCGCGCTGAGCCCGCGCCGTCCGGCGGCACATCCGCACCAGCGCGCGACGCGCGTGGAGCAACCTTGGCGCCGAAAACCGCGCCAGCGAGCGGCCCACCCGCGCGCGCTGAGCCCGCGTCAGACGGCAGTCGATTCGCGGCTCCGCCTCTTGCACCGTCGGCAGCTGCGCCGCTCACAGCTGCAGGTGACTGGTCTCTGTCTGAGGGCGGAGACGGTGTGCCAGCCCCACAGCCTTCAGCGGCGGTGCTGCCTGCGCGCGTTGAAGCGGCGCGCGGGGGTGAGCTCGCGCAGGCGCGTCCGGTGCGTGAGCGCTCGGATGCAGACGCTTTGCAGGCATTCCCGCCTGCGCCGCCGCCCGTGGTTCCAGGCGCTGCGCCGGAGCAGCCGAACGCTGCACTCACGAGCTTTGCGCCCGCGCCTGCGCCGACCCCGAAGCCGATAGCGGCAAGCGCGCGGACGCCGGCCGCGGCCGGTCCTGCATCGGCGCCCCCAGCTGCAGCTGCGCCGATGCAGAACGCGCCGATAGCTGCACCGAAGCCGACGCCGGATGCGCCAAAGCCGATCGCTCCGCCGGCTGACGCACCGCTGACTGCAGCTGCGCCGACGCCGAACGCGCCGCGGTCGAATGCGCCACCCGCAGCATCGGGGCCGACTGCGACGGTCGCCGAGCCCGTTGCCGCTGATGGCGGCATCGAGGCGCATCCGCCTACGACGCGGACGACTGAGCTTTGGTCTGCGGCTGCGCTGCTCGGCATCGGCGCGACGTTCGACAACACGGTCGCGGGCGTCAATCCGCTCGGCTTCGGGTTCGGCGTGCGCGGCGACTACCGCATCCACCCGATGTTTTCGGTGGGCGCGCGCTTGCTCTACTTCGTCGGTGGCTCTGTTGAGCTGCCCACCCTCGACGTGGTGATGCAATCTTGGCTGCTCGCAGCGGAAGGCGCCTACGTGTTGGATCTCGATCCGCTCACCATCCAGCCCGGCGTCGCGCTCGGGTTGTTCGTGCGCGAAACCAACTACCGCGGCTACGCACCGTTCATCACCGAAGACCCGACGAGCGTCTCGCAGCCCGACACCACGCGCCTCTTCTTCTACATCGCACCAGGTCTCAACGTGTCCCTGCCGCTCGCGCTCGCGAGCCCCGCGCTCGCCCCGCTCACCGTCGGTGCGGACGTGCGGCTCGACGTCGGCTTTGGCAGACGCGTGACCAGCAGCATCCAGCTGCTCGGCCAGGTGGGCCTTCGCTTTTAGCCCGCGCCTGGTTATATGTGGAGCGGCGTGCTCCTAGACAACCCCACCCTCGAAGGCATCGTCAGCGGCAAGATCGGCGTGGTGTTCCGCACCTGGAAGCGCCCGACTGTCAAAGCCGACGGCCGGCTGCGCACGCGGATGGGCCTGCTCGCGATCGATGCCGTCGACGCAGTCAGCCCCAAGCAGGTGACGAGCAAAGACATCAAGCTCGCAGGCTTCGACAGCCGCGAAGCATGGAGCGAATGCATCGCCGGTCGCGAAGGCACGTTGTACCGGATTCGCGTGCGCTTCGCAGGTGAGGATCCGCGGATCGCATTGCGCGCAACCAAGTTGTCTGCCGCCGAGCTGCCGAAGCTGCACACGCGCCTGACGCGCATGGACAGCGACAGCGAGACCGGTCCGTGGACACTCGCGTATCTCGAGACGATCGAATCACGTCCAGCGCAGCGCGCGCCCGAGCTCGCCGAGATGTATGGGCTCGAAACCAAGCCCTTCAAGCTGCGCGTGCGCAAGCTGAAGGAGCTCGGGCTGACCGAGAGCTTGCCTGTGGGCTACCGCTTGTCCCCGCGCGGCCAGTCGTACCTGAAGTACTTGCGGCGCAACGCAAAGCCATAATTCAGGAACGTACGCGTGCCCGTAAACGTCATCCCTTCCCGCAACGAATGCGGGAAAGAAGAACGCGTACGGGCACGGGCACGGGCACGTGTACGGGTTAGTGTTTGGGCATGACAGCCAAACTCTACTGCTTCGGCGAAAGCGGCAACGCCTACAAAGCCGCGCTCACTCTCACGCTCGCGGGCTACGAGTGGGAACCCGTGTTCGTTGATTTCTTCAACGGCGCCACTCGAACACCGGAATACCGCGCGCTCAACGAGATGGGCGAAGTGCCCGTCTTCGTCGAAGGTGAGCAGGTACTCTGCCAATCCGGCGTGATCCAATACGAGGTCGTGAAAAAGACTGGCAAGCTCGGCGGCGACAGCGAGCACGACCAGCGTGAGGTCTTACGCTGGGTGCTGTGGGACAATCACAAGATGTCGAGCCAGTGCGGCACGACACGCTTCTTGATGAACTTCCTGCCGCCCGAAAAGCGCTCCGCAGAAGTGATCCAGTACCTGCAAGGCCGCTTGCTCGCAGCGCTCAAAGTGCTCGATGGCCACCTGCAGGGCCGCGAGTGGATCGTCGGCGCGGGACCAACCATCGCTGACACCGCGTGCTGCGGCTATCTCTACTACCCCGAGCCATTTGGCTTTGATCGCAAGGCGTGGCCCAACATTTCTGCGTGGCTCGACCGCATCAGCGCGCTGCCAGGCTTTCGCCATCCGTACGACATGATGCCGCGCAGCGCGAACGGTTGACGCGCTTGTGAATGGACGCAGTGGTTTTGTCACAGTCTTGCTTGCAATGCCGTCGTGCGCTCGCGCGGCATTCACTGCCGCTGGACTTGCGAAGCGCGCGAACATCAAGCAGCTTGAGATTCGCAACGGAGGGGATGAGCAGCGCTGCTCATCCCAATTCAACTCGACTCGCAAGCAAAAGGTGCCCGATGCAACAAGTACAACTGTCGATCGGCGGAGCGGACCGCGCCGCTGAAGGCGGCAAGACGTTCGAGCGCGCGAACCCCATCAGCGGCAAAGCTGTGACGACCGCCGCTGCGGCGTCGGCCAAGGACGCGGTCGCAGCCGCCGATGCTGCAGCAGCGGCTTTTCCTGCGTGGTCCGCACTGGGACCGGGCGAGCGCCGGGCGAAGCTGCTCGCTGCAGCAGACAAGCTCGATTCGTACGCGGAGCGCTTCGCGGTCACGATGACCGAGGAGACGGGCGCGACCATGCCGTGGGGCATGTTCAACGTGCATCTCGCCGCCAACATGCTGCGCGAAGCTGCATCGCTCGTGACATCGATCGTGGGCGAAACGCTGCCGTCGGATATTCCGGGCTCGTTTGCGATCAGCCTGCGTCAACCGGTGGGTGTAGTGCTCGGCATCGCACCGTGGAACGCGCCGGTGATCCTCGGCGTGCGTGCGCTCGCGACGCCGCTCGCGTGCGGCAACACGGTGGTGTTGAAAGCCTCCGAGATGTGTCCCGCGACGCATCGCTTGATCGGCACTGTGCTCGTCGAAGCTGGGCTCGGTGACGGCGTCGTCAATGTAGTCACGCACGCGCCCGGCGAAGCGCAAGAGATCGTACAGGCGTTGATCGCTCACCCCGCAGTGCGCCGCGTCAACTTCACTGGCTCGACGCGCGTCGGCAAGATCATCGCCAAGCTCGCAGCCGAGCATCTCAAGCCGGTACTGCTCGAGCTCGGCGGCAAAGCGCCGTTGCTCGTGCTGGAAGACGCCGACCTCGACGAAGCGACCAACGCGATCGTGTTCGGTGGCTTCATGAACCAAGGCCAGATCTGCATGTCCACCGAGCGCGTGCTGGTGCACGAGGCAGTCGCAGATGCGCTCGCGGAGAAAATCGCTGCGCGCGTCAAAGCGTTGCCTTGGGGCGATCCCACGGGCCATGTCGTGCTCGGCTCGCTCGTGAGCACAGCTGCTGCGGAGCACTGCGAATCACTTGCGCGCGATGCAGCCGCACGCGGCGCAAAGATCTTGGCAGGTGGCGAGCGCAAAGGCTCGGTGATGGCGGGCTTGGTTGTCGACAAAGTCACGCCTGACATGCGTCTGTTCGTGGAAGAGAGCTTCGGTCCAATCGTCGCGCTCACGCGTGCAGCGGACACACAAGCGCTCGTGAAGCTCGCGAACAGCAGCGAATACGGCCTGTCGGCGTCCGTGTTTACGCGCGATGTGTCACTTGGCATCAACATCGCTAAACAGCTGGAGTCCGGCATCTGTCACATCAACGGACCGACGGTCCACGATGAAGCTCACATGCCCTTCGGCGGCGTGAAAGGCTCCGGCTACGGTCGCTTCGGCGGCAAAGCTGGCATCGCGGAGTTCACCGAGCTGCGCTGGATCACCGTGCAGACCACGCCGCGCAAATACCCGTTCTGATCGCGATGTGATGCGTTCCCCGTGCGCTTAGGGCGCGGGGAGCGCTGTCGCGTCGAAAACAAATTCGTACAGCTGAAAAATGCCAAGCTGTAGTCGGGCGTCACCTGCTGAGCCAACAGCTTGACCTCCGACACATGGCTCAAGCCACGTTCACGATGCGCGCGCGCACACTGATGCGACGCATAGCCGCGTACGAGGACGAGGACTCATGAAGAACAGCCAATGGTCTCTAGTTGCAGCCAGCTCCTTGTGCTTGCTCGGCGCGTGCGGTGACAACAGCCAAGCTGCAGGGACAAACCCACAAGCAGCAGCCGCTGGCTTCGGCTCGATCGCGATGAACGCGGACAACAACCCCTCGCTGGTCGTCCCCATGTCGATGGTGATTCCCAAGGGCGGGCGCGCGGCACCACTCGGCACCATGAGCGCGAATGCGGGTGGAGCGCCTGGCTCTGTTCCCCCAGCAGGTGGGCCTGGACCGGGCGCACCTGGCGCAGGTGCGGCGGGTGCAGGCCCGACCTTTCCAGGCGGCATGGGCTTTCCTGGCGGACCCGGTGGATCATTTCCAGGAGCGGGGCCCGGCGCTGCGGGTGCCACCGCCATGCCGACGGGTGGTGCAGGCCCAGGCACGGTCGTCGCAGAGCCATCCGCGACCGGAGATCGCGCTACGCCCGAGGGGGTTTGCGCACGCTGGAAAGCGGGGCGCTCCGATCTCAGCGAAGGCATGTGGACCGGCAACGTGATGTCCTGCGAGGTCGGCGACATGGCTCCGACCGCACGCGCGGCCGCGCTGAGCTCGCTCAATGTTTATCGCTGGCTCGCCGATCTGCCCGAGATCACCACGGATCCGCAGAAGGACATGGAGGCACAAGCCTGTGCGCTCTTGCAGCGCGCGAACAACTCGCTCTCACACATGCCGCCGTCAAGCTGGACTTGTTACATGGACGTGGGCGCAAAGGCAGCTGGCCGCTGCAACATCTCTTCGGGCCCCGCAGTCTCGTCGGTCGACGGCTACATGGTCGACCCTGGCAACGAGACCACGATCGGCCATCGTCGCTGGATCCTCTCGAACAGCATCGGGCCCACAGGCATCGGCGGAACGGACAGGCACTCGTGCTTGATGACCACCGGCAACATGCGCGTCGGCAAAGCGTGGCAAGCTTGGCCGGCGCCGGGGATCATTCCGGTGCAAGCCATGCAGCAGGGCTTCGGCAACTGGGTCCAGTCGATCGACATGACTGGTTGGACAGTGCAGAGCGACACAGTCAATCTGGCATCAGCGACCGTCACTGTGACATCAGACGGCATGGCGATGCCTGTCACCGTGACACAACTGATGCCTGGCTACGGCTCGCGCTACGCGTTCCGCTTCAACCCGATGGGCTGGAAAACAACGGCGGGCAAGACGTACACGATCGAGGTGGGCGGAGCGCCCATGCCGATCAAATACGACGTGCAGTTCGTTGACTGTAAGTAGTTAGTTGTTCGGGGCGCCCATCTCGATCCAAGTCCGGATCTGAGTGAGCTCCTCGGGCTTCAGCGGTGCGAGGCTGAGCGGCATGCGCGCGCCACAGGGCGGCATGTCGTCGGCCACCTTCCGATACAAGAGGCTCTGGTCGGGCTGACCGGGCACGATGAACTTCATGCCGGCGCAAGTGCCAACGCCGAGATCACTCATCAGGCTGCCGTGTCCATTCAGCTTGCTCGCGAGCTTGAGGCCGAGCCCGCCGTGACAGCGATCAGCGGTGCAGCCCTGCGGCTCTAGTACTTCGTCGTAGATCGCAGCGTAAGTCGGTGCGTGGGTCGCGACCGGGCCATCCATACTGGGCTCGATCGGCTTGCCGCCAATGGCTGCAGCGAGCACGCCGCCTGACAACGTCGACTCGGCGCTGGTATTCTCGAACACGAAGCCGAACGGGATGATCAGCGTGTTGTGGTAGATCGACAGCCCGCCGCCGCGCTGGTGTGGAATGCTCAAGCTCCAGCCGGGCACGAGCGCACCGGTCTCGCGATCCAACGCAACGATCTCCGCAGGCGAGCGACGCCCCGACGGGAAGCCCGCGTTCGTGCCCACGAGCAGCACATCTTTGAGCAAGAGCGGCGCACTGAAGCACACGCCGCCGAGCAGTGACCGCGACCACTCGGCCTCGCCGGTCTTCGCGTTGATGCGCTGCACCACCGTCGTGCCTGTCGCGTTCGCCGCTTGGTAGAGCGCGCCGTCGCCGTAAGCGGCAGGCGCCATCACGCCACCGGTCGAGCTGCCGTTGCCCGCGCGCGTGGTGGAGATCAGATCACCCGTCTCGCGATCCATGATGTAGAAGCGCCCGCCTTTGTCGCCGACCGCCACGTAGTCTTTGCCATCCAGCGAGTACAAGTTGGGCGTAGCGCCCACGTCTGCATCTGGGCCGAGCGGACTGCCACTCGTAAAGTTGTCGTTCATCGTGAACTGCCGGCTCCAGACGAGCTCACCCTTGGGATTGCTGGTCATATAGTTGAGCGCGAGCAGCGAATCACTGTAGGGACTCGCCGGCGAGTAGTAGCTATTGCCAGTGCCGACGTAGGCCACCTTGCGCACGGTATCGATCGCCGCGCTCGACCAGGACGAGACGCCGGGTCCGTATTGCCGGCCATCCGAGCCGATCGTGTTGTCCCACTTCCAACGCACTGTGCCGCTCATGGCGTCGAGCGCGATCACGCCACCGTGAAATTTCATCAGCTCCGACGAGGGATAAGGAATCGCGCCGTCCGAAGTGCCTTTGCCTCCGATCCCGACGATCACCACGCCATCGACCACCGTGGGAGAGCTCCAGAGGTGCGCGATGGGGACGTCGGTCGCTGCGGTCGCCCACAGCTCTTCGCCCGTATCGCGACTCAGCTTGTAGATCATGTTGTCGCGGTCGCTCAGGTACACGCCGTCGGCGGTCACAAACGGCGACGAGGTGAAGCCGCGCTTGTAGACCTTCGTCCACACCTCGCTGCCGTCCGAGAGCTTGTTCGCGTGCACATTGCCAACCCAGTCCGACCAGTACACGACGCCGCCGTAGATCGCAGGTGTTCCCGTCACGCCGCCGGGAGCCGGCTTCTCCCAAGCTTTGCCGAGCATCGCGAGGTTGCTCTTCTCGACCGTCGCGCTGGGCCGCGCGAACGTTTGTTCGAGGCTGCCACCGAAGCCCATCCAAGCGTCCTTCGCGGGATCGCGCATCGCGACGATCTCATCCTCTCGCGAAGCCGGCACTCCCGGCACCTCTGGGCTGCCCGCAACCGGAAGGTCCGGAGCAGTCATCGGGACAGCAGCCACGCTGCCGCTGACGGCGACAGGGCTGGACATGCCGCCCACCGGTACACTCGCGAGCATGCCTGCGACGCCACTCGGGATCGCTGGTGCAGCAACGTTCGGCGCCGGCTGCTCGGTTGTGATGCCGGGCGGGCCGGCTGGTTTTGCGCTCTGACAGCCGACGCTCATAGCGGCAACGACACAGCCCAAGACAGCGCTCGCCTTCATGATGCTCCTTCCCCTATGACTGCGCGGCACGCATCACGACGCACGGGCACGCAAGCTCATCCATGCTTGCTACGACGGCAAGATTGGTTTGGCAATCAACGCAGCGAGCTCATTCGGTTCGAACAACCGGCTGGGCAGATCTCGTTCCAGCCGAGCTTTGGAATCTCCGTAAGGAACATCTAACTGGTCTAAGGTATGAGGTTGTTAGCAGTCGTTGTGACTACGTGTGCATTACAAGTAACGCTGAGCCTATTCGGTTACATCCGAGGCGGTGGCGGCTACTGCAGCTCAGAGCGTCAGCGTCAGCGCGGCCGCGCCATTCCCCAGCACGGGATGGCAATGACTTGCGCGCCCACCATCGGTGCGGGGACATTCGGCGCAGCCCCAGCGACGCCAGCCTGCGACAGGAAAGCACTCCTGGAGATCGCAATAACGAGCTATTCGCTCTAGACATGCCTAGCAGGCGACGATACGCCGCGAGAATGAAGAGCACCGGGTGGTCGAGGTTCTGCGGCGTGTGGCTGCTGTTCTGTGCAGCCTCGAGCGCGTGCTCAGATCCGGCTGCGCCAAGCAGCGAAGCCGCGCCCAGCAGTGAGGCGCCAATCACTTCGACCACGGAACCGACGGCACCGCCTTCCGGCGGGTCGAAGGAGCCCCCGCGCGCCGGGCAGACTGCTTCGCCGCCGCAAGCTGCAGCTACTACGCCGCAAGCTGGGCGAGCAGGCACTCCCGTTGCGATAGCAGGTCGCGCTGCACCAGCTGCAACGGCGGGCGAGGCTGCACCACCGGGCGCGGGAAGCAGCGCACCAGCGAGCGCAGGCAACGCAGCGGCTGGCAGCGGCGGCTCGGCAGGAGCGGCCGGTGAAGCCGCTGGCGCTGCAGCCAATAGCGGCGCACCTACCCCGCCCAAAGAATTCCTACCGGCTGCGTCCGGCCCCTGCCCTGAGCTGCGCGACGGCTACGTGATGTTCGCGCCCGACGGTATGCAGCGCCGCGTGCTCTTGTACATGAGCGACGCTGCGATGACGCTCGATGGTCCGCTGGTGTTCTCGTGGCACAGCACCTTGCCGAATCCGGAAGATGCAACCTCGTGGCTCGGGCGCAGCGTGATCGAAGAGATCAAAGCGCTCGGTGGTATCGTGGCCGCACCCGCGACCGGCTACCCGAGCGAGCGGCGTCCCTGGGACAACACGCCGCTCGGCGCGCAAGATGTCGACGGCGACCAGCGCTTGATGGACGAGATCGTCGCGTGCACGCACGAAAAGGTGGGCATGGACCTGCGGAACATTCACGCGACCGGGATGAGCGCTGGCGGGCTCAAGAGCGCGCAAGTGAGCTTGCGTCGCTCGGGCTATCTCGCCAGCGTCGTCGTCTATTCGGGCGGCCTGACCGAAGGTGACATGCCTCCTGACCAGGATCCTGACAATAAGCTGGCTGCGATGATTCTGTATGGTGGAGCGAGTGACATCTCACCGGTCGACGGCATCAACTATACAGACGCAAGCAACCGCTACCTCGAGCTGCTGAAGGGGCAGGGGCGCTTGGCGTTTCTGTGCAACCACGGCGGTGGCCACAGCGTGCCGCAAGACTCACAGGAGAGCGCGTGGCGCTTCATGCAGGACCACCCATACGGCGTCACGCCAGACCCGTACGCGCAGGCGCTGCCGGATGGGTTCCTGCGCTATTGCGAGCTTTAGAGGATCTCGTATACGGCCAAGCAGACGCGTGAGCGCTTGCGCTCGCCGATGCTGTAGTAGAGCCGGTTGTTCCAGACAGCGAGCTCGGGCGCCGCGCTGCGCAGCGTGATGTGCGTGCGAAAGTAGTAATCGTCGCCTGACAGTGTCTCGCCGCGCGCCGCGCGCTCGAGATTCTCTGGCGCTGCGTGCCGCAAGCCGATCGAGCTGACTTCGATCAGACCACCCGCGTTTGTTTTGAGCAAGTAGTGGGCAGCGATCTCGAGCGTGCCGTCGGGTCGCACCGTTTGCCAGTCCGCGCCGCCGGCCAACACCTCACCTTCGGCATCGCCGGAGAATGTTCCGCCGGTCAGTGGAATGAATCGACGCGTGGCGGATGGTGTTGCCCCGACATCGATCGGCTTGCCGACTTCCACTTCGAGGTTGAGACAAAGGCGTACGCGGTCTTGAGGGCTCATGCGTGAGCTCCGTGATTAAGCAGCATGCGGCAGCCTCACCCGCAGCCGGCGCAGAGTCCAGTGCCCCGATCGAGCGCCCAGCACGCAGAACCGGGGCCTTATTGT